>Ga0209417_1006813_pt1 | contig 11435 bp, 9 predicted proteins | sample RifGroF2_FD_184002 | JGI IMG/M metagenome (GOLD analysis project Ga0209417, IMG submission 184002) | Groundwater microbial communities from Rifle, Colorado, USA - Groundwater F2 (SPAdes) (version 2) | ecosystem: Environmental > Aquatic > Deep subsurface > Groundwater | place: Rifle, Colorado... | reverse complement strand
CGCAGATTGAGGGATTTGCCGAGCTTGCTCCGCTCCTCGGGATTGACCCTGATGGGGAAACGGAAGGCTCCGGTGATAAGGCTTCGGGTACCCTCGACCCTCAGACCGCCGAGTTTGTTGCCGATCTTTCAGGTTTCGAAAAATGGGATGCCCCGGCAAGTAAAGGACGCAGGACCTTTGACGACAAGTCATTTTTCGAGTCCCTGAGGAAACAGCATGAATCAGGCAGGACCCTGAGCAACAAGCAGACCGCCGCTCTCAAGAAGATTCACGCCAAATACTTCAAGCCGAAGGAATAATATCCGGAAGTTAGGCTCTGGCGGCATTGCGGCTTTTAGTCTGGTATGGGCCTGAAAAAGAGAGAAAGAGGATTTTTTTACTTGCCTTTTCTGTTGAAAATGTTAGATTAACCTTTTCTTTTTTTCAGTTTAGTTAAAAGAGAGTTTGAAAATGAATCACGAAGAACTTATAGGCTTTCACAACCAGTACGTGATGCAGACGTATGCCGGTACCACCGGTCTCATGCTTGTGAAAGGAGAAGGTTCCCATGTTTGGGATTACAAAGGCAAAGAGTATCTTGACTTCACTGCGGGGATTAGTGTCTGTAATCTGGGACACTGTCATCCCGAAGTGACTAAAGCAATAAATGAACAGGCATCCAGGCTTGTCCATGTGTCAAATATTTTCATGAACGAATATCAGCCGCTCCTTGCAAAGAAGCTCATCAGCAATGGTTTCGACGGCGTTGTGTTTTTCGGCAACAGCGGAGCCGAGGCCAATGAAGGTCTGATAAAGTTTGCGAGAAAATGGGGCTCTGATAAAGATAAATATGAAATAATAGCGATGGAGAATTCTTTCCATGGCAGAACGTTGGCCACTCTTGCGGCGACAGGAAGAAGCAAATACAGAAAAGGCTTCCATCCCGATATGCCAGGCTTTAAATTTGTGCCATTTAACGACATAGACGCCATAAAGAACGCAATCGGTCCGAATACCGCCGCCGTGATGCTTGAACCGATTCAGGGCGAAGGCGGAATAATCCCGGCAGATCCCGCATATCTTACGGAGCTGAGAGCTCTTTGCGATGAAAAAAACGTTCTTCTTATGTTTGACGAGGTACAGTGCGGTATAGGCAGGACTGGTTATTTTTACGCCTGGCAGGGTTATGGCATCGAACCAGATGCTCTTTCAATGGCGAAAGCCCTCGGAAACGGTTTTCCCATAGGGGCGTTTGTCGTGAAAAGAAAATATGCCGAAGTCCTTGCCCCGGGTACTCATGGAAGCACTTTCGGAGGAACTCCGCTCGCCTGTGCCGCCGCCTGCGCTGTGATTGACGCTATTCACAATGAAAAAATACTCGAGAACTGCCAGACGCAGGGCCATTATATGAAGAAGAAGCTTGCAGAGCTTCAAGGCCGCTTCGGTTCAGTTGTTAAAGATATAAGAGTGCGCGGCCTTATGATAGGTATCGTACTGGACAGAAATGCCTCGGAGCTTCTGCCTGATCTCATGGAAAATGGCCTTCTTGCACTTTCTGCCGGAGAAAATGTTTTGAGACTTCTTCCGCCGCTTACAGTAACGGAAAAGGAGATTGACCAAGCCCTTTCCATAATAGAAGAAACTATTGCGCGGAAAATTTCATCCTGAAATAAAACGCACGGAGAACTTTATGCACCAGAACCTTTTGACGCTCGAAGAAATAACCCATAACGATCTTAGGGAAGTATTCAAGCTTTCGCAAGAATACAAGGAGAACAGAGGCAGGGTTTTTCCTAAGCCCCTTGAGGGCAAAAGTATAGGGATGATTTTTTCAAAATCCTCCACTCGGACGAGGGTTTCCTTTGACGTCGGGATATACGAGCTAGGCGGACACGGCCTCTACATGGAAGAGTCCAAGATGCAGGTGGGCCGGGGCGAAACAATCGCCGACACCGCATGCGTCCTGAGCCGCTATCTTCACGGGATTGTCATCAGGACGTTCAAGCATTCGGACGTCGTGGAGCTGGCAAAGCATTCACGCATCCCCGTCATAAACGCGCTTACTGATGAGTTCCACCCGTGCCAGACGATATCAGACCTTTTCACTATCCACGAGCTCAGTGATTCCCTTGAAGGCGTGAAGATAACGTATCTTGGCGATGGCGCCAGCAATATGGCTAATTCTCTCATCCTTGCCGCCAAATTCGCAGGCATGGAACTTATTATATCGTCTCCCCATGACTACCAGCCGCGTAAGGATCTTATGGATAAGGAATTGGGGCATGGGAGCGCGACTTGGGAGCCGGACCCCGTGAAGGCCGTCGAAAACGCTGCCTATCTTTACACCGATGTATGGGTAAGTATGGGCTTTGAGGACGAGTCCGCCGAAAGGGTAAAAAAACTCAAGCCGTACCAGCTCAATATGCAGCTTCTCAGAAATGCCGCTCCGGATGCGAAGGTCATGCATTGCCTTCCCGCCCATCGGGAAGAGGAAATAACAAGCGAGGTTGTGGACTCTCCCCAGTCAATAGTCCTCGACCAGGCGGAAAACCGTCTTCACGTCCAGAAGGCCATCCTTACAATGATGATCGGCCAGAACTGAAATACGTTTGCTGTTATGAGTATTGAATATGCGTTTGCGATAGATGACTGCGTGTTTTTTCTGACGGAGATATACGAGAAAAAATACGGCTCGCTTTTCGACTGTTTCTTTCTGAATAGACTGCGCGAGTTCAATCGAAACTACGGGACGAAGTTCGTCCTTAACATCTTTTTCCGCAACGACCACAAGCCCGACTTCAATATCGGTCTCTTTCCTGATACCTATAAAGATGAATGGATTGAGAACTCGGACTGGCTGAAGCTTGCATTTCATGCGTTTTCAGAATTCCCGGCACATCCTTATAAAAATGTTGCACCTGAGGCGCTTCAGCAGGACATCGAGCTTATCAGAACCCAGATAATCCGTTTTGCCGGAGAAAAAACTTACAGTCCTCCCGCCGTTGTCCATTTTATTTCGATACCCGACAACTGTTTCAACGTAATGAAGGAGGCGGGGGCGAAATTTCTGATGTTCCTTTCGCCCGGGAATTATGAAGAAGAATCGTTGAAAGCGGAATGCGCGCAGCCGTTGTTTCACGACGATGCGAGAGGCCTTTCCTTCATAAAGTGTGCGATTGTCATAAACAATACGCCGCTTGAGCTTGTGGAGGGGAAACTTGCGGACGCTCTTTCGTGGGGAACTGAAAAAATCCATCTGCTCACACATGAGCAGTATTCCTTTGACTACTACGCAAACTACCTTCCCGACCATTTTGACAGGATTGAGACAGCTCTGCGTTTTCTCAAAAGCAAAGGCATGGAGCCCATCTTCATTCAGGATAAAGAATATCTGGAAATGATCAATTCGAATCCAATAATCCGGCTTTCGCGACCTCCAGTTTTTTTACCGCATCTTTAAGCGTATAACAGGACTAACTCCTGCGGCATACAGGAAGAAAATTGATTTATGATAATGCGACGCTTCGCTTCATTCAGGATTGTGATTCGGACGACTGAGAATTTTTTTTGAATCTGGTTTTGTTTTTTTATTTGAATGTCTCAGCATGGGCATTATATTAAGCGCTTTTGATAGTATGTAAAAATCATTTTAAGAAAATAATATACAGGAGTCAACCAGAATGTACGCAGTAATCAAAACAGGCGGAAAACAGTACAAGGTCCAGATGGACGATGTATTCGAAATCGAAAGAATCGAAGGCGAAGCCGGTTCAAAAGTCAACTTTTCTGAAGTACTTGCGATAGCCGACGAAGGTCAGATCCAGACCGGTACTCCTTTCGTTCCGAACACCAGCGTAGATGCCGAAATCGTAACTCATCTGCGCGGCGAGAAGATTAGAGTATTCAAAATGAAGAAACGTAAGGGCTACCGCAAACGCAAAGGTCACAGGCAGGAGCTCACACAGATACGTATTTCCGCTATCAATAAGTAAGACTTAAAAACTACGGGAACACCACATGGTATATGATGCTTCCGGCGCACTGATCACGGTTGCTATAAACGGCCCCAGACTCCTTAACCGCGGTAAAGTGCGGGACATATATGATCTGGGCGATAGTCTGCTATTCATAGCAACCGACCGTATAAGCGCTTTTGACTGCATAATGCCGAATGGCATCCCGCACAAGGGGAGGGTTCTGACCGAGCTTTCCCTTTTTTGGTTCGAATACATGGATTGGCTCCCGAACCATCTCATAACGGCGGATCCCGAAAAGTTTCCGGAAATCCTAAAACCTTACAAACAGGAACTTTCGGGCCGCGCGATAATAGTTAAAAAGGCGCAACCACTTCCCATTGAATGTGTTGTGCGTGGATACCTCGTCGGGAGCGGCTGGAAAGATTACAAGAATTCAGGTAAGGTCTGCGGAATAACTCTCCGCGACGGTTACAGACAGGCCGAAAAGCTGGACCAGCCCCTTTTTACTCCAACTACAAAGGCCGAGCAGGGGCATGACGAGCCGATATCTTTTGAACAGGTCGAGGAACTCATAGGTTCTGATGTTGCCCATACCGTTAGGGACCTCGCAATAAAAGTATATCAGACCGCCGCCGACTGCGCTGCCGCAAAAGGCGTCATAGTGGCGGATACAAAATTCGAGTTCGGTATATTCGAAGGGAAAGTAATCCTTATCGATGAGGTGCTTACTCCCGACTCAAGCCGTTTCTGGCCTGCGACCCAGTACAAGTTGGACTGTAATCCGCCCAGCCTCGACAAGCAGTTCGTGCGCGACTATCTCGAAACTTTGGACTGGGACAAGAATCCGCCTGCGCCCGAGCTGCCTGCGGATATCGTCAAAAAGACTACCGAGAAATATATCGGAGCCTACGAGTCGATTACCGGTAAGACACTTTCATTTCTCTAATATCCACATTCATTGTCAGGCGTTCTTTCCGCATGAAACCTTCGATGCCCCGTACTGTATGAGAGGTATGAGCAGCATGAAGGTTACGCAGCCGACTACATAAATCAAACGTATGCCTCCTATCGTAGCCACAACTCCGCTCAGGAAGGCCGCAATGACTGTTCCTGCGCATTTAGCCGAGAGAGCCCACCCGAATATCACCCCGCGTATTTTGTCGGGCGTGGACTTTGCCAGCCATATCTGAAAGACAGGGTCGAGCCCGCCGCCGAAAAAGACCATTAGCGATCTACCAGTAATCAGGCCCACCATGCCGTTCGAAAGCCCCTGCATAAGCATGAATATTCCAGCGAGAAATGAACAGCCGATTGCGGTTTTTGGCGCCCCGATCCTGTCTGCTGCCATGCCGAGTACAGGCCCTGCGATGAGTCCCATTCCCGCCGCGATGCTTGATATTATACCTGTCCATGTCGCGGAGCCCTCTTCTCTTCCGAGAACTTTTTCGACCATCAATGGAAAGAACGGCGCGTCGAACTGGCGTGCCAAATCCATTATCATTATAAGGAAGAGGATTATCCATGCAAGTTTTAATGGAGCGAGGCCGGATAACCAGTGTTTTTTCCCTGGCTGTGTTTTTGCCGGTTCAGGTCTCTTGAAGTCCTCTTTTACCCAGAAAAGCACTATAAGGCCTGCAATCAAATAAATTATGCCGCACGTGATGAATGAGAAGGCGAAGCCGAATATATCGACGGTTATTCCGCCCAGAAAGCAGCCGACCATCGTTCCTGAATACATCGCCGAACTTAATAAACCGATTGCAAATCCACGCCGGGCTAGAGGCGTTTCGCTTGAAATAAGTGACTGCGAAGCACTTGTGCTTCCCGTGAATATTCCCATCAGTACCCGAAGCAGCACAAGTACTAGGACATTCGGCGCGAATGCCATCGCCGGCAGCACTAATGCGTTACAGAAGTTTGCCCTGAGCAGCATGATCTTTCTCCCGAACCGGTCGGCGATGCTTCCCCATATAGGTGAAAATATTGCGACGGTTGAGTATCCGGCGGCCGCGAACATCGCAATCCAGAAGTTGCGTTCCGATGCCGATTCGACACCTAGGCTCTTTATGTAGAAAGGAATGAAAGGCATGGAGAAGGTGAGTCCCGCGAATACGAGAAACTGCGAAATCCATACGGCAATCAGATTTTTCTTCCATCTTTCCATTTCAAAGTCTTTCATTGATGTATTTATTGATTATATTGCTGCAATTGAGTAAATGGAATGGATTAAAGTGTCATTTTTATGAATAATCCTGCTGTAAGCCAATATAAAGATGCTCAGAAAACGGCTGTTGATATTATCGAAAGCGCCGTGGATATAAAATTCAACTCCGCGGACGATGTGCATATTGAATACGGAATGGGTGCCTCATGGCTGACCCGACCCTTTGCCGTTATAACCCATATATTGAAAGGCTCAAGCCGCTTATATTTCGACATGGACTCATCGCACTCTATCGACAGAAGCGCTGGCGCTACAACTTTTATCTCAGCCGGAGCGTGGCGTAAGTCGGAAGTCCTTTCAGTCAATGGCGCCCACTTTGTCTGGGTGCGCGCCTCGTTTACGCTTTTCGGTGGACTTGATCTCCTCAACTTTTTCTATGTGCCGCGTATATTTCCCAAATCTTCCAGTGCCGCTTTCAGAGGCTTGCTGAAAAGGGTTATCGAACTTGAAAATGATGGGAAAATGCCGATTCTGGAGAAGGCCGTCTCACGCAAGATGCTGCTTTATAAAATACTTTCCCTTGTCCTTGAGCATTCCCAGCCTAATACTAATACGCTCGAGCTTCTGACTCTGGCGCAAAGACTCTCGCCGGCAATGACATATATAAACAGCCATTATGATGCGAGTATATCTGTCGGGCGGCTGGCCTCCATGTGCGCGGTATCTTCCTCGCGTTTTCACAGGCTTTTCCAGAATGCCTTCAATGTCAGCCCGTTGGAATATCAGATCCGCCTCAGAATGAAGGAAGCGCAGAAGCTCCTGCTCTTTTCCGACCTTAATATCGCTGAAATAGCCTCGAAGACAGGCTATCCCGATCAGTTCCATTTCAGTCGCACATTCAAATCCCGTTGCGGCGAAAGCCCCCTCAAATACCGGACAAGCAGCGAAAAGGGCAGATATACATTATAGCTGTATTTAAGGAAGAGTGTTCTCTCTTTGCCTCAGAATATTATCTTTTTGAACTCGAATTTAAGAAAATATCAAAATAAGTTGAAATAGGACTTGCGCGATTTTACTTTGCTGATATCTTAAGGCTTCTTTTCGCTACCTAGCGAGGCTGATTGACGAACGACAGGGTTTAGAAAATAATGGAAAAAGTTGCGAAAGCGGCTTGCAGGACTGAAAAGCGATGCTAAATTAAAAGCCCTATCGCCAAAATCTGGCGAAGCTGATTGAAGAAACAGGGTTGAAAGAATAATGAAAAAAGTTGCGAAAGCGGCTTGCAGGACTGAAAAGCGATGCTAAATTAAAAACCCATTGCGCCGATTATCCGGCGGAGCTGATTGAAGAAAGCCGCGAAAATGTTTGAAAAGCGGTTTGCATAATTGAAAAGCGATGCTAAAATATGAACCCCGGCTCTTTTGAGCTGGCGTTGAAAATAAAATTTGAAAAAGACTTGACTGAAGTAGCGCCGCGTATATAATAGTATACGGAGCTTCCGGCAAAGCATTCAAATAAAAATCGTGAAAATGTTTAAAAAGCGGTTTGCAAAGATTTGAAGCGATGCCATATTAAAAACTCGCGTCATTAAAATCTAACAAGATTTAAATAAAGCAGACATCTCGTCTGTATGCTCTTTGAAAATTGAACTGTGCGATGTTCCGTATAGTTGCTTTGAGAAATTGATTATTAATCCGACTCTTATTTATAAATAGTCGGGTCAAATTTTCTACGGAGAGTTTGATCCTGGCTCAGAACGAACGCTGGCGGCATGGATTAGGCATGCAAGTCGAACGCGTGTAGCAATACACGAGTGGCGGAAGGGTGAGGAACACGTGAGTAATCTACCCTCAAGTTGGGGATAACCTCGGGAAACTGGGGCTAATACCGAATGTGGTTACAGACCTTTATGGGATTGTAACTAAAGATTTTATCGCTTGAGGATGAGCTCGCGTCCCATTAGCTAGTTGGTAGGGTAACGGCCTACCAAGGCTCCGATGGGTAGCTGGTCTGAGAGGACGACCAGCCACACTGGGACTGAGAACTGCCCAGACTCCTACGGGAGGCTGCAGTCGAGAATCTTCGGCAATGCGCGAAAGCGTGACCGAGCAATGCCGCGTGCAGGATGAAGGCCTTCGGGTTGTAAACTGCTGTCATCCGGGATGAATAAATGACAGTACCGGGAGAGGAAGTCACGGCTAACTACGTGCCAGCAGCCGCGGTAATACGTAGGTGACGAGCGTTGTTCGGATTTATTGGGCGTAAAGGGTCCGCAGGGGGTTAAGTAAGTCTGATGTGAAATCCTGCAGCTCAACTGCAGAACTGCATTGGAAACTACTTGACTAGAGCATCTGAGAGGAGAATGGAATTCCTGGTGTAGCGGTGGAATGCGTAGATATCAGGAAGAACACCAAAAGCGAAGGCATTTCTCTGGAAGATTGCTGACCCTCAGGGACGAAAGCGTGGGGAGCAAACAGGATTAGATACCCTGGTAGTCCACGCTGTAAACGTTGTTAACTTGATGTGGGGAGATTTAGCCCTTTCCGTGTCGCAGCTAACGCTATAAGTTAACCGCCTGGGGACTACGGTCGCAAGACTAAAACTCAAAGGAATTGACGGGTGCCCGCACAAGCGGTGGAGCATGTGGCTTAATTCGATGCAACGCGAAGAACCTTACCTGGACTTGACATATACCAGACTGCTGTAGAAATGCAGCTTCCCTTCGGGGCTGGTAAACAGGTGCTGCATGGCTGTCGTCAGCTCGTGCCGTGAGGTGTTCGGTTAAGTCCGACAACGAGCGCAACCCGTATCATTAGTTGCCAGCAGGTAAAGCTGGGCACTCTAGTGAGACTGCCTGTGTTAAGCAGGAGGAGGGCGCGGATGACGTCAAGTCAGTATGGCCTTTATGTCCAGGGCTGCACACGTGCTACAATGGTTGGTACAAAGGGAAGCAATACCGCAAGGTGGAGCCAATCCTCAAAACCGGCCTTAGTTCAGATTGCAGTCTGCAACTCGACTGCATGAAGTTGGAATCGCTAGTAAAGGTGTATCAGCTACGACACCTTGAATACGTTCCCGGGCATTGTACACACCGCCTGTCACATCATGGGAGCTGATTGCACCCGAAGTCGTTTAACCCAACCTTCACTGGAGGGAAACGCCTAAGGTGTGGTTAGTGACTGGGATGAAGTCATAACAAGGTAGCCGTAGGGGAACCTGCGGCTGGATCACCTCCTTTCTAAGGAGAATCTTTGACGGTAAAACCACCGTTGAAGATATGGCTAAAACTTGTTCAGCAATGAACGAGTCTTGCCGGTCAGCAACGCCGGCATGGAGCATCGCACAGTTCAGTATTCAAAGAGAGTTCATTACAAATTATGTATAATGGTTGTCCCCTGTTGGAGGGGAATAGAGGGGCTATAGCTCAGTTGGCTAGAGCATCTGCTTTGCAAGCAGAATGTCAAGGGTTCGAGTCCCTTTAGCTCCACCAAGCGTATAGGCGCCATCTGAGCTTCGGGAGGCCCTTTCAAATATGGGCGTATAGCTCAGTTGGTTAGAGCGCGTCCCTGATAAGGACGAGGTCCTTGGTTCAAATCCAAGTACGCCCACCATATTATACATACTATATAAAGTTTTATTTTTAGGGATTATTAAATCCTGTGCTGTTTGAAAATTGAAGAAGAATGTCTATATCTGCAGAAACTTTGCCGAATAGATTTTTTTTTGGTGGTTAAGCTACTAAGAGCACATGAAGGATGCCTTGGCATCGGAAGGCGATGAAGGACGTGACAAGCTGCGATAAGCCTCGGGGAGCTGCAATGAAGCTTTGATCCGGGGATTTCCGAATGGAGAAATCCGACTGAAGTAATGTTCAGTCATCCATAACTGAATAAATAGGTTATGGAGGCGAACCCAGGGAAGTGAAACATCTCAGTACCTGGAGGAAAAGAAATCAAGAGAGATTCCGCAAGTAGCGGCGAGCGAACGTGGAAGAGCCTAAACCGGACGGTTTACTGTCCGGGGTTGCGGGACTCAGTCATGGCAAGACAAAGGTTAGTTGAATGCTGTGGAAAAAGCAGCCATAGAAGGTGATAGCCCTGTAAACGAAAACCAATGAAAGCCTATGAGTATCCCAAGTAGAACGGGACACGTGAAACCCTGTTCGAATCCGGAGAGACCACTCTCCAAGGCTAAATACTATCCGATGACCGATAGCGAACTAGTACCGCGAGGGAAAGGTGAAAAAGTACCCCCGTTAGGGGAGTTAATAGTACCTGAAATCATGTGCTTACAAAGTGTAGGAGCCCTTAGGGGTGACTGCATGCCTTTTGCATAATGAGCCTGCGACTTACTTTATACAGCGAGGTTAAACCTTGGGTGGAGCCGAAGCGAAAGCGAGTGCGAATAGCGCGACTAGTTGTATGGAGTAGACCCGAAGCTGAAGTGATCTAACCATGGCCAGGTTGAACCTCCGGTAACACGGAGTGGAGGACCGAACCAGTGCGTGTTGAAAAACGTTTGGATGAGCTGTGGTTAGGGGTGAAAGGCCAATCAAACTCAGTGATAGCTGGTTCTCCTCGAAATAGCTTGAGGGCTAGCCTTGTGAATTTAGTTTATGGGGGTAGAGCACTGATTGTTAGAGGGCCCTGACCGGGGTACCAAAAACTATCAAACTCCGAATACCATAAATGTTATCACAGGAGTCAGACTGTGAGGGATAAGCTTCATAGTCGAAAGGGTATCAGCCCAGACCGCCAGCTAAGGTCCCAAATCTGGACTAAGTGGAATTGAAGGATGTGAAGTTGCTAAAACAACCAGGATGTTGGCTTAGAGGCAGCCATCATTTAAAGAGTGCGTAATAGCTCACTGGTCGAGTGATTTTGCGCCGAAGATGATCGGGACTAAGTCCAGAACCGAAGCTGCGGGCCGTAAGTTTACTTACGGCGATAGAGGAGCGTTGTATACGGGGTAAAGCGTAAAGGTGACTGAGCGTGAACTGTATACAAGCGACCATGCAGGCATGAGTAGCGAAAAACCGGATGAAAATTCCGGTCACCGAAAACCTAAGGTTTCCTGGGGCAGGTTCGTCCACCCAGGGTTAGTCGGATCCTAAGGCGAGGCCGAAGGGCGTAGTCGATGGACAACAGGTTAATATTCCTGTACTACCTTATTTTAGCGATGGAGGGGTGCAGTATGCTAAGTGAGCTGGTTATTGATTTACCAGTCTAAAGACGCAGGATGTCAGGCAGGAAAATCCACTTGACACAAATCCGAGGTCTGAACAGGCGCTGAGTGCTTCGGCACAAGGCGAATCA
>Ga0209417_1006812_pt1 | contig 11436 bp, 10 predicted proteins | sample RifGroF2_FD_184002 | JGI IMG/M metagenome (GOLD analysis project Ga0209417, IMG submission 184002) | Groundwater microbial communities from Rifle, Colorado, USA - Groundwater F2 (SPAdes) (version 2) | ecosystem: Environmental > Aquatic > Deep subsurface > Groundwater | place: Rifle, Colorado... | reverse complement strand
CTCCGCAGGGTCCAGTGGAGAGGCCGCGCCCCAATCCGGATGGAACGGCAGATAGTTGTCCAAAAACACTCCCAAAGCGGGATCCGCCTGAACTGGATTCCGGATCTCATGCAGGTATGCGTCATAGTCGAAGTAATGGGACTTGACGATATCGGTCGTTGCATCGACGGGATATATGGAAAGATCGACCTTCCCTCCCAACATCAGAATTGCGCTGGCGGGCTTAACGCCAAAAACACGATACGGCACTTTCCAGAACAAATATGACAGCAGTTCCCTGGAAAATATCCGGCTCAACCACTGGATTTTGCCCATTTGAGGATGGCAATCGAAACATGGCACGTTATAAATGACGAAAGAATATGGGAGGCCGCACCTGGATAGCACCCTGAAGAGCCAGAGATTTTCAAAGGAATAATTAACCATCGACACGACCCAACACTCCCCGGCAAGGCGTAAGAGCGCGTCCGCAGCGTCACGCTTTCGCGTGAAAACGGCGTAATTCTTGAATTGCCCCCCTTCTGGAGCAGCGGCCGCTTTCCAACGGGCGGGGTTGACAATGGGCGTAAGGTCCCAGATTTCCACCGCGAAACCGTTTTCCCTCAGGAGCTCAACCCCGAACCGGTCGTTATCTCTTCGATTGAACGGGGACGAGACGAGGAATATGATTTTGCTCACGCGATCCATATGATTCCCGGTAAAAACCAGCGTCTGCGTCGAGCGTTCAGCCGTGACGAAAGCCCCTGAAACCCGCATTCTTCTCCAGGTATAACTTTTTCATGTCCGCCACCGCGGCCGACAACCTGTTCTTATAATAGTTTGAGATAAGCTTTGTGTTGGCGTCCAGCAGCGCCTCATGAAATTCCGAATCGGTAAGATTCGTAAAATTAACAGCCAAAAGGTCCGAATTCACGTGCTTGCGTTCGTAAAAGTCCTCACAATCCTTCAAAAGCCCGGTTTTGATGGCATGACAATACAGGGGCGAACCGGGATATGGCGTCACCGGTCGGATGGTGCGCATTTGCGCGCCGTCATCGTACTTCAAAAGGAATTCCACTCCTTTAGCGAGGGTGTCTTTCGTGTCGCCGATATTCCCAAAGATTATATTGTACCCCGGGCTTATTCCCGCGGCCAGCGTGTGTTCGATGCCCGCTTTTATCTGCTTGACCGTAAGCGCTTTGTTCATGTTCTTCAGGACCTGGTCGTCCACCGCCTCTATACCGTAATTAATGAAGACGCAGCCGGCTTTTCTCATCAGTTTCAGAATATCAGGCTGGGCATAATTCAGCCGGCCGTTGCAATCCCACAGCATGTTTAATCCGCTTTTCAAGAAGTCTTCGCACAGGCTGACCACCCTGCTTTCCGACGACATGAGAAGTTCGTCTGAAAAAGTCACACAGTTTATCCTGTAATCCCTCTTGAGCAGTTTTAATTCCTCAATGATGCTTTCATTACTGCGGGGACGGAAGCCTTCGTCCATGCGATAGCAGAAATTGCATTTAAACGTACAGCCCCGGCCCGACAATACCGGGATTACAAAGGTGGAACCGGGTGTGTTAGGCATTCTAAGCAGCCGGTAATAATCCATCGGGAACAGGTCGTACTTTGGGAAAGGTATGGAATCTATGTCCTTGATAAGCTGGCGCCGGGGATTTATCCGGACCTTCCCGTTCTCAACGTACGCAATGCCCAGGACGGTATCCAGCGGCAATCCCTGCCCGTGCCTGGAAAGCAAATCCAGAACGGTATCCTCCCCCTCGCCTATCACCGCCACATCAGCCCCGGTCTTGCGCAAAAAGAACTCCGGCTCCGGAGAAGAGCCATGCCCGCCAATTACAAAGAATGGGCGCTGTCTGGACCTGTTGACGGCTGCGGCGATGCCGATAATCTTGCGGTACTGGTAATACCCCGCGATAAAACTGACCCCTACCACGTCGAACCTGTTTTGGTCCAGGTATGCGGTCAGATGCTCGTCCGGATAATGATTCCTATCCTGGTTGTAGATCTCCACCTGGTAACCGGCCCGGCTCAGCACGGCCGCGATGGAAGCCAGTCCCTGCGGGAAGAAATGGATATAGGAATCATTGTCATAGACCACAAGCAGTATTCGCATCAGAGCATGCCCCTTCCACGTCCGTATTTCAGGTAAGCCCGCATTTTCTGCAGATCCAACTCTGTGTCAATATCGAGCGAGCGTTCGACCGGCATTTTAACGGCGATCGTGTTCTTGTCCAGCAGGGATCTTGTTTTTAGCAGCCACTTGCGCTCAGCCACATAAACAGCCCCGTTCACGGCATATATCGCGGGAAGGTCCTGTCTGCGGTGGCAGGTTGCGGGGGCTTTTAGCAATGGCCTCATCAGGCCACTTTTTGCGACCCGGAACATCCAGAAGGGACTTTTATCTGGCTCAGCCACGGTAACGCAGGACTTGAATCCGCCAGCGGCACATCTTTTAATACAGGCGTCAATATCTTCCGCCGACCTGAGCGGCGAAGTCGGCTGCAGAAGCACGATAAGATCGTACTTGCAGGGCAAAGAGTTGACCGCGTGTATTACCGGCGCTACTCCGGGAGTTCCGTCTTTAGCGAGCTGTTTCGGCCTTATAAACGGGACTTCGCACCCATATTTTTTTGCGACCGCGATAATTTCCGCGTCTTCGGAGGAGAGGATCAGGCGGTCTATGTATCTGGATTTTTTGGCGGACGCAATTGTCCAGGCGATAAGCGGCTTTCCAGCGATCTCGCGTATGTTCTTGCGCGGGACGCCTTTAGAGCCGCCTCGCGCGGGGATTATTGCAAGCACGCTTTTTTTCGCGAACATATGAACTCCCGGTCACCTGACGGCAAGGATTTTAGTCAGCAACTTTCTGTTTATCTCGATATTTTCCAGCACTTTCACGATACTTTGGCTGGTATTGCCGTTCCCATACAGATACTTCATTTTTCTGATTCTTTTCGCTACGGCACGCTTGTCCGACATCGCATCTATGGCATATTTCAGGCTTTTCCTGTTCGCATCCGCATGGAGGATGTTCGCCGCCATCAATCTGCCTTTCTGCCGGCGCCCGTAGTCGACTACTGGCACCCTGAAAAAGGGAGCGTCGACAATACCGCTGGAAGAGTTGCCGACGACAAGATCGCATTCCCTCATAAGGCTCAAGTATTTCAGATCACCCAGGTTCCTGAACACTTTAATATTCCGGCATCCTTTTAAAGCCTTGATTCTCCTGATGATGACTTTGCCGTGTGTATCGGAATTCGGGTATGTGAGCACGATATTCACGTCGTTATAGCCCCCCAGGACGTCGAAGAACGCGTTGGTTTCGCTTTGTATCTCCGCCGTGGAACTTAAAGTGGCGGGATGCAGCGTGGAAAGGAACGTTTTTTTATCCGGGTCCAGGCCGAGAAGCGAAAACAGTTCTTTTCTGTTTATAAATCTCATTTTGCGAAGACTTTCCATGCGGGGATGCCCCACGCTGAAGATCCGCCACGCCTCTTCGCCCATCCTCCGGATATTGCGCGCGTAGTGGCCGGCGCATGGAAAATGTATATGGGCCATTTTGGTTAATGCGTGCCGTATTTGCTCATCCATGGCACCTTCGGTCACCTCTCCGCCGGCGATATGAGCGATCGGAATATTAAACGGGATCGCTGCCGCCGCTGCGGCCAGGATTTCGTACCTGTCACCCAGGACGAGTATGATATCCGGTTTTAGATAGTTGTATGTCTTTGCGAATCCGGCGACGCCCCTGCCCATGGCAGTTGAGATAGCCAGAGAAGAGTCGCCTGAGATGTCAAGATTCACCTTTCTGGCGATGGCAAAACCGTCCGATTCTATTTCTTGATAGGTGTTGCCGAATTCCGGGGAAAGATGTGTGCCGGTAACGATCACCTGCAGCCGCAATTTGCAGGAATGCCGTATCGCGGCCATAATCCCGCGCAGGAGGCCGTATTCCGCCCTCGTTCCCGTAATCACGGCTATTTTTCGTCTCATAGCGTAAGACCTTGGCACCTGTTATGAGCGGTATTCTGGGACGAAATCCGGTATAGGATCCCAATCATTCCCTTTTTCCCGTTCAGCGACTTTCCGTCTTTGTATAAGTTTATCATACAGCGCCCCATTAAACACCCTGCTCCCCACGAAGAAAGGAACGCTACCGGCGGGCGCGAACGACTTTTTGTACCGGTATATCCCGTCATCTGGCTCATATCCCCCTCCGAGAACGAAATATTTTTTGTGGTTTTTAACGCCCCATTTAATTATTTCATGCTTCAGCATGTCATTAGGAGCCAGGTTAAACTTATCACTATATGTACCGCCGAGAAAAGAATAAACACTCTCCGAGGAAACAAGAACCAATTCCGTGGAGACCGGTTTCCCGTCGTGCAGCGCGTGAAAATACATGAACTCCCCGGGCAGATTGCAATGCAGGCTCTTAAAATAATCTGAAGTGAAATAATAATTTTCTTTCGCATTGCGCCTGTCCAGCGTCGAGCGGTATATCGTGAGAAAGTCGGACAGTCCCGCCCCCATGGAATCCGTGACAACTGAAACACCGGCCCTGGCGGCTTTTTTCACGTTTTTACGCACTTTGTGCTCAAACCGCATCCACAAGTCGTCTTCTGGTGCCGTCAAATCTACTACGATATTGCGCATGACCTCTTTTTTTGCACCTTCATAAGGAGCTAGGTTTTCCCCGAACACGCTGAATTTAACTACTTCAGATACGATGTTATTCTCCAGAACCCAGTTTCTGAAATGCTCCCAGAATATATGTCCCGGGGCTTCTTTGTTTTCAAAGCCCCAGGCGAAGGGACCACCATAACCGTACGGGGTTATGATGTCATAAAGGGGCGAAACCCCGATGCTGCCGTAAGGCTCTTTCCCGATATCCCGCAGCATAAACGGGTACAGCACGTGTCCGTTATTTGACGAAAAAACGGCGCAGAACCCTTTTGACAGGTCATTGTGATAGAGCTTGAGATATTCCGGATGGGCATAAACTTCCCTTCGCGGCCATTGCGACCACAATTCCAGCCAGATTTCCGCATCCTGCTGGTTCGACGCATCCAGAACTTTAAAAATGCTTTCAGTCATAGGCGGGGCACTACCTTAACGCCGAAATACACCTATTGAGCCGCGCGACCATGCTCTTCAGCATTGGCTCGTTAATATCCTGATGGACAGGCAGATTAAGTATTCTGGCAGAAAGGGTGAAAGCATCGGGATATGCGCTTTCGGTGAGTTGCGCGATCATAGTGTGATAAAGGCTGACGACACCGTACCCCGACCGGTTCATCATAAAATACAGCCCGTCCCTAGGAACATTCTTTACTACTACGGGGCACGTTTGCGGAATTTCGCCTTCTCTTGCGGACTTTCTGAGGGGTTCTATTTCCCTGGACATCGGTGCCAGGAGCTTCAAAAGAACCCGCAGATTTCGGGTCCGTTTTTCAGAAATACTCTTTAAATCGTAATTCCACGGAGCCCCGGTTTGTTCCGGTGACACATGCGGCAATCTGGAGCTTATATCCGGGTCCAGGCGGTTTATTACCATGAGGCCGCCTTTTTTAACCGGCAGCAGTTTATGGAGAGAAAATATGCTTACGTTGCCCAGCCGGCCGGAAAGTCCGCCGATGAGATCCGTCAGCATCGAGTGCGCTTCATCTTCTACAATTAGAGCGCCATGCTTTTTTGCCATGGCTATGGCTTTGTCATAGTTACGGTCGACAAATCCGAAATAGTGGATGAGAACTAAGACTTTGACCCGTCCCCTTTTAAACGCTTTTTCCAGATCCGGCAGATCTATCTCCAGTTTGCCGGTCATCCTATAAAAGTCATAAGACAAGCCGAGCCCGGAGATGGGATCGAACACGCCAGAACCTTCGCGGGAGGACCACCCTATATATGCCGGCAGGAGAACTTTCTCTTTTTTAGACAGCCGGGCTGCCATGAGAAATGACTTAAAGGCGCCGCGGGCGTTATCTGACACGACTGCCGGCCGGCTGAGATTCCCGGCCGCCTGCGGGGTTTTAGCTATGTTGTCCATGTCGTTTTAAAACCTAGTCGCACGCCTTGATCTCAAAGCGCTTGAGCGCCTTCTGGAGCTCCTCAAACTGGCCTATGTCCAGCCAGGATTTTTCTGATATCGGATAGACGCCTATTTTTTTCCTTCTTTTCACATAGTCCGCGAGCAGATTAGTAGCGTGGTATAATTTATTTTTCGGGATATCGTCAATCACATCCGGGTCCATCACATACAGTCCAGTATTGACCAGATAATCGTATTCCGGCTTTTCGACCAGGCCTTTCAGGCGCCCCCCCTTTTTAATTTCGCATATGCCGTAGGGGATAGTGTAATGCTTCATGGAGACGATTATCGTAATTTTATTCCTGCTTGCATGGTGGAACCTGTAGATGTCTGAATAATCCGCCTCGATCAGAATATCGCAGTTACTCACAAAAAAGGGGACCTTGATCTTTCCCTTCAGCATCCGAAGGCTGCCCGCGGTCCCCAGCGGTTTGTCCTCGTGGATATAGCTGATATGGGACTTATGCTTTAATTCGTTAAAATAGGCCTTCAGCAGATTAGCCTTGAAATTAATTGAGAGGCAAAAGTTCTTACACCCGAAATCCGAAAATTTATCCATTATTCTTTCGATTATGGGTTTATCCCCTATCGGGATCAGCGGCTTCGGGAGGAAGCTGGTAACGGGGGCGAGGCGGCTTCCCGTCCCTCCCGCCATTATTACCGCGGTTACACCGCGCAATTCCCTGTTTGTGCTGCGTTTTTCGAATAAGTCGAGCCATCTTATGGCCGTAACTATCCTGCCGGACTTATCGACTACAGGAAGACAATCTATAACCCTGGAAACCATTATGGTTTTGGCCACATCCGCTGCAAACCCCTCTTCGATGGAAACCGGGGCCGGATTCATGACACGGGTCACAGATGCGCTTAAAACACGCTCCTTGAGTATGTGGCGGCGGATATCGCCATCCGTTACGGTACCGATAAGCTTGCGGTCGTGGTCAGTGACAAAAAGTATTTTTTCGCCCGCATCATCCATCTTTTTCAGGGCCTGCTTGACGGTAATGCAGGGAGCAACCAGCAAATTCTTTATTTTTTCCATATTTATATAGAGATGAGATCGTCCTCTTTAAAATCCTTTTTCGCCTTCCTGCCGACAATTGCATTCCACCGCGCGGGGCTGATCCCGGTCCCCGGCCGCTTGGTCGCCAGATTATCTTCGGTAAAAATCTCGTTTTTATTTATATGGCAGGCAGCCACGATGCTTCTTCTAACGATCGGGATGTTCTTTTTCTCGGAAGGTGCCGCCTTCTTTTCATAACTTCCCAGGGCAAGCAAAATGGTACGTATGCCCTTTACCATTTGCGCGAATTCCTCCGGGTCGAGGCTGGCGGCATGGTCAGGACCCGTCATCCCCCTGTCAAGGGTCAAGTGCTTCTCAATAATGCAGGCACCGCGCGCGACCGCCGCGACAGACACTTCTATCCCCAAAGTATGGTCAGAGTATCCGACCTTTGTTTTGAACACCTTGCGCAGGGTATCCATGGCCCTGAGATTAACATCCTCCGGGGGGCAGGGATACTCGGTAGTACAATGCAGTAAGGTGACAGAACGCGCTCCGGAAGATAGCAGTTCCTTATATGCCGCTTTAACCTCGCGCATTTCCGACATGCCGGTGGAAAGTATGATATCCTTGCGTGAGCGGCCAACGACCCTTAGATACGGGATATTGGTAATCTCGGCAGACCCGATCTTCACCTTTTTTACCCCCAGCTTAAGCAGGAACCTCAGGCTTTCATCCTCGTCCGGCGTGGACAGGAACTCGATTCCTATTTTATCACAATGCTTTTTTATTTTTTTGAATGCGGCGTCGCCAAGCTCGAGTTTTTTCGACATCTCGAACTGGCTCTCCTGGGCTTTCATGTTAGTTTTCTGATAATCGGCCATCTCAGCCCATTTGGTTATATTCTTCTCCGTTTTGAATGTCTGGAACTTTATGGCGGATGCCCCCGCGGCTCTGGCGGCGTTGCATAGTTTTAAAGCGGTTTCAAGAGAACCGTTATGGTTCACCCCGGCTTCCGCTATTATACAGACCTCTTCCTTGCCTATACTTTTTTGCATTCTATATTCCACTCGCTTAATTTCACGGCACCGTTGTTAAATGTGGTGATTAGGGAATCCACCGAAAGAACCTCAAAGGATGCGCCGTACAACTCTAAGGCATCCCGCTTCCCGGTAAGCCGCGCGAATCCACGGCCCGCCAAGGGCCCGTCGGAAACTTCGGTATACTCTTTGCTGCCGAGCATTTTCCGGGATTTACCGACATGAACGTCATCCGCTATTGTCCTGCTATAAAAAACGCCCTGGGGCTTCAGCACACGCTTGATTTCAGCCAGTATTTTTTCAGCATCTTTCCTGGAGTTGGCGTAAAGGCATTCCACGTCTATAACCGCGTCAAAGAATCCCGCCGCATAGGGCAGGCTGGAAATATCGCCCACTTTCAATTCAGCCGAAAGCCCATCTTTCGACAAAAGGGCGGCCGCTTTCTTGATTGCTGAGGCGCTGCCGTCGATTCCATAAGCGTTAAACCCTTCACGCGCCAAGTACCACAGGTTGGCCCCGGCACCGCAGCCCACTTCGAGAATGCGTAGCCAACTGCGTTCGGAAGAGTAGAAATTACGAGCTATAAACCGTATCAGGCTTTCGCCGGGATACCTTCCCCATTCGCCCTCAGAAAATATTTTTTCCCAGATCTCATCCCATGCCATCACGTGTCCCTTCCTTTGGACGACCTTTTAACGGGTCTGTGCGTCTAACCGGCGCGCGACAGCCTCTCAACCTGCCTGGCCACGAACAGTACTTGCGCCGGCGTTAAATCCGCGCTGCACGGCAGGTTCAATACCCGTTCCCAGAACCACACTGCTTTTTCCACTTTATACGCCTGATTGCCCATATAGGGCTTCTGGAAATTATTAAGATGCCACACAGGCCTCGTCTGGATTCCGGCCCGGTCCAGTTCCCCCATCAACCTTTCCCTGTCCATTCCATAGATGAATTTATCCACCAGGATGGAATAAAACCAGTAATTCGGATGTGCATATTTCGGAATACCGAGCAAGGTTAAGCCCGGGATCCCAGCAAGATGCCGCTTGTAAGCGGCATAGTTTACTTTTTTCCTCTTTATAAAGGCCGGGAGACGCTCCAACTGGGCTATGCCGAGGGCCGCTTGCAGATTGGTAAGCCTGAAATTATACCCGACCTCGTTATGGAGATATCGAACTGCGTCATCTTTGGCCTGGGTGGTAAGATACTTGGCTTTTTCAGCCATTACGGCGTTATTCGTTACTATCATCCCTCCCGCGCCGGTAGTAACGATTTTGTTCCCGTTAAAAGAATAAACTCCGAAATCCCCGATAGTACCAGTAAATTTGTTCTTATAGGCCCCGTCAGTATAGGACGACCCAAGGCTTTCGGTGGCATCCTCTATAACTTTCAATCCGTTGCCACGAGCCAACTTCATAATTGAATGCATATCGCAGGGATTGCCGAAAACATGCACAGGCAGGATCGCCTTAACGTGCCGTCCGGTTGTTTTATTAACAAGGCCTTTTTTAGTGGAACGGCAGCCGGATCTTAAGAATTCCCCGGTTTTAACTGCATCAATGTTCATGAAATCGTCGCAATCCATAAAAACCGGCTCGGCGCCGAGATACCGGATAGCGTTAACCGGCGCAATGAACGTCAAAGCCGGGACCAACACTTCATCCCCCGGCTCCACGCCCGCTAATTTCAGGCTGATGTACAAACCGACAGTTCCGTTGGATACGGCCACAGCATATCCCGCTTTGGTGCAGGCGCAGATCTTCTGCTCAAAGGTTTCCACATATTTGCCGGCAGAGGAAACCCAGCCGGTATCAAGACAATCCTTCACGTACTTCCAGGCGTTGCCCTCAATGCAAGGGACGGACAAGGGAATAAAACTGTTTTTAGACATTGTAAATATCCGATTTGTAGTTTTTACGGTTTATGGACTCTCTGAACCAGTCAATAGTCATTGAAAGACCTTTTTCCAGGGGAACCTTCGGACACCAACTGGTAAGCTTTTTTATCTGCGTATTATCGCACAAAAGCCGTTCAACTTCGCTGTTTTCAGGGCGTTTACGCAAAGCATCTGAAACGATAACCGCTTTTTTGCCGGTTGCGGTAATGATATGTTTCGCCAAAGACTTTATGGTTATTTCTATGCCGGAGCCGATATTAACCGTTTTCCCCACCGCCGCGTCGCATTTCGCAAGCGCGATAAAACCGGCGCAGGTGTCGGACACATAATTGAAATCCCGTGTGGGATGCAAGGCGCCGAGCTTGATCTTTTTAACGCCATTATACAGTTGAGTTATTACAGTGGGAATGATCGCTCTGGCAGACTGCCTGGGTCCGTAGGTATTGAACGGCCTGGCGGTTATGACCGGTAACTTGAATGACAGGAAAAACGACTCCGCGATCTTATCGGCGCCGATCTTACTGGCGGAATATGGGGACTGGCCCTGAAGGGGATGTTTTTCATCTATGGGAACGTACCTGGCCGTGCCATAGACTTCGGAAGTGGAAGTAACTACTACCCGGCCGACACCCAGGTCCCTGACGGCCTGCAGGATATTCAGAGTACCTTTTACATTTGTGTCGATATATGAGTCAGGCGAGTGGTAGGAAAACGGTATCCCGATAAGCGCGGCGAGGTGAAAAACGGCATCCATTCCTTTCATAGCAGCACGCACCCCATTCGGATCCCGTATATCCCCCGAAAAAATCTCTATATTTTTCAATTTGTTCTTAGGAAACGTGTCCAACCAACCCCAGGAATTAAAAGAATTGTAGTGAACAAAAGCTTTTATGCGACACCCTTCTTCCAAAAGCGCTTCAACCAGATGACTGCCGATAAAGCCGTCAGCCCCGGTAACCAAAACCCTTTTTGCCTTTAAATTCATAGATTTTCCTGTTTTTTGCCCGGTTTATCACTGCTAATGTATATTTTAGCAAATTAAGGCAATCATGATTGGAACATGGCAACCTTAGATAAACAAGGAAAACTAGGCGGCGAGGCGGAACATTTTTAATTTAACAAACTGACTTGTACCACTCTATGGCTCTCTTCAGGCCTTCTTCAAAACGGTAGCGGCCTTAAAGCCAAATTCCTTCGCGGCACGGGAGGTATCAAGCATGCGGCGCGGCTGGCCGTCCGGCTGGGAAGCATCCCACACCAGTTTGCCTTTGAAGCCTGTTAGTTTGGCTATAAGTTCCGCCAGTTATGGGGACAGTATACTTAATTCCCCGCCGTGGCCAACCTAAACTGGCTTTCCTATTTTTTCACTGACTTTTAAAACTACACTTTCCACAAAGGCCAGATA
>Ga0209417_1006810_pt1 | contig 11438 bp, 10 predicted proteins | sample RifGroF2_FD_184002 | JGI IMG/M metagenome (GOLD analysis project Ga0209417, IMG submission 184002) | Groundwater microbial communities from Rifle, Colorado, USA - Groundwater F2 (SPAdes) (version 2) | ecosystem: Environmental > Aquatic > Deep subsurface > Groundwater | place: Rifle, Colorado... | reverse complement strand
CCGTTGAAAAAGGCGAAGTCATCGGTCGGATCGGTACCACCGGAAAAACGACGGGTCCGCACGTCCACTTTGAAATCTGGGTCAACGGGACGCGTCAGAATCCATGCAAATGGCTAGGGTGCTAAGATGAAGTATCATTTGTTGGCGAGCGGATCCAGAGGAAATTGTTGCATCATTCAAGCCGGGGACACCCGGCTTGTTATTGATTGCGGAACGACCCAAAAGCATCTGACACACAGTTTTCACAATCTAGGGATAGACTATAACAAGGTCGATGCCGTGCTGATCACACACAGCCACAGCGACCATGTCAGCGCACTGAAAATGTTCAGTAAACACCCGGTTTATACGCCCTTCGTCATCGATGCGCGACCGGATGCGATCCGAATCACCCCCTACGAACCCTTTATCGTAGGCGAGGTTTCGATCCTCCCCGTCCCCCTTTCCCATGATTCGGGTTTGACCTTGGGATATGTCCTGCGTCACGACGGGGAAACCCTGGTATATGTCACCGACACGGGCTATGTGCGCGAGCATGATTTCACACATTTCGAAAACGCGGATTATTATATCTTTGAAAGCAACCACGACCCGGAGATGCTGATGAAAACCAGCCGTCCGATCTTCACAAAGAAGCGCATCCTTTCGGACAACGGCCATCTCTGCAACGAAGACAGCGCTATCGTCCTCAGCAAGTTGATCGGTCCTTCCACCACGGAAATCGTGTTGGCCCACCTCAGTCAGGAAGCCAACGACGAATTCCTCGCTTATTCCACCCACGCCAGAATCTTGGCAGAGTACCATCCATCACGCATTCAAACCTTGACGCTACGTTGCGCCAGACAATATGAAACCTTATCAGGAGGAAAATAAATGAAAAAATGGGTATGGGTCCTCATCGCGGCGATGGTCGTCTGGAACAGTGTCCTCACGATCCAACTCTCGCAATTTCAAACACAATTGGACGAAAAAACCACGGAGACGAAAATCATCAACAAGGTCGTCACCGATTTCACGACGGACGTTACGAAGGTCGTCGAGAAATCCCTCGACAAAGTCGTCGGTGTTTCCGCGCTTTATAACGGGGAAGTGTTTTCCACGGGAAGCGGAGCCATCTATGATGTCGAGGGGTCCAAAGCCTACATCATCACCAACAACCATGTCATCGAAGACGCGACCAGTCTGACCATCACGTTCGCCAACGGCGAACAGCTTGATGCGAAAGCCTTGGGGTCGGATCTCTATACCGACCTCGCCTTGCTAGAAGTCGACATCGACTTTACGATCACCCCCTTCAGCCTCGGTGATTCCGCCTTGATCAAGGTCGGGGAAAACGTGTTGGCGATCGGCAGCCCCTTGGGATTGGATTTTCAAGGTTCGGTCACCATGGGGATCATTTCCGGTGTCGACCGGATCGTCCCGGTCGACCTCAATAGCGACGGATTCGACGATTGGGATAGCCTCGTTCTGCAAACCGACGCCGCGATCAACCCCGGAAATTCCGGCGGTCCGCTCATCAACATGGCGGGCGAACTGATCGGGATCACCTCGATGAAGATCGTCTATGAAGAAGTCGAAGGCATGGGGTTCGCGATTCCGATCAACGAAATCATCCCCATCATCGAACAACTCCGGGCGAACGGGAAAGTCATCCGACCTGTCATCGGGATCTCGGCCGTCGGTATCGACGAACTCAGCAATTATCAGAAGAGTTTCTACGGGATTCAATTGGATCTCAATAAAGGCCTCTACATCACCTCGATCACATTTAGCGGTCCGGCCGGTATCGCAGGCATCAAGAAAGGCGACATCATCCTTACGTTCGACGGGATTGAAATCACCACGTTCAAGCAATTCAGGAAACTGCTCTACGCCAAGAAAGTCGGGGATCCGGTTGTGATCCGCTACTTGCGCGATGAAAAAGAAACCGAAGTCACCGTGACGTTGAAATGATCAAACTCATCGCCGTCGGTAAGATCAAGGAGAAAGCGCTGGTGGATCTGATCAAGGACTATCAGAAACGGATTACACCGTATCATAAGGTCATCATTGAAGAAGTCGGCGACGAACCGACCTCCGACGACCTTGCCTCCCAGAAAACCGGGATGGTCAAGGAAGGGGAGAGGATCTTGGAGAAAATCAAAACGGAAGACCAGGTCATCCTCCTGGACCTCCATGGCGATCCATACGATTCGCTTTCCTTCGCAAAACAAATGGAAGAACACTTCACCTATTCCCCCAAACCGCTGGTCTTTGTGATCGGAGGGTCGATGGGGGTCAGCGATGCGGTCCGGCAACGCGCCAACAAACGATGGAAACTCTCTGATTGCACCTTCCCGCATCAAATCGTCCGACTACTTGTCCTGGAACAACTCTTCCGGTCATTCAAGATCAATCGCAATCAAACCTACCACAAATGACGATGAGCAATTCATCGTCATTTGTTTTATAATGGAAGAAAGAGGTGACACATGAAATTCCACATACAAGCAAACACCGCGGATACGATGGATGACTTTTTGGAGTTCTTTGAACATCGTGCCTTCCGCGACAATCCCCGATGGGCGGGATGCTACTGCCTATATCCTCATTACAATGATAAAGAATGGGAAGCGGCGAATCCGAAAGACAATAAGATGCAAGCCATGGTGATGTTGGCGGACGGACATCTTCCGGGATATCTCGGATATCTCAACGGATCGGTCATCGCATGGATGGCGGTCGGAAAACGCAAGCAATTCAAGCGCTTCGCCGAACATCTCGCCAACGACGAAGACGAAGCGAAAAAACTCTATTCGATCACATGCATCACCATCGATCCGGACTATCGCAACCAAGGCATCGCGACCGCGATGCTGGAGCGGGTTTTGGCCGATTTGACGATGCAGGGGGTCGACCTGGTCGAAGCGTATCCCATGGACCAGGAAGGAGACAACGCCCATCAACACCGAGGGCCCCTGAGTCTTTATCTCCATGCCGGATTCATTGTCGTCGAGAAAGTCGGGATCTTCTGTCGGGTCAGGAAAACCTTGTGATCACGAAAATTGCCGATGGGATCTATGCGCGCAAAATCATCGTCGCCGGTGAACCTTGGCCGCTGACCACCTACCTTTGGATCACGAAAAACCACAATCTCTATCTGGATGCCGGGCTAGGCGAAAACGCCCTTCTCGAGCTTTCCGAATATGCCGATCCTTCGAAGAAAAATACGCTGGTTTATTCGCATTATCATTTCGACCATGTTTGGGGCGGACATGCATTGAAGGATCCGGAGATCCTTGCGCATCGTCGTTTCCTCGACCATCAGGTCCATCTTGAGAAAGACAGACTCAATCTCATCCGCTTCGCCGAAGGAAAGAACGAGATCGCCCTGCCGACGCGATACATCGACGACGATCTGGACTTCGATGACGAACTGCGTATTCTTTACGCCCCGGGACATACCGACGACGGATTGATGGTCTATCATAAAACGCTGCATATCCTCTTCATGGGGGATGTGGCCGCGGATGAAGGAAGGGACTTGCCTGAATTGGCCGGGTCCGTCGATTCGTATCTCGCCACGTTGAAAAAACTCGAGGGATTGCGTATCAAGCAAATCCTCTGTTCCCATCGGGACCCCGAAGACGCGAACTATCTGAACATTCTCGTGGAAAACGCTTACATTCTGAGAAAAAATTGTCAATAAGACGACTTGAAATGCCGATAGACTTGTTGTAATTGCGAAAAAAATGGGTTAGAATGATAACAGAAAGCAGGAGGGTAAATCGATGAAACAAATTACCGTATTAATCGTTGATCCGGTCGGTCTGCATGCCCGTCCGGCGACCGTAGCCGTCAACGCAGCCAGCAAGTTCAAATGTGAAGTGAAAGTATCCTTCAAAGGACGCTCGGTCAATATGAAATCGATTATGGGTGTCATGTCTTTGGGTATTCCGACGCAATCCGAAGTTACGATTTCGTGCGAAGGCGACGACGAAGAAGTGGCGATCACGACCATCGAAGAAGTATTGCGTACGCAAAAGGTTATCGCGTAACAGAATCACATAAATAGAAGATGGTCTCATCTTCTTTTTATTATACGGAGGAAGAAATCATGATCGAACAACGTATCGCACATTGGAAATCTTTTGAGCGCCTTGATCCTTTATTGCGCAGTGAACTCGAAGGATATACCCCCACCCAACTGCAGGATGCTTTCTACACCAGCCTCGAATTCGGTACGGCCGGGATGCGCGGATTACTCGGCGCAGGCCCTAACCGGATGAATCTCTATACGATCCGTAAAGCGAATGTCGCATTCGCCAAGTATCTTCTTCAATATCCCGATGCCAAAGAACGCGGCGTCGCCATCGCCTATGACAACCGTTGGATGTCCAAGGAATTTTCCGTCGAATCCGCCCGTGTGTTGGCGATGTTCGACATTCCTTCGTTTGTCTTCACATCGTTGCGCCCGACCCCGGAACTTTCTTTCGCCGTCCGCCACCTTCATTGCATCGGAGGGATCGTCGTCACCGCGTCCCACAACCCCAAAGAGTATAACGGATACAAGGTCTATGATGAAAAGGGATGTCAACTGATCCCTTTCCAAATCGACCAAGTCATCGCCGAAATCAACAAGATCGAAGACGAGTTGTCGATCGAAGTTTCACTTACGCCCGAACAAGAGAAATTGATCCGTTGGATCGACGAAGAGGTCGACAAACCGTATGAAAAGCGGGTTCTGGCAATCCAGAACCGTCCCGAACAAGATAAATCCTCCACAAAGATCATCTTTACGCCACAACACGGAACGGCTTATCATCCGGTCATGAACGTCCTGACCAAGGCCGGTTACCACGTCATCCCCGTCTTGGAACAATGTACCCCCGACCCTGAATTCCCCAATACGAAAACGCCCAACCCCGAAGAAAAGGCGGCCTACGAGAGAGCCATCGAGGTCATGAAGGAGCATCTGGCGGACGCGGCGTTGTCCACCGACCCGGATGCGGACCGCGTGGGCGTCGTCGTCGTGCACCACGGCGAGTACCGCTTGCTGACAGGCAATCAGACCGGTTCGATCTTGTTGGACTATGTCTTCTCCACCAAGAATGAAAAAGGAACCATGCCTTCAAACCCGGTTATCTTCAATACCGTCGTCACGTCCGACCTTGGTGAAAAAGTCGCGACTTCCTATGGCGTCGAAACCGAAAAGACACTGACCGGATTCAAGTTCATCGGCGAAAAGATCGCGAAATATGAAGTGACGCATGAAAAGAACTTCGTGTTCGGGTACGAAGAAAGCTACGGCTATCTGGTCGAACCTTTCGTCCGCGATAAAGACGCGATCCAAAGTTGTCTCTTATTGAGTGAAGCCATCACTTATTATAAGAACCAAGGCAAGACCCTTGTCGATGTGTTGGAGGACCTCTACCGTAAGTTCGGATGGTACCTTGAAGACCAAGTTTCCCTTTCCCTTAAAGGGGAAGAAGGGTCCAAACGCATCAAGGAAATCATGACCCATTTCCAAACCACGGAGATCCCTTCGTTCGCCGACATCAAGATCGTCGCGAAGGAAGACTACCGCAAACTGGAACGCATCGACAAAGGCGTCGTCACTAAACTTGACTATCCCCCGAGCGACGTCATCAAGTATTTCCTGGAAGACGGAAGCTGGATCGCGATCCGTCCTTCCGGAACCGAACCCAAATGCAAGTTCTATTATTGCGTGACGGATGTTTCCAAAGAAGCATCCCTTGCGAAATTCGAGCGGTTGAAACAAGCGGTCGCCAAAGAAATCGAATAAACAAGACTCCCGAAAGGGGGTTTTGTATCGACGGAAATCATTTGAACGACGGAATCAACATATGTCATCGTGGTATAATCATTTCTGAAAGGCGGGTGTACCGGTGAATCCAATCAATTTCATGATCAATCTCTATTCGATCCTCATCCTGGCCATCCTCTGGCTGCACTCGGATAAGCAAGAAGAAAAACGCTCCCTTCAGTATCGGTTGTACATGTTGATGCTGGATACGACGATCGTCCTACTCCTTTTCGATATCTTCAGTCGCATGGACACTAACGCGTATGCGATCTATCCCGTCCTCAACCAACTCGGTAACTTCGTCGTGTTCAGTCTAAGCCCCGTCCTTCCTTCAATCTGGCTGGTCTATGTCGTTAACCAACTCTTCCAAGACGAGGAAAGATCGCTGAAACTGGTAAAGCCCTTGACCCTGTTCTGGTTTGTGAACCTGACGATCGTCGTATTGTCCCTGCGATTCGGTTGGTACTATTCGATCGATCTGCAGAACATCTACCATCGCGGACCATACTTCACCCTCCCCGTCATCTATAACATCGCGCTTCTGAGCATTTCGTTTGTCTACGTAGTGAAGAACTTGAAGACCATCCACAAGAACCATCGGTTCACCTTGGTCTTCTTCCCGCTCTTCTTCCTCTTCAGCGTCGTACTCCAAGTCATCGTCTATGGCATCCCGATCCTGTTGAACTCGGTGGTCCTCTCCTTGTTGTTCGTCAGTCTGAACATCCAGAACCACGGCATGAACACCGATTATCTCACCGGCGTGAACAATCGTAAGAGACTGGAATCCTATCTCAAAGATAAGATTCGCAATAGCACGGAGAAGAAGAGTTTCTCCGCCATCATGATCGACATCGACAATTTCAAGTCGATCAACGATACTTTCGGTCATGACATGGGGGATTCGGCCCTGCAAGCGAACGTGAAACTTCTCAACGGGTGCATCCGGAACACCGATTTCATTTCCCGTTACGGCGGGGAAAGACTGCAGGAAGTCGTGGATCGCATCCGTCTTCAACTCTCGAAGTTCAACGCTTCCGAAAGACAGGTCTACACGCTTCAGTTCAGCATGGGCTACGGCGTCTATGATGTAAGAAGCAAGGCGACGGCGCAGGAATTCGAAAGCATGTTGGATCAGAGATTATATGAAGAGAAACAGTCGAAGGTAAATGTGGTCTAGTTGTTTGAATCCAAATCTAAAACGAAATTTTTCATTTTGACAAGCATCGATTTTTTGATCTCCCTTTGAAAAAGAATCGGTGATTACTAATTGCACTGCACGAGCTGATAAGAAACTCTGAAAATCTCTAGGTGGGATGGTGATGAACATGTGGAAATATATCCCGAACACATTGACTTGTATTCGAATTTTTCTTTCTTTACTTCTCTTGATCTTCCCCCCTTTTTCATTCCCGTTTACTTTCATTTTCATCGTGTGCGGATTCACCGACGTACTGGATGGATGGATTGCACGGAAAATGAATGTTATCAGCGAGATCGGAGCCAAACTGGATAGTTTTGCAGACTTCATGGTAATCACCATCGTACTATTGAGAATTTTACCTCGCCTACTAGTACCGAAGTTGGCGTATCCATGGTTACTCGTCATACTTCTCGTTCGACTCGTTTCGGTTTCAATCGGCCTATTAAAATATCGGACGATTTGCTTTCTTCATACTTATACAAACAAAGTAACAGGCATGATGATTTTTAGCCTTCCGATTCTACTTTTGTGGATTGATGTGTCGATCGTGCTCTTTATAAGTTGCCTTTTAGCGACGATTTCTTCTGTTGAAGAACTCTTAATCAATGCAACATCAGTTCGTCTTGATCGAAACGTTAAGAGTCTATTTTCGTAGGATATTGGCATTTAAAATGAAACGATAGAAAAGAATAAAATCGAATTTGTGTGATATTGATGGTTTAGAAGCCATTTTTTTATTGGTCGGGATGTCAAAAATCGGATGTGTATATGCGTAAATTTGAGCTGTTTTGGGTGAGTGGTTCACTTATGTAAACGATTACTCCGTGGAATTCCACTTTTGACAGTGCTGAATGAATCAAGTACAATGAAACTAACCACAAGGGGGTCACATGATCATGCTGCAACACGCACTCGTCGAGCAGTTCCATTCAGGCCATAGCCTGGATGCGCACCATCTATTCGGAGCGCACTTTTCCTATGAAGGGGTCAACGGTGTCCGCTTCACGGTATATGCCCCGCATGCCCACCGGGTACAGGTCGTCGGATCGTTCAACGACTGGGGCTATCCGATCGAAATGCACCGTGCGACGACCGGAGGGATCTGGAGCGTTTTCGTGAGCAACGTCTCGGAATGGGCGATGTATAAATACGTCATCCAGAAAGCGGATGGACATTGGATCGAAAAAGCCGATCCTTATGCGATCTCCAGTGAAATGCGACCCAAGCATGCGTCTCTCGTCGTCAACCTGAAAGGCTATTCCTGGCACGATGCGATCTGGCTGAACCGCCGATCCAAAGGGTTTCAGGAAGCCATCAACATCTATGAACTGCATCTGGGGAGCTGGAAGAAAAAAGACGGTACGACATGGTTGAACTATGTGGAAATCGCCAGGGAATTGGTCCCCTACCTTAAAGAAATGGGATATACCCACATCGAAATCATGCCGGTGACGGAACATCCGTTCGACGGCTCCTGGGGTTATCAATCGCACGGATATTTCTCGGTCACCAGCCGTTACGGAACCCCGAAACAACTGATGGAATTCGTCGACCTCCTGCATCAGGCGGAAATCGGCGTCATCTTCGATTTCGTCCCGGTCCATTTCGTCCGCGACGCTTTCGGATTGGCGCATTTCGACGGTTCTCCTGTCTTTGAATACCCCAACGACCACGACGCCAATAGCCAATGGGGAACCCTGAACTTCGATTTGTGGCGCGAGGAAGTCCGTTCGTTCCTAATGTCCAGCGCCAATTACTGGCTGGACACCTATCATATGGATGGATTACGCGTCGATGCGGTCAGCAACATCATTTTCTGGCATGGCAACAAGCAACGCGGCGTCAACGACGGAGCCTTGGCTTTCATCCGCCGCATGAACTATTACCTGAACCAACGCCATCCCAACGTCTTGTTGTTTGCGGAAGATTCCTCGGATTTCCCGAAAGTCACCCATTCCACCTATGAAATGGGCTTGGGCTTCGATTACAAGTGGGATCTGGGATGGATGAACGATACCCTGAAGTATTATGCTTTGGATCCGATCTACAGAGCGTTCCACCACCATTCCCTAACTTTCTCGATGGCGTATTTCTACTCCGAGAAGTTCGTCCTTCCCTTAAGCCACGACGAAGTCGTCCATGGCAAAGGGACCATCATCAATAAGATGTGGGGGGACTACAACCAGAAGTTCTCCCAAGTGAAGAATCTGTACTTGTACATGTTCGCCCATCCGGGCAAGAAATTGAACTTCATGGGCAACGAGCTGGCGCATTTCCGCGAGTGGGACGAAAACCGCGAACTGGATTGGTTCCTGCTCGAATATGCGAAACACGCGGCATTTAAACGGTTCATGCAAGATTTGAATCAAATTTATCGCTATCATCCTTGCCTTAGCCGCTATGACTATACGCAGAACGGGTTCCGTTGGATCGACGCGGACAACGCTTCCCAATCCATCTATTCCTTCTACCGTGAAGATGAAAAGAGCGTCATCCTTGTCCTGCTCAACATGACCCCGATCGCCTATGAGGGATTCAGGATCGGCGTTCCGTACGAGGGCAACTACGTGGAGATCATCAACACCGAAAAAGCGATCTACGACGGGTGCGACATGTGCAATTTCCAACCGGTCCACTCCGACGCCATCCACAACCATGGCTATCATCACTCCATCAATGTGCGGATCGCCCCGTTTGCGGCGGTTTACTTCGAATTTACCAAGTAAAACTATCGTTTGATATTTGTTGTGATATCTGATATTATCATTTCGCATCCTTAGGAGGACGTCATGTTTCAAAACAAATTTCAATTTAAGCGGGACTTTACCCAACGCGTCGTAGAAACCTACGGCCGTTCGGTTGAACAATCCCACCGTACTGAACGATATATGGTATTAGGCGGGATGGTGCGTGACTACGCATCCATCCACTGGAAAGAAAGCAAAGAGATCGCCGCGACGCTGGGTGCGAAACAGATGGTCTATTTCTCCATGGAATTCTTGATTGGTCGCTTGTTGACAAGCAACCTGATGAACCTGGGGATCTACGACGTCGTAAAGGACGGTTTATCCGATCTTGGCATCGACATCAACGAGATCGAAAACATGGAAAGCGATGCCGGGTTGGGCAACGGCGGCTTAGGCCGTCTAGCCGCCTGCTTCCTGGATTCTTTAGCTTCGCTATCTTTACCCGGTCACGGGAACTGTCTGCGCTATGAATACGGGCTGTTTCGTCAGAAGATCCAGAACGGCTATCAGATCGAAGTCCCCGACCAGTGGCTTCGTTTAGGCAATGTCTGGGAAGTACGTAAACCCAAACACGCCGTGGAAGTTAAATTCTGGGGTCGTGTGGAAATGCGTAAGGACGAAGAAGGGAAGGTCCGTTTCGAACATGTCGATGCGGAACACATCCTCGCCGTGCCCTACGATATGCCGGTCGTCGGGAAATCGACCGATATGACCAACACCTTGCGGTTGTGGAGTGCGGAAGCTTCCGACATCCTCCCCGCCAACAAGGATTTCCGTCAATACATCACCGAACTCCGTGAGATCTGTCAGAACGTCTATCCGGACGATTCGACGGAACACGGTCGTTTCCTACGCTTAAAACAACAGTATTTCTTCGTATCCGCCGGTTTGGCCGCCTTCATCAAGGGTCATCTGCGCATCCATCCCGACCTCACCAACCTTCCCGAAAAAGTCGTCTTCCAACTCAACGACACCCATCCCGTCCTATCGATCCCCGAACTGATGCGGATCTTGATGGACGACCATGGGTTCGACTGGGATCAGGCCTGGGGCATCGTTTCGAAGGTCATGGCTTACACCAACCATACCGTCATGGCCGAAGCGCTGGAGAAATGGCCGGTCCATTTCGTACAGCAGCTTCTTCCGCGCATCTACATGATCATCGAAGAAATCAACAAGCGTTTCCTGGATGATGTCCGTGCGAAGTTCCCGGGCGACGAAGCCTTGGTCCACCGCGTCTCGATCATCAAGGACGGACAGATCCACATGGCGAACCTCGCCATCGTCGGTGCGTTCTCGGTCAACGGGGTCGCCAAGCTTCATACCGAAATCCTGATCAACGATGTCATGAAGGACTTCTATCTCCTTTTCCCCGACAAGTTCAACAACAAGACCAACGGGATCACGCATCGCCGCTGGCTGCTTTACTCCAACCCCCAGCTCAAAGCCTTGCTGGACGAAACGATCGGCGAAGACTATGCCTATCGTCCGGAAGAACTCGAGAAACTGATGGACCATGTGGACGACAAGATGCTTCAGGCGAAATTCATGAACGTGAAACGTCAACGCAAAATGATCCTCGCCGCCTACATCAAGAAAACCTTGAACATCGACGTGGATGTGGACTCGATCTTCGATGTCCAGGCGAAACGACTCCACGCCTACAAACGGCAGTTACTGAACG
>Ga0209417_1006808_pt1 | contig 11443 bp, 3 predicted proteins | sample RifGroF2_FD_184002 | JGI IMG/M metagenome (GOLD analysis project Ga0209417, IMG submission 184002) | Groundwater microbial communities from Rifle, Colorado, USA - Groundwater F2 (SPAdes) (version 2) | ecosystem: Environmental > Aquatic > Deep subsurface > Groundwater | place: Rifle, Colorado... | reverse complement strand
CGAAAAAACTTATTATCGTTTATTCCCGAAAAGCATCATGAATTATTAGCGCAAAATTACCGTGAACGAAGAGAAGGATTTCAGGGAAAACGTATTTATGAAATGGATCTCCTTGATAAAAACGGTAATCCGATTCCTGTGGAAATAGCAAGTTCCCCAATAGTTTCAGACGGAATGATAACCGGATTTATTTCAATTGCGCGAGATATTTCCGAACGAAAACTTGCCGAGTTAGAGTTGAAGAAAAGCGAAAAACGGTATCGTCTTCTCGTTGAACACGCGCAAGATATGGTTTTTACTCTTACTCCGGAGGGCATTCTTACCTACATCAGCCCTTCCTCAAAACAATTTGGCGGATACGATGATCTGCAAGAAATCGGGAAACATTTTTCTCATTTCCTCGCTGATCAATCTCAGTTGGAAGAGGTTAACATCCGATTTAAACAAATTATTGTAGAACAGATAACTCAAGAAATGGAATTTCTCTTCATGCATAAAGATCGTGGTCCGTTTTGGACAGAGGTAATAGCAAAACCAATTATTGAAAACAACCAGGTAGTTGAAGTCCACTGTGTCCTTAGAAATATTGAAGAACGGAAACATGCCGGGGATAAAATAAAATCACAGTTGAGTGAATTACAAAAATGGTATGCTACTACTATGCGCAGAGAAGAAAGAATAATCGAAATAAAAAAAGAAGTGAATACTTTATTGCAACAAGCAGGTAAACCTAAAAAATATAGCATGTAACCCAACTGCATTAGCGGGCTGTCTTGTGCCGGATATTTGAACGTAAACCAATTTTAGAATTTTATAAAAAATGATTTGTAGAAATAAAAGGTTTTAGGATGGAAGATATATCGAATCAACTTTTGCAGGAATCAGAACGCTCGCGTCTTGTCCTGCTAAGCCTGCTTGAGGATCAAAAAAACGCAGAAGAAGCGCTCCGTCTGCGCCACGAAACCACTAAGAAATTTCAAAAAATAATAAGCGAATTAGCTGTCTCCCCTTTTCTTATTCAAGGAAGTGTAAAAGAATTTTCGGCTCTACTAAATGAGAAAGTAGCATTTGCATCAAATATTGATAGAGTAAGCGTCTGGATCTTTAATGAACCGCAAACTGAACTTTGTTGCGTTGATCTATTTGAGCGCTCCAAGAATCTCCATTCTGGAGGCAGCGTACTTAAACAAGAAGAATTTGAAAATGAATTCCATGCCCTTAAAACCGATAAGTTTGTAAACGCAGACCACCCTCTTACCGATCCGAGAACTGCCGGATATGTTGAAGGGTATCTTATCCCAAACCGTATCACTTCAATGCTTGATTCTGTGATTAGATTAGGCGGAAAACATTTTGGTACGCTCTGTTTTGAATATGTAGATACTCCCCACCATTGGGAAGCAGAAGAAATCGCTTTTGGTTCTCAATTAGCCGATCAGCTTTCTATAACCCTCTACAACAACGAAAGAATTAAGACTCTTCGGACATTAGAACTAAACGAAGCTAAATTCCGTACCATTGCCGACTTTACTTATGACTGGGAGTATTGGGAAAGCGAAGAAGGAACTATTGTTTACATGTCTCCTTCGTGTAAGAGGATTACCGGTTACACACAAGAACAATTTATTTCCGATCCCCATCTTTTGCAGGAAATTGTTCACCCCGAAGACGTCGAGAGAGTAATACATCATCATAAGAAGGACTATACGATCAACTACCGCAATTTAGTTGATGAACTGGAATTCAGGATCAGAAAAAGCGACGGCTCAATTATTTTTCTGCATCATATTTGCAGACCGATTATTGACGGCTCTCAAAAATTTCTCGGAAGACGTGTAAGCAATAGAGATATAACGGATCGGAAATACACTGAGACTGCGCTGGAAGAAAGCGAAAATACCTTCAGAAAATTATTTGAAGAATCTGCCGACCCGATCTTGTTATTGGACAACAACGGTTTTTTTGAATGCAACCAGGCGACCATCTCGCTTCTCGGTTATTCATCCAAAGGAGAATTTCTTAACAAACAACCCTGGGAGGTTTCTCCCGAGATACAACCGGATGGATTGCTTTCGACCGAAAAAGCAAAATTGATGATTGATAAAGCGATAAAAGACGGGTATAATCGCTTTGAATGGATCCATTTAAAAGCTGATGGAACTGAAATTCCGGTTGAAGTAATGTTAACCTCAATAATTTTTAAGGGGACTCAAACATTCTACACTATCTGGCGGGATATCACAGACCGCAAACAATCTGAAATAGCTCTAAAGGAAAGTGAATTAAAATATCGCGAGCTCGTAGAAAATTCACCCGACGCAATTGCAATTTATGTTGAAGGCAAAATCGTTTTCGTAAATAACGAATGCGTAAAACTCATGGCTGCAAAGAATAGCAATGAGTTGATCGGGAAACCAGTCATTCAATTTGTTCATCCTGCGTTTAGACGTTTTGTAGCGGAGAGGATGAAAAGGGTTGTATCCGAAAATATCGTTTTACCTCCCGCCGAAGAAAAATTTATACGCTTGAACGGTACGGAGGTTGACGTTGAAGTAAAAGCTATGGCAATTCGTTTTGAACACAAGCCTGCTGTGCAATTGATCGTCCGTGATATTACAGACCGAAAAAGAATGACGGAAGAATTGATCGCATCTAAAGAAGAAGCGGAGAGAGCCAATAGCGTTAAAGACGGATTTATTGCAAATATGTCTCACGAAATAAGAACGCCGTTAAACGGCATTTTGGGAATGACGAGTATCATAAAAGATTCGCTTTCACAATATGTTACAGAAGATGAAGAACCATTCTTTGAAGGAATAGAAACATCAAGTCAGCGGATAATTAGAACCGTTGACATGATCTTAAATTTCTCACGGTTAAAATCGGGCGATTTCCCGATCGCTCCAAAAGAAATTAATTTGACTTCAATTTGCGAAGGGCTGCATAAGGAATTTTTTCTCCGGGCAAAAACCACCTCGCTCAATCTGTCATTCGAGAATCATTTTGACTATGCAATTTTACTTAACGCCGATGAATATTCCGTGACCCATGCAATTTCCAACCTTATTGACAACGCTATAAAATATACTAAAAAAGGATTTATTACCCTTATTCTCTGTGCCGGAAATGACGGTGAAGTTCATGTAAAAGTGAAGGACAGCGGCATCGGAATGAAGAGTGAATACTTAGTACATCTGTTTGAACCGTATAGACAAGAGGAAATGGGTTACGGGCGGGCGTATGAAGGAGTTGGGCTTGGACTCTCGTTGGTGAAGCAGTTTTTAGCTCTTAACAATGCACACATAACGGTTGAAAGTGAAAAAGATTTTGGAACAACCTTTACGGTAACTTTTAACCATGCTAAAAGAGTAATAAAAACCATCGTTGTTACAGAAAAGCTCTCCGGTAAAGTCGAGTTGAAAGAACAAACACAAAAACAACTCGTGCTTATAGTTGAGGATGATTTGATAAACCAGATTACGATTACCAACTTTCTGGCAAGCAAATACAAAACTGTTGTTATTGCATCTTCCGATGAAGCAGTTGATGCATTAAAAAGCAATAATGTTGATTTGATCTTAATGGATATTTCAATCCGGGGCTCCAAAAACGGTTTAGAATTAACGAAAGAGTTGAAATCGCAAAGAGAATTTAGCCATATCCCGATCATCGCAATTACAGCTCACGCATTTGATAAAGACAGACAAAACTCACTCGCAGCCGGCTGCGATGAGTATCTTTCAAAACCATTTACGAAAGATGAGCTCTTAACTATGCTGGCGAATTTTTAAATTATAGTCGAATAAAATCAGAACTGTACTTAACAACAAAATGCAGAGAGGGATAAAGAAGGATTTTTTTAATTCACAAAATTGTTCACGTAGTTGAACTTCTTGCACAAATAATTTTATGACCGATTTAAAATAAAAATGCCCCGCTTAAAACAAATTGCATGTTCTAAGCGGGGCAAACGATTTAAAATTACTTGAGTAAAATCATCTTTTTAATTTTAACAAAATTCCCGGATTGGATTCTGTAAAAATAAGCGCCACTGGCCAGCCCGTTTCCATTGAAAGAAACATCGTATGTACCGGCTTCTTTCACTTCATCCACCAATGTAGCAACTTCTCTTCCAATTATGTCGAACACTTTAAGAGAAACTTTACCGGTTATCGGTAACTGATAGCTTAATTTGGTTTCAGGATTAAACGGATTCGGGTAATTTTGTGATAAATCAAATTCCCGGGGAATAATCTTTCCCGATTCAACAATTTGAGAATAATTAACCGAGCCATCAACATCAATTTGTTTCAGACGGTAATAGTTCTTTCCGGCTGCAGGTGTGTTATCAGTAAAAACATAACTATGTTTTTCAACTGTGGTTCCTGCACCGGTAACAAAACCGATCTTAGTAAAATTTTGTTTATCGCTGCTTCTCTGAATTTCAAATCCTAAATTATTTTTTTCGGTAGCGGTTTCCCACCTTACACTAACTTTGTTTTGAATAGCTTCTGCACTAAAGGCGGTTAATTCAACCGGAACGGGAACACCCTTTGCAACAATTTTATGATTCGCATACTGCGCTTCAACTTCTGCTTGAGAAAGCGCTTTGTTATACACAGCAACGTTATCCATACATCCTTTAAAGTATGAAGTTGTTCCGGAGACAGCGCTTCTTCCTAACATAGCAACTTGACCGGTTTTTACTGTTCCGGTAAGAGGAAGTGAACCTTTCTTCACTCCATTCAAATAGATCATTGCGTTAGTGCCATCAAAAACGCCAACAGCATTAATCCATTGACCCGTTATTAAATCAGCCTGCGGAATACCCGGACGGGCAGCGCCGTTTGTTGAGTTAACAGCTTTAAATCTAAGTTCTTTATTTCCCTTATCCTCGTACATAACATACTCATCACCATGGGAATCAAACAAAGGACCGGTTCCCAAAAGCATTTCTGTCGGTAGATACTCTAACTTTGTCCATATCGAAACAGAAACCAATCCGCTGGGAATATCAAAGGATGGTGATTGCGAAAATTGAACGTAGTCATCAACGCCGTTAAAATTTAGAGAGTTCCCAGAGAATCCAGGAGCCACAGCTGTTGTACTAAAGAAAATGCCATTGTTCCCGTTTACCGTCGCATCAACTAAAGTATCAACGCGGGTGTCATCCATAGAATAATAAGCGACAATATCCGATGATAAATTTGCTACGGAAAACTCATAAGAACTGTTAGTTACGATAGTGTTTGCTGAAGCAGCTTTATCTTTAACATTATTTACTGTTAACATATGAACTGCTTCTGATAGAGGAGCGGTCTTAAGAATAACCGTTTTCCCGTCTAAAGCTAATTTTGCGGATGTAGCGGTAGTAGTAAGATCAAACTGATAATTAGCTGCATTTTCTGCAGTGGTTTGATCAACTGATTCACTGAATTCAACAACAACCTTAGTATCTTTTTCCTGTGCTGTTAAATAAGCTACGTATGGGGACTTTGTGTCTGTTGTTGAAGCAGCCGAAACTTCATTACTATAATTAAGGCTCTTCAATGCAACGGAATTTTTCGCCCTAACTCTGTAATAGAAAGTTTGATTCTCTTTGTTTGTTGCATCGGTATATTCAGTTTTATTTCCCGCGACTGTTGCTACAAGTGTTGTTGCACCGGCAGTTGCATCTCTGTAGATTTCATAACCCATAAGAGTGCTTTCATAGGTAATAGCAGGAGTCCAGCTTAAGGCTACATCAGTTTCGTTTGCCACAGGAGCGTTCAAAATAACATCTGAAGGATTAGGGCTTACTCCCATTGTTTTACTTTTAGCATACATATCTGCTACTTCTTGAGCTGTCAGCGCTCTATCAAAAATTTGAACATTGTCAATGCTTCCTTTGAAAAAAGATGGAGGGCCAGAGCTCCCTGTACCGCTTTTTCCTAACATCGCAATTTGTCCGGGTTTTACCGTTCCGGTAACAGGAAGTGAACTTTTAAATTCTCCGTTCATATAAATACTAGCATTGGCGCCATCATAAACACCAACAACATGAATCCATTCGCCGGTTTTTAAATCAGCAGCCGCAATGCCCGGACGTGCTGCACCGTTTGTTGTCGTAACTTTAAATCTTAGTTGATTGTTCCCTCTATCTTCATAGAGAACATAGTTATCTGTGTCTGAATCAAACAAGGGACCGAAAGCTGAAGGTAATTCTGCCGGTAAGTATGCCAATTTTGTCCACACCGAAACAGACACTAGGCCACCTAGTAGATCAAATGAAGGAGTTGTTTGAAATTGAACAAAGTCATCAACACCGTCAAATTCAAGCGCGTTGCCGAGTAATCCTTCGGTAACAACCGGCCCATTCAATACAACGCCATTATTTGCGTTTGCGGATGCGTCATAAATAACAGTATCTGCACCAACAACTACTGTTTCATCTAACTTATAGCTGGCGACGATGTTTGGTGACATATTCTTGTGCATAAAAATAGTTGAACTTGTAACCATCGCATTAGGCGTGATGGCTTTATCTTTAACATTTTTTACAGTGATTGTATAGGTAGTATCAGCCATTTGCGTAGTAGAAAGAATTACTTGCTTCTGATCTAACGCTAACTTGGCGCCTAAAACAACAACTGATTTGTTAATAATGTAATTCGTTTTTGTTTCAGCCGTTACTTGATCAACTCTTTCGTTGAATTCAATAACAACGGTGGAAGTGTCTCCACCTGAGGAGACGAAAGCAACCAAAGGTTTGATAACATCACTGCCTGTTGTAGCTGAAACTTCATTGCTGTAGTTTACGCTTGTTATGCCGGCAGGATTTTTTGCTTTTACTCGATAGTAATAAGTTTTAGCTTCGGTAAAAGTCTGGTCAACAAATTCAGTTACATTTCCGAGTGTAGCATGAAGAGTGGTTGGGGCAGGAGAAATGTCTCGATAAACTAAATAACCGGAAACACCGCTCTGTACGTCTTGAGCTGGTTGCCATGTTAAAGTAATTGCTGTTCCATTTGCAACTGCAGAGCTTACAACCACATCACTAGGACCTGAAGTGTCGGCAAGAGCGATTAAGACATCTGGGGCATCTGTGGTAATTCCATCTACAACCGTGGTTTTAAGTAAAGGAAGCATTTGCGCTGCGCTATTGATCGTCCATGCATTGTATAAAACATTTTTTGAATGAGCGTAATCAAGAATAGCCTGGGTAGTTGTTCCGCCGCTTCCAACCCATTCTCCGCCAATCGCAGCAACTTGATCAATCATCGTGTTTGTAATGGTAGCAAAAAGTTGAACTCTTATTGTAGGGTCAAGAGTTTTTGCTTCGGTAATTTGAGCGAGAGAAAAACTTGATATAATAACTCTTGACTGCATGCCATAGTCTTGAATCATCTTTACAACTTTACCCACAATAGTGGAATTGACCGCTTTAATTTCTGCGACTATCCCGATGTTGTTAGGGTCATCTTTTGCAATTTGCAGTGCTTCAGAGAAAGTTGGAACTTTCTCTCCGGCAAAGGCTGCGCTAAACCAGCTACCTGCATCCAGGAACCGCAGCAACTGGTAGCTCTTTGAACTTAAAGTTCCGGAGCTGTTTGTGGTTCTATCGATGGTGGCGTCATGCATTATCATCAACGAGTCATCAATCGAAGTTTGAATATCCAACTCAAAATAATCGGCTTTTAAAGCAACAGCGTTTCTGAATGCCGCTGCGGTATTTTCCGGAGCCAGGTACGACCCTCCCCGGTGAGCGATAACTTTAACACCGCCAAAAGTATTTATGCTAAACATAAGAGCACAAATAGTTAGGCTTATTTGAATCCATTTTTTCATAATTATTCTCCTTTTATTATTGATTAGAAATCAGTGGAACATCCGGTTAACGGAATATTAAATTTCTTCACTCTTTCTTATTTACAACATGAGAAAATTATATTATTGAGTTAAGTACCACAATAGCACGTTCGTGGTATCTTGCTGAGAAGCTAAAATACGCCACATAATTTGTGCGGTCAGAATTGTAATCTAAAAAATGATTTCGGCAAGATCGGGATAGTGGTTTGACGGGAAAAACCCATCGAAAGAATCGGGAAGAATCCAGTCATGTCTTACGTACTGGGACATCCCAAACCAACACTACTCTGGTAATGATTGAATGCTTGTATGTTTGAATGAAAAACATTCATCCATTCATCTTCATTCAGTCTGTCGATTGTTTTATCTGTCTCAATAATATTCTGCCAATCCTCCGCCTCGGCGGAGCGGCGGATTACATGATCTTTAGTGTTATGGTACTAAGTACAGATTTGAATTTTAATAAGAATGATTATGAAAAGCGCTATAACAAATGTTCCTCGTACACTTTTGAAACCGCGCCTGTGCGGGTGTTTACATGAAGCTTGGTATAAATGTTTTTCAAATGTGTATTTACTGTGTGAAAACTGAGAAATAATTTGTCCGCGATTTGCTGTTTGGTTAACCCGGAAACCATATATTGCAAAATTTCTTTCTCCCGTTCAGATAATCCGTAATTTGCTTTTTTCGGTTTAAACTCTGCAAACATTCCGAGTACTTTATGGGCTATCTGCATATTCATCGGGGCGCCCCCGGCAAGAACTTCTATTATCGCTTCTATAACTTTTTCCGGGGGAGAATCTTTCAAGAGGTAGCCGGACGCCCCCGCACACAACGCATTGAACACTTTATCATTATCATCATACACAGTAAGGATAACAACGAGGGTTGAGGGCGAAAGTTCTTTAAATTTTTCAATTCCTTGAATTCCGCTCATTCCGGGTAACCCGATATCCAATAAAATCACTTCAGGCAAATCGTCTTTCAAGAACACCGGCAGCGCTTCTTCACACGAAAGAAAGGCATGAGAACAGCGCATTCCTTCCGTTGCGTTAATCATTCCCGCCATCGATTTACGATAACGAAGATTATCTTCAACCAGCCAAATATTTATTTTTTGCTTTTCCGTGTTTTTTTCTTTTTTCAATTTAGAATTCATGTTTAAACTAATTGATGGCATTTTGTTTCACTATACCACGTTCGTGTCATTTCTCTTATCAATAACAACGATCCGGGATTATTTCTTTTTTGTTTGGATCTTTAAGACCACACGTGTTCCTTTTCCAACTTCGCTTGTTAACTCCAGCTTTGCTTTAATATTATCAGCCCGTTTTTGAATGCTCAACAGCCCGTAGTTCTGTTTAACATTTAGAACATCAAACCCTTTCCCGTTATCTTGAATGATAATCTCCAGCATGTTTGATTCCTTAATCAACTCGACAGAACATATTTTTGCTTCCGAATGCCGAACGACGTTTGTTAAGACTTCTTTGTAAATCAAAAAAATATTTCGTCTTTCTTCAAGACTGAAATGATCTAAACGGATCCCTTGAGAAAAATTGAAGGACCACTCAGTCCCGACCAGTAGTTTCGCAGCGGTCTCTTTCATCTTGAAAATGATATCTTCACCGGCATCATTTTTAGGATTGATAAACCAGATAATATCTCTCATCGCATCAATCGTTTCCATCGCGGTTTTACTAATGTCAAAAGAAAGTTCTCTATCTACATTATTTAAAGAAGTACTACGCAGTAACATTTGGCCATCCACACTAATACTACTGAGATTGCTTCCAATTTCATCGTGCAAATCACTGGCAATATTGTAACGGATGCGCTCAATTTTTAATAATTGATTGACGCGATATTCATAAATACTAATCGCAATGAGTATTACCGCAACAAGTACCAGCAATCGGAACCACCACGTCATCCACCAAGCCGGCAGCACAATAATTGAGAGTGAAATTGGTTTGCTCCAAACATTATCAGCATTACTTGCTTTTACAAAAAACGTATATCTGCCATGTTGAAGATCAGTATAAAATGCGGTTGTACGGCTTCCGGAATTAACCCAGCCGGGATCAATTCCTTTTAACTTATACTCGAACGTATGCTTTTGATTTGGAGTAAGATCTAATGCCGCAAACTCAATCGAAATAAAATTTTGGTCATTGTTCAGAATAATTTCTTTTGTTGAAGAAAGCGCCTTAGGAAGTAACGCCTCTTTGTCAAAAACCCTAAAAGATGTAAACGCGACCGGAGGCGGAGGCGCAGCAACATTAATTGAATCCGGAAAGAACGAAATAAAACCGTTTGTTCCGCCGAAATACATTTTCCCCGATTTGCTTTTACAGCTTGCCCGCCAGTTAAATCGATTATGAACAAGTCCATCAAACGCATCATAGACCCGGAACAGCCGTGACGAAGGGTTAAACTTTGCCAAGCCATTTAAAGTACTAACCCACAAGTTACCGCTCCGGTCTTCAAGCACTCCGAAAACAACGTCATTCGGCAGTCCGTTGTGTGTAGAGAACTGATAAAATTTCTTTGTGTTTTTGTCAAACTTATTTAAGCCGCCGCTGTGTGTCCCGATCCAAATAAATCCTTTAGAATCTTCAAAGATGGTAGTTACTTTACTTGAACTTAAACTGAAAGGATTTCTCACATCAGGAATATAATGATGGAGCTTTTGTTCCTTCGGAGAATAACGAAACAGTCCATCCAGCCATGTCCCGATCCAAAGATTTTCTTCTCTATCTTCAAATAGCGCATTTACCGAAAGTGTTAACGGAAAAGAGCCGGGACTATTTTTAATTGTTGGATTATAAGGAGTGAAGATTTCTGTATCGCGGTTAAAAATTTGCAAGCCATCATTCGTCCCTATTAGAAATAAGCCATCCCGGGTTTCTAAAATTTGCTGCACCCAATTTGACGTGATACTGTTCGGATTTTTTGGATCATGCAAATAATGTTTAAAAATTCCCGTCTTCGGGTTAAACCGATTTAACCCGCCACTCATCGTTCCGATCCAAATAATTCCATTTTTATCTTCGTGAATGGTTATCACATCCCAGTCGGATAGACTAAAGGTATCGTTTGCGTAATGATTAAAATGTGTAATAGCGTCAGTCTTAAGATCAATCTTATCAAACCCGCCGCCGCCAAAACCAACCCACAAAATATTATTATCACCTTCATAAATACTGCTTACTACTTTACCGCCAAGACTTGTTTTACGCAGAGGAAAATGTCTGTATTGCAAAAATGGTTTCGTAGCAGGAAGTTTATTTAAGCCGTCTTCTGTTCCAACCCAAAGGTTATTGTTTCTATCTTCGTACATCCATCGTACCCGGTTTGAGGAGATGGAATTGGGATTGTCTTCTTCATTTAATAGGGCATTTAAACCGTTATGATCAAAACGTTTCTTTTCTTCATTTTTATCGTAATAAAACAATCCACGATAATCGTATGTTCCGATCCAAAGTTTACCAAAATGATCTTTAAGAATTTGTCTGATGGGAGTTGTCAAACGCTTTTTATCTTCAGTTGAAAAGTCCGGTTGATGTGTGATTTCATGAGTTGTTAAATCAAG
>Ga0209417_1006804_pt1 | contig 11449 bp, 10 predicted proteins | sample RifGroF2_FD_184002 | JGI IMG/M metagenome (GOLD analysis project Ga0209417, IMG submission 184002) | Groundwater microbial communities from Rifle, Colorado, USA - Groundwater F2 (SPAdes) (version 2) | ecosystem: Environmental > Aquatic > Deep subsurface > Groundwater | place: Rifle, Colorado... | reverse complement strand
GTCGAGTGCTTTTACGGCGGCATCGGCTTCGGCGCGTAAATCGGCAGGTTTAGTGCCAATGATGGAATGTTCACGGTTGGATTTATTCCAGACGGGAACCAGAGAGCAGCCTTGCTGCTTTGCCTTTATAATGGCAGCTAACTGTGCTTTGCCTTGATGTGCGAATCTGTCGCCTGTTCCGATAGAATATTTTTCGATTTTCATTATGTAGTCCTTTTAAGCGGAAATTACTTCGTCATCTGAATTGTTAATAGCTTGTTCTGTATGTTCCAAATGTTTGTTAATTGCTTTGGCGGCGTTTTTAATGTCGCGGTCTTTCAGGGCTGTCAGCATTTTTTTGTGGTAGCCTATCGCGAAATCGACTTCCTCTTCGTGCATACTGGAAAAGACCTGCGAATACTTGTGATACTCCGCGATCGAAGCGAAAGCGGTAATCAACGGCATATTCGAGGATGCGTGAAGTATCACCTGGTGAAATTCCATATCATATTTAAAGAAGTTCAGCAGATTTTCCTTTGACTGTTCCATTTTTTTGATGAGTGATTCGAGCTGCTGAATGTGGGTATCGGTAATTTTTTCACAGGCGAGAGTTATGGCTGCCGTTTCGATGGCCTTTCTGGCGTAAATAATATCAGAAAACGAAACGTTCTCGAAGTTTTGCGGAAGCAAATGCGTTGGGAGTTTTTTTTGCGATATTTTCTGGACATAGGCGCCAGAGCCTGCGCGGATTTTAACGACGCCGAGTTTTTCGAGATCGTTAAACGCCTGTCGAACCGTGCCTCGGCTTAGGTTGTACTGACGGCAAAGTTGGCGTTCGGCGGGCAGACGTGCGCCATCGCTGAAAGTGCCGGAGGCAATCAACGCGATAATTTCACGCACAAGTTTGGTATGGAGCAATTCTTTGTTCATAAGTGGTATATTCTATATACCAATCTGGTTTTTTCGTCAAGATAAAAAGTTTGACGATAAAAAATAACCTATTATAATTGTACTTATGGATTTTGATGTATTCATTAAAACGACGTTGTATTTTCTGGCGTTGATAAACCCGGCGAGTAAGGTTTTTATTTTGTCGACGATGCAGCCGGCGTATACGAAAGCGGAACTGTACAAAGTTTCGGCTAAAGCGTCGCTGGCGGCTTTGATAATTCTTCTTGTTATCTCGGCGGCGGGTGTTTTTGTACTGCATTCGATTTTTCAGGTTGAAGTTTATTCGCTTCGGATCGCGGGCGGTGTGATTTTGTTTATTATTGGTTTGACGGCGGTTCGCAAGGGACGATTTTACGAGCAGAATGTTCAGGATGCAATGACCAATGATATTTCGATTGTTCCGCTTGCGGCTCCGCTGATAGCAGGGCCGGGTACGATCACGGCGGCGATTTTTTACTCTTCCGAACATAATATGACGCTGACAATGATTGCGCTGACGGCGGCGGTCGCGATCAATTTTGTAATAATGCTGTCTTCGGTCTGGATCGGCAAACTGATGGAAAAAATTCACGCGTTCGGCCCGCTGATTCGGATCACGGGTCTTATCGTCGCGGCGGTTTCGGTGCAGATGATACTAGGCGGAGTTTCAGAGTGGCTGACGATAACGTTATCCGCAATGAATAATTAATGAGAACGTGATGAGGAGATATGAACACAATCAAATATAAAAAAACTTTGAAAGTCCAGGAAGCAAATCAACAACTAAAGCCGCGAAGGTTTTTTTTAATTCCATTGGTTATCGGCTTTTTGGGTTTCCTGCTGATTATGCTGGCGACCGCTAAATTTGGCGTGGGTATTTCAGGGGATTCAGCCGATTATATATTGTGGGCTCGTAATTTCATTGAAACACATTCATTTACAAAACCTGATGGCAGCAGCCTAATAATTTTACCGCCTTTATATTCTGTATTAATAGCTGTTTTCAAACTGTTCTGGATTAATGAATTTCTTGCGGTTAGGCTGATTAACGCTATATCATTTTTATTTGTCATATTCCTTTCAGGATTATGGATATTAAGATATTTAGGCTCTTTGTTTTTTGCGATAGCAGGGTCATTTTTGATTTTATTTTCTTATCCTCTTATATCTGTTTATAGTTGGGCGTGGAGTGAGCCATTATTTATTTTGATTGTAATGATTTTTTTGTTTCTGCTGCCCACTGCTGTCAGTAATCCAACGTATAAAATTGCCATAATTTTGGGAATACTTACTTCTGCCGCATGTCTTACTCGATATGTCGGATTTGTGTTACTTCCAGTGGGTGGAATTGTGCTTTTCTTTGGTATTAAAGGACTTTCTAGAAAACTAATTTACACATCAGTCTGGGGTTTTGCATCTGTAATACCTTTTGGATTATGGCTTGTCAGAAATATGATATTGTCAGGTACTCCAATGGGTGTACGTTTTCCGACAACTTTCTCGCTTGGTGAAAATATTCAGATGTCTGGCGGGTTTATAGGCAGATGTTTCATAATGCAGGGAACAAATCAATTTATTTCAGGCTGGTTTTTTATCAGCTTATTAACAGCAATGACATTTGGTACTTTGATTTTTTATTTTTATAAATTGATTAAAACGAAAGAAGTGAATTGGGCTGTAATATCGGCATTGCTTTATATTATTTTTTATTTTGCTGCAGTTGTTTACGCCGCAACGACTACAAGTTTGGGTTCATTTGAAGACAGGTATCTGATTCCATCATATCCAGCGATTGTTATGTTTATGATGTTTATTATGTTTGCTTTGATGAAATGGGTTAAGACGAGAAAAAGAGTTTTGCATTATACTGCTTTAGTCGGGATGATTGCATTTCTGGGATTTTGGCTTTTTACCGGTCTCGCCTATACAAATTTAATATGTAAAAGATTGTCTGCTAACGGTTTTGGATTCGCAAATTTGAGTTGGAAAAATTCAGATACAATCGGATGGCTTAGAGCAAATAAATTAGAAGGAATAGTATATACTAATGACATTCAGGCAGGGGATCTTCTAGCAAACTTGAATGCCAAATTACTTCCGGCCAAACCTGACTTTTATAAGAATGTGAGCGAAAATACTAAAAATGAATTAATTGAGAGAGTAGAGGATTTTAAAGCAAGTATTGATTCGGGTCAAAGGGTGTATCTTGTATGGTATGCCAATCATTTTCGCAAATATTTATATGATCCGCAGGAACTGACGCAGTTCTGCAATATGACTCTCATAACAAGGCTTCCAGATGGGTATATTATTGCTTTATACCCAAAGAATTATTCGCAACAGATAAAATAAAAAAAAACCTGCTCAAGTTTTTAGCAAAAGCAGGTCCTTGTTTTTTTTTGTTGAATTTTTTTATTATTGGAAAATTCTTTTGATTCGAGATAGTAAGCCAGCGAGGCCGAAAAGACCAATTGTTGTTGGTTCGGGGATTGTATAAAGTTCTGCGACTTCATTAGCACTTAATGCATAATTATAAATTCTAACATCATCAATTAAGCCAGTAAAGCAATTATATGGCGAACCATAATTCAAAAGAGCACCTACAGTAACTGGGGTACTATAGCCTGTAAGAGTGCCATAGCAATTGCCACTAGCATAATAGCTTCCATCCAAATAAAGGTACATTTGCGAACCTTGTCTTACAGTGACACAATGTATCCATTGTCCAACTGGACAAACAGGTGCTGTAGTTTCTACCATGCCTACACCGCTGTATGTGTTATTTTCAGAATACGTTGCAAATGCAAATGAACCATCTTGTCTAAGATCGGACAGCCATTGCCTTCCATATATATTATACTTACTTACTAAGTTTGATTTAGCACCAATAGAACTAATGTTAAACCAGTATGCAACTGTGAAATTACTGCTTCCAAATTCCACAGCATCAATATCGCCACAATTTACATAATCGTTGACTCCGTCAAAGCTCAATGCTCCGCCGATCTTGCCTGCTGTCCACGTTGCGCCTGAAACAGTTCCATTGTAACTGCCAGCAGAATCGCTAGCGATTGTTCCGCTAACTTCATCAAATGCCCAATGAGCAATAGGCGAATCAATGCTTCCAGCGAAAGAAAGGCTGGCAACGCCAAGAATTAATCCGATTCTCAAAATTGTTTTACTCATAGTTTTCTCCTTATAAAAATAAATTAATTAAAATTTCAAACACTAATAGAAGAGGGCGGCTAATGAGGGGAATTTGAAGATAGAAAATGGTTGCGGGCAGAAAGTGAGTTTCCGCTTTCTTCCAACGTTTCGCTCCCAAACTTGTTTCTCCAAGTCCCTCCTTCTAAAACGGTGATAAGCCCACAAAAAGATTTGGGAAAACTTATGACCATCCTAGAAGTTTAAAAAATTGTTAACTTTCCCTATCCTTATTAGTATTATATCATTGATTATTAGAGGGTCAACGTTTTTTTAAAGGTTAACGTAAAATAGGTTTTGTGGTATAAGAGTGAAGATTTTAATGAAAGAAAAATGGACAAAAATACACTGGTATTGCTGTTTAATAGTAAAATCAAAAATAAAAAAGGCAAATTTTGAAATGCTGTCTCAAAGTCATATTAAACGATTTCTCCGCTACGTCTGCTTCGCAGGCTTCGGTCGAAATTACAAATGAAAGGATGAATATGAAAAAAACATTGTTTTTATTAATCATTATATTTTTAGCATCTTACTGCGGCGCGAAGAATTTTATGGTTCAGTCTTTTGACGGCCAGATAATTAGTTATAATGTATTCGGCAAAGGAGATGTTGCGCTTGTATTTGTTCACGGCTGGGCAGGCGACAGCAGATACTGGAAAAATCAGATTCCTGCTTTTGTTTCCAAATATAGAGTTGTCGCAATCGACAGCGCAGGGCAAGGCCATTCCGAACAGACACGCGATGTATATACGCTCGAAGCATTCGGCAAAGATGTCAAAGCTGTCGTTGATGATATAAACGCGACGAAAGTTATTCTAATCGGGCATTCGATGGGCGATGGCGTTATCGCCGAGGCGGCAAAGTTAATGCCTGAAAAAGTCATCGGCCTTATCGGCGTGGATACTATTAATAACCTTGAACAGAGTATGCCCAAAGAAGAATTTGAAAAACTTATCAGCGGAATGGAAAAAGAATTCAAAGCGGAGGTCAGGAATTTTATCGAGCCGATGCTCGGTAAAAATATGAAGCCGGAGTTGCGAAAATGGATTGTCGATGATATTTGCTGTCAGAATCCACAGGTCGGCATAAGCGCGGTAAAGGAATATATCACTCGTTATGACAATCTGGGAATGGCAAATACATACAAACAGGTCAGAGTTCCTGTTCGCTGCATCAATTCCGATTTGTACCCGACCAGTCCTGAAGTAAATCGCAAGTATATAACTTCGTTTGATGTTGTGATAATGCCTGGCTGCGGCCATTTTCCGATGATGGAACGGCCGGAAGAATTCAACAAGCACCTGCACAAATATGTGAAGGAATTAATAAGTTTAAGCAAAACGAAAAAATAATGGGTAAATCGCCGGAACGAGTAGGACAATATTGGGTTTACATCCTCAAGTGCAATGACGGAACGTTTTACACGGGATACACGAGCAATATTGAAAACAGGGTTGCTTTGCATAACAGCGGCAAGGGGGCGAAATACGTAAGAAATAAATTGCCCGCGGTGCTGGTTTATGCTAAAGAATACCGCTATTATAAAAGCGCTTTGAATGGCGAAATAGCTGTAAAAAGATTGCCTCGTAACAAAAAAGAAAAACTTGTAGCAAGATATGCAAAAAAGGTGGTAGCTTGAAAATATTCCTCCGAAGTTTTGGATGCCAAATGAATAAGCTGGATTCGAATCTGGTTGTAAATTCATTTGTTAAAGACGGATTCGAGTTGACGGAAGATGTCGGCAGTGCTGATATTGTGCTTGTAAATACGTGTTCTGTTCGCAATCATGCTGAAGAGCGCGTGCTTTCTATGCTTGGACATTTGAAGCACGTTAAGAAAACTAATCCGCATTTGATCGTTGCGGTCTTCGGCTGTATGGCGCAAAGATGTAAAGATGATTTGCTCAATCATCCGGTTGTAAATATTGTTTGCGGGCCGTTGCAAATACCGGAATTGCCAAAGCTGGTACATAACGCCGTTGAAAAGGTTAAAAAGCAAAAGGCGGTGAGCGAAAATATTCGTCATAAGCCCGAGGCTCAAAGTTTGGTAAGTCTTGATGATTTCGAGCAGGATTTTGATTCTGTCGAGGAAAATTTGCCTGCGCAGGCGTTTGTGCGCGTTCTGTTCTTATTGCGTTGTGCCTTATGTTCGCGGGCCGGAGGTTTCCAGACCGCCGGAGAAGATCATTACGCAAATTAAAAAACTTGTCGATACGGGCGTTAAACAGGTAACGCTGCTTGGGCAAACGGTTAATTCGTATGAGTATAATGGTGTGGGTTTTGCGGATTTGCTTTATGAAGTGAGCAAAATTGACGGGCTGGAATGGATAAAATTTGTTACTTGTTACCCGCGGAATTTTGATGAGCGGATTTTTCAAGCGATGATCGATCTGCCGAAGGTTTGCAGATATTTGCATATACCTGCTCAAAGCGGGTCGGACAGGATTCTTAAAGCGATGAATCGCGGCTACACGGCCGAGCAGTATCTTGAGATTATTTATAAGGCGAAGGAGATTGTGCCGGATATTGCCGTTGCGGGCGATTTTATTGTCGGCTTTCCGACAGAGACGGATGAGGATTTTCAAAAGACAGTCGAGCTGGTGCAAAAAGCGAAATATAAAAATTGTTTCATTTTCAAATATTCGCCTCGGCCGGGGACAAGGGCGGATGAGAAACTTGCGGATGATGTTCCAAATGAAGTTAAGAAGCAGAGAAACAATGATTTGCTTGCGGTTCAAGAAGCAATTAGTGCAGAGATAAATCAGGAGTATGTAGGCAAAACTTTAAAGGTGATGGTCGAGGGCACAAGCAAAAAAGGCCATCTTGACAGTGCAAGCGGCAAAGAAAATCCGCAGTTGATCGGCAGAAGTGCGGGCGATTATATTGTTGTGTTCGATGGGCCGGAGAAACTTGCAGGACAGATTATCGATGTGGAAATCACAAGAGCAAGTGCATTGACATTATTCGGGAAAACAACTTAGCCACCCCCTTCGAATTTTATTTCAAGTCCCCAAGGGGATTGAAAGATAAAATTCCTGAAGACTCGGGGGCTTTCGCTTCGCTTCAGCTTAGCACTAAGGCACTAAAATTCATTATATATAATATTCTTCGTGTCTTTGTGTCTTAGTGGCAAAAAAAAAATAAAATTTTTGAACTAATCCGGTCAAAGTGTCTTTATTATTTTGTCATCTTATCAATGCCGTCAAGGCAGAGGGCTGACCATGTTTCCATTGTATCTTTGACTTGGTTCAACTCTTCAGCGGACATAAATTCCAACTGCGTAATCATCTGTTCTTTGCGTTCGACTTTGGGTTCTTCCAGTTTCCAGAAATGCACAACGCCGAGGTGAACTTTGCCGACTTCATTCGTATCATCATTCAGCAGGGCGACAACTTTATCTTTATAAGCGGACGCAATATTTACTTCTTCCGCGATTTCACGCTGGACGGCGTCAAGATAGGTATCATAAAAATTTGCATTGAACATTGACATCGCATCGACTGGATTAATGTGGCCGCCGATGCCGATTGAACGTTTTGAGACAAGGCGCGTTTCGCCTGCGCGTTTGCCGCGGACGTAACTAAGATATTTGCCGTCGTTACCCATTATTACGTAAGGTATCAATTGCTTGAAAGAGGGGTCTTTCTCGGCCAGCGGTCTGGGCATAAATGTGCAAACGCCGGGTGCGAAGATTTTGTCCAGATAACGCTGGACATCGAATTGAAGGCCGTGAAATGAGCCGAGTGAATCAAAGACTTCTCTTTTTATTACTAATACCTGTTCATCCTGTGCCATATTTTTCCTTTTTTATCAGGGTTTAGGGTGTAGGGTTTAGGGGATAGGAATCGCGCACGGTGGCGATTGTTGTCTATACCCTATACCCTGTCCCCTGTACCCTATTTTCTAAATTTTCTTCGGCTTCGGGTTTTCGAATATACAACGGAACAAGAGCGACAGGGTCGGCGAATTTGCCTTGCTGTGCCAACTGTGTGCCGAGTTTGTAAACGTTCGAAGCCTTGGGCGACCAATACTTATCGCTTAATATTTTAATGTTTTGAGTTTCAAATTTGTTCGCATAGTAAAGCAAACCTTCGCCAAGCAACCAAATTGGTTCGCTGCCGAACTTTTCTTTGAACTGTTCGGGGGTTATCATACAGTCATCGAGAATCTTTTCCCATAAATTTTCTTTTTTCTCAAAGACAGCGATAAAAAACTGGCCTCGCTTTGCATCAATTATAGTTGCGATCTTATTTATAGATTCATCATCTATATTTTGCGCGATCACATCGCTAGTATTTACGGCGACGATTTTGGATTTGTTTGCCAAAGCCATCATTTTTGCGACGGTAACGGAAATTCTAACACCCGTGAAACTGCCGGGGCCGATCGAAATGTAAACTTCGTTAATATGGTCTGCGGTCTTTGAGATTTCACGTAATAAAACATCTACAGTGTCGAATAATTCGGCGTTATGACGAAGCGGTGCGGAGAAGGTTTTTTCGTCCGATAACTTTCCGCCGACGCCAATGGCGACAGAACCCAATCTGCCTGTGGTTTCAAGTGCAAGTGCTGTTTTTTGATGTGTAAGTACGTTATTTTTCATAAGTTCAGTGATTTTATACAATTATCTTGGCTGTTAAAGCATAAAAAGTAAATTTTTTTAAAAGATTTTACTCTACAACCTCCTTAAACATACCGAAATAATATCCGCAAATATAATAAAAATATTAGAAAAGTAAATATGAAGAAAAAGAGTAATGAAAAAGCTTGATGTAAATGTAAGATTTAGCTTGAATAACGTTGGTTTGATGTTAAAATGGCTAATCTCAATAATTGCCGTAAGGTCGGTAAGATATACCACCCCGAGCGGATATGTAAGATTGGGATGTTGCCTGAGCATCTGAAACTTTTAACTATATTATAGGAGACTACCAGTGTTTATTGGTGTATCTAAAATGAGATGGACTTTGGGCGTACTAACAGCAGTGATAATTCTTTGCACGGCGACATCAGTTGTTTTGGCAGCGGAAAACGCTCCTGCCAAACAGCAGGCAATGCAGATGCAAGGCAAGCAATTTTTAGATATTGCGGTCGAGCAGTATAATCGCGGGCTGAATGAGGACGCAAAAGCGACGGTTCGTAAAACCCAAGCGTACAAAAGCTATCTTAGCGCATCTGACCAGAGCAAACTAGACCAGTTGGCCAAGTCGCTTGGTATCGATGGCTCCGCACCGGTCAATCAGACTGTCGCTGAAAATATACCAGCGGAGCTGATGACGCAGGCCAGAACTCTGGCTGCACAGGGCAATATTGCAGCCGCTAAAGATAAATATTTACAAGCCAAACAAACCGGAAAGTTGACAGCAGAGGAAACAGCCGCGGTTGACGCTGAAATAGCAGCACTCGATCAGGCATCAAAAAATCCGCAAGCACCAGTTCAACAGCCGGGCGTTAATAATCAATACATTCAGTACGTACCTGTCGATACAAATGCAAATCAAACACCAGTTGCACCGAAAGCTGCTCCTGAAGCAAACGCACAGGCCGAAGGCGTGGTAATAATGCCGATCGAGCCGATTACTCAGGTTCCAGCGGAAGCAAATACACAGTCAGTAGTTGCAACGCCTGTAGAATCGCAGCCGACAGTTCCGCCGACAGAAGATCAGGTAAAAGAAAACTATATTGAGACTGTAAAGCAGAAACAGAGAGTTCAGCAGAGTTATACAAAAGCAGTTGTAAATGAAGCAGTAGCAAAAGCGAAAGAATATTCGGCTAAGGATGAATTTCCGGCAGCAAAGGAAGAAATTTCAAGAGCTAAAGCAGTTGTTGAAAATAACAAAATGCTTTTGGGCGATGAAGACTATAAGCAGTATACGACAACATTAGAACAGCTTACAGCGGATATTGATAATCGGCAGTCTGAAATCGAGAGACAAAGCGCTGAAACATCACGTGCGGAAGCACAGGCATCGCAGGAAAAGTTGCGTGCACAGCAGGCTGCGGACAAGCAGAAAAGAATAGAAGACCTTCTTGCCAGAGCAAACGAATATCAGGAACAGCAGAGATATGAAGAAGCACTTGCCCAAATCGATACGCTTATGGCGATCGAACCTACAAACAGGGAAGGCGCGATTCGCAAGCAAATGCTTCACGATATTATAAATCTTCGTACACAACTTGCGATCAAGAAAGAAATCGGCCAGGCAGAAGAGGCCGCTTTCACTGACGTTCAAAGATCAATGATCCCTCATGCTGAATTAATGACTTATCCGCGTAATTGGCAGGATATATCAGCGAAAAGAAAAAGCACTATGATCACCGGAATTTCACAGGTTGATCAAGATGTTTATAACCAACTTCAGTCGCAGGCGGATTTGTCGGCACTTACACCTGAAACGCCGTTCAATGAAGCTATCGAAATTATTAAAAATTCAGTTTCGCCACCATTGAAAATCGTTGTATTGTGGAAAGATCTTGCTGATAACGCATATATCGAACAGGATACCCCGATTGGAATGCACGGTTTTGCCGGTATGCCGATAGGTGAAGCGTTGAGAACGCTGCTTACAGCTATTTCTGGCGGTGTAGCAAATATCGACTATACAGTTAAAGAGGGCATCATAACGGTCGCGACAAAAGAATCTCTGCCTGCAAGCAAACTTGTTACGCAGGTTTATACAATAAATGAAATTATCGGAGCCGGTGCAGATTTTGAACCTATCCAAATGCAGTCAGGCGGCGGCGGTGGTGATGGTGAAATTCAAGTTCAAAGCACCACAAGCGGTACACAGGATTCAGAATCACTAAGAACAGAAAACTCGGATGAGATAGTTACTATTATACAGGAAACAATCGCACCTGAATCCTGGTTGATCAACGGCGGTGAAGGTACAGTTACAAGAACAGCGAATGATTACAGACTGATCATCAGCCAAACGCCGCAGATTCATTTGCAAATACAAAAACTTCTGGATGATTTACGAGCATCTAAAGGCGAACAGGTTTCAATCGAAGCAAGATTCTTGTTTGTAACAGAAAACTTCCTTGAAGATATCGGTATTGATACAAATTTCCTCATCAAAACCGGCGGTAGTTTTTCTGATGATATAGGTATTCTTCAGGATTCGTCATCATTTACACAAGCCAGTGCTACCGGCGTGCCGGGAAGTATCGGCGGCGCTGCGAATGGTGCAAATATAGGCGCAGCGTTACCTGGTGGTGGACTTGGGAGACTCGGTTTGAGCCTGTTTAACGATGATTTGCAGTTGAGCTTCCTTATCAGGGCAACACAGGCACATCGTGATGCGAAAGTTTTGACCGCTCCGAGATTGACGGTT
>Ga0209417_1006800_pt1 | contig 11457 bp, 7 predicted proteins | sample RifGroF2_FD_184002 | JGI IMG/M metagenome (GOLD analysis project Ga0209417, IMG submission 184002) | Groundwater microbial communities from Rifle, Colorado, USA - Groundwater F2 (SPAdes) (version 2) | ecosystem: Environmental > Aquatic > Deep subsurface > Groundwater | place: Rifle, Colorado... | reverse complement strand
TGAATGATGTTACCGATATCGTCGTAGGTATAAGAAAGGGATTGGATGTTTCCGTAAGTGCCTTCGGGGATTTCCGTGACTGCGCCTATCGTGAAAGTTTCGGTCAGACAGTTATCGGCTTCGTCCGATTCGGCGACAACGGAAGTTGTGTCTATGCAAACTTCCACCGTGTGAGAGCCGGGGGTCGTGATGGGTAAGGAATAAAGGGTCGAGGTTCTACCCACCGTAAGGAAACGGGCATCACTCATGCGAAGCCAAGTGGTTGAGAAATAACGGATTCCGTCAACGTAGACGATGTGTTGGCCATTGAGAGCGCGGGAGATGTTGATTGAGCCGTTGTTTTCAACCGTATATAGAATATAGTTCGTGGAAGTGAGGCTTACGGAATTCACTCTTATATTCGTGCTTCCCGCCGGAGGCGTGCCGACCGTTAAGCGTTCGGTTAGACAATTATCGGCTTCGTCGAATTCGGTAACTAATCCCGTTGTATCTATGCAAACTTGAACTTCGTGAGTGCCGGTTGTCAGCGCTTTAAAAGACAGCGTGGATTCGCCACCCATGTTAAGAAAGTCTTTATCGCTTGCCAAACTCCACATGGTTGACGCATATCTGACTCCGTCAACGTAGACGACGTTTCGACCGGCTGTGGTTGAAACGATGTCGGAGCGACCGTCGTTCGAGATCGTATACCGGATGGTATTGCGAACCCCCAACCATACTTCTGATACATAAATATTCGGTTCGTCGCTGAAATAACCGGTTGTGATTTTGCTTGCGAGCAAATAATTTTGATCGGAATCGTATGTGTTTTCGGTTGTCGAACCGTTTTCATAAACAATCGTTTCGATTTGGCCGAGAGGAGAGTAGTCGGTATCGGTTATGTAACCCGCAACGGTTTCTTCAAGCCCGGCTCCGTTGTATGTGTAAGAAACATCCGAACCGTCGGGGTAAGTGATGCTTTCAATCCTGCCCAAAATATCCAAGTTCGTTTCGGTCGTGTAAATTGCACTGCCCATGGTTTCCGTTTCCGTTATTGGAATACCCAAGCTGTTGTATTCGTATACGACCGAGTAATCTCCGCGGATGATTTCGGTGGGCAAACCGATACCGTTCACAGCCGTGTCGTATGTGTAGAAAATTTCATCGTTATCGTTTTCGATTCTATCAAGTTCATCGTATGAATAAGTTGCGACTTCTCCTGCCGGGAAAGTTTGCGCGGTTAAATTTCCATTCTCATCGTATTCATATTCCCAAGTTGCATAATCGGTGCTTGCGGGCGTGTGCATCTCTTCTTGGTATGTGAGTCTTCCCAAAGAGTCCCATTCGAAATTTCGCAAATTTCCAAGCGCGTCTTCGATATGGGTGAGGTTGCCGAGCAGGTTGTATTCGTAATAAGTCGAATAAGTCGCGCCTTCGTTTGTTTCATCAACTTGAACGAGATTTTGGCGAGAGTCGTAATAGTATGTTTTCATGTTGAGTAGCGGGTCCGTTACGGTCTGTGTCCATGGCAAGTAAGCGGTTTGCGTTGTGCCGAGAGAGGTTGTCGCGGAAGTTCCCAGCCTCAACATATCATATTCGTAAGAGGTTTGAGGCTGGGTCGAATCGGGGCTTGTATAAGCGGAGCCGGAGCTGAAATACGGGAAGCTTTCTTGCTCGATTTCGCCTTTGTCCGTGTAAGTTGTGTCGGTGACGATGTAAGAATCCTCGCCCTCGGTTCTTGTTTGGATTTTTCTGTCGAGGCCGTCCACGTAGATATATGTGTTGAGGCCGTTTGTCGTGTTGTCGTTTTTGGTTTCAATTACCGAGCGCAGAGAACTTGTATCGTCGTATGAATACGAAGCGTGAATTATGGTGGATAGGCCATCGGTCGAGGGGCCTTGCACGTCGAGAATTCTGCCGAGACCGTCGTATGTGTAGATATAGGTATAACCGTTCAGGTCGGTTTTCGATGCCGGTTCGCCGGTGATTAAATTTATTTCAAAATAAATGGTTTGAGACAGCGCGTTTGTGATAGATATGGGATAAAAATCATAATCGTCGTAAGCTACTGCGGTTACGTATCCGCGCGGGTTTGTTTCGGTCGTGAGATTGCCATATTCGTTGTAATCATATTCCGTGTTGAGCCATGAATCGTTTGTGTCGAGCCAATGTTTTTCTTCTGTTAAAAGTCCTTCCGTGATGTTGCCGAGGGTCGCACTGTCGTCGTAATAATATTCGGTTTCCGCAAGTACGGTGCCCGAGTTGTCCGAGATTGTTTCGCTCGCGATTTTGAATATCCAAGAGCTTTCGTCGTATGCGTAAGATTTTTCCAAATAAATATCGTCATCGGTTAAATAATCGCTTATTTCATACGTGCTTTCGTTGGCCACAATTTCGCCGCAATTGGTTTCGGATATTACCAAGCCGTACTCTTCGTTGTATTCGTAAGCGGTCGCTTTTTCTCTCGCGGCGGATTCGCCGTCGAAAGTGAATTCCATTGTTTGATCGAGATGCGGGAAATATCGCGAGTTTTCGAGTTCGGCGACACTCCATTCGTTGATCGCTCGCGCATAAAGATTCCCGGAAGAATCGTAAATTTCAGTCATTTCGAGTTTGCCTTTGAGCGCATGCGCGGAGTAATCAATTTCATACATATAAGTGTCGGAGGAGTCATCCCAATCTTCACCGAGAGGGAGAACGTCCAATATCGAATCGTCAAATGTCGCGTATGCGTTTGTGCAGTTTACTCCGCCCACGCACAACCCGAAATCCAACGGATTCTCGACAACGTCTCGCAGATAACCGTTGTCAATTACGTACCAGTCGGATGTTCCATAGATGTTGATCAGTTGTTCGTTCGGCAAACCCGACGAGCACATCTCTCCTTGGTGGCATCCCGTATCGAAATAATAAATCGTCGTCTTGTCGTCTTCCGATATTGTCACTTCTTCGAATTTCGCAAATTCGCCCGCATAACCGTCAAAAAATTTGTAATAAGCGCCGCCGCTATATTCGTAAGTTGTTATTGATTCGTTGCCCAATCCGTCATCAATTGTGACGCTTTCCACAGTATAAACCGCGAAAGGCAAGTCCGGGTTTGCGAGATTGCCGGCGGTATCCTCGTATTGAAGAGCGGATTTATATGTGATTGCTATTTCGGCTCCGCCGAGGGTTGAGATATTGGTGAGAAGGTCGGGCTTATCTTCATCGCTCAAATAAGAGTCTTTACCATAGACGTCTTCTTCCAGTGATTCGAAGAAATCCATGAAACCGTCGCCGTTCAAATCGTTATTGTTGCTTATCGTCGTAGTTACCGTTCCGTGTGTTCCTCCGCAATTTAGGTTTGCCGAACTTGAAATGTTGATTGTTGACGCGGTCCAGGTATCTATACCATTCCAAACATAGGCATTGCTTCCCTCCATAATGTCTACGATTCCATCGTTGTTAAAATCCAGGAAACATGTATCGTTTGAAGATGCATAATACGTTTGTGTCGAAAGACCAAACTGGCTGTATTCCATACTGGCGAAAATCATGCCGCTTGAAAATGCGGGGCTTTCATACATTGTGTAGTCTGTATCTTCGACGAACAGTCCATTGCCGGTATTCAGATAATATTTTACAATCGGAGTCCCGTCATCGGTTGAAGGATAGACGTAGCCCAGATCTCGATATGCTTGAACGATATCCGTAAGTCCATCTCCGTTTATATCCGCCAATCTCGCACCGGTATCTTGTCCAACGTAAAACCCGGGTGATGTATTGGTACCCCATGCGAAATCGGTAGGCGAATCATAGCCGCTGTCGCTAAAAGAATAATCTCCGGTATTAAGATATATGGGATTGTTGTCACTTGATGTCCAGCTTGCCGTAGTTTCATCTCCCGTAAACAAATCCGATAATCCGTCCCCGTTAAAATCTCCAAATCTGTATCCTTTGGTTTCTCGACTTACACTGTAAGGTACATTACACCCTCTGTCATAATATTCGAATAAAAGACCTTCTCCGTAATTGTAATACATACATGATGATGACAGAGACGGTGAAAACAGAGCCAGTAATTCTTGCAGTCCGTCGCTGTTCATATCCAGGAGTGACGTATAGTAATCCAACTCTCTTGTTCCAGAAATTGTGTAATATGCTTCGAAATATTCTCCTCCGAAACTGAGTCCATCGCCTCCATTCAAACTGGCATATACGTAATCGTATATTCCCGATATTCCCGCGAAGAAAGCCTGATCCGCATATCCGTCTCCGTTAATGTCCGTAAGTTGCGCATCATCCATATCCGGTGAAGCGATACTCGCATGTTCCGTATAGCTATATGTTAATCCGTTATTTTGATATTCGAATTCGGTTGTCGGCAAAGTCACGATATCTCCTTCGAGACTTGTTCCGGTTTCCGTTATTGATTCGAGCATCGAGCGAAGTCCGTTTTCGCCCACGGTATACGCAAGGTCATATTCTCTGACAATACTGTCGTCGAGCAGAATTTCAATTTCGGATAAAAGATATTCCGTTTTTACTTCGAATCCTTTGTCGTACCATTTTGTCCAATCGGCTCTTTCATCACTTGTGCTTACGCCATCATAAAAAGGTTGGAAACGAATTTCGAGAGGACCGTCGTTTGCCGATTCAGCCGTGCCGAAACCGGTGTAGTAAATCGCTTTCGGATAAACCCGACCATTTTCTTTGTAATATTCGAATCTCACATAATTTCCCAGCGGATCTCTGATTTCGTCCAAATACCATTCGAAAATTCTCGTCAAGTCATCGGAATCGTCTTGCCTTGTATCCGTCGTTTGACCGAAATAATATTCTAATCCGTTTTGGTCGGTGACCAGCCAGCTTTCATCTGTTTGAAATTCATATTTGTAAAAAGCTTCCTCGATTTGGAGACCGTATTCGCCATGTTCGTCGTCGGTGAGAGATACGGGTAAAAGTTTGCCTCCGGCTCCGGACATATTTAAGCTGAATTCGTTCGTATCATAAATTTCAAGCATTCCGTACTCTTTTGTTCTTGAAATTGAGCCCCCCGTTGATAAATTCCATCCGTAACCGGTTATTGAATCCGAACTGCCGGCTTGACTGTTATATGAAAGCGAGACTTGTGGCGCAAGACCGTTCCTGCCTTTTGGCAAATAAAGAGGATAATTGTAAGTTGCGGCTCCGCTCGAAATGTCGGTTTCGTATGTGCCGAGCGCTTTTTTCGTGCTTGTTGGGTCGGCGGCGTAATTCAAAAAAGGTTCGTAAGTTGACGAACTGCTCCCGCTCGGAGGCGGAATTGTCGAGTCCGGCTCGACTCCCTCGGTCGAATCCGTTTCGGGCGTTTCATCTTCCGCGGGGATATCTTTTTCGGGTGAAACTTTTTCGTTTTCTTCAATCGGTGCAAGGGTATCGGCATTTTCAGTTACCGCTTCTTGCGCTGGAAGGTCTGTCGGCGGAGCTTCTTCCGCAAAAGCTATGATCGGTTGGCAAAGGCTCGTGATAATTGCGATTGCAATCGTCGCGGATAATGTTTTTCGCATGCGGGTGGTGGTTAAAATGGTGAGTTTCAACCCGTTTATAACACGGAAATGTTAAATTTATATTAAAAAGGTGTCGAAAAAAATGTGATGACTGATTTATTCCCCACTGAAATTGTTTCATTCTGAAACAAAGTCACGACCCCCGGCTCTCACACGGTGGAAGTTTGCATAGATACAACAGGCGTTGTCGCCGAATCGGACGAAGCCGACAACTGTCTGACCGAAACTTTCACGATAGGCGCAGTCACGGAAATCCCCGAAGGCACTTACGGAAACATCCAATCCCTTTCTTATACCTACGACGATATCGGTAACATCATTCAAATCACCGACACTTCGATAACTCCTTCGGCGGAAACAACATTTTACACCTATGACGACCTCTACCGCTTAAGCTCCGCCACCGCTTATGAAGACTCTGCAACCACCCTCTACGATATCTCGTACGAATATGATGCTATCGGCAACATGACTTACAAATCCGACATCGGAACCATTTTGTACGAAAACACGAACCCATATCAAGCAAGCTCCGTGAATGGCGTCGCTTATACTTACGATTCCGCCGGCAATCTCACCTCTGACGATACCTATTCTTATACCTACAATTACAGAAACGAAATGACCGAGAGCAGTGACGGCTTTTCTTATTCCTATGACCCGGGGGGAATAAGATACGCGAAAATCAATAGTGCGGAATCTTCGGAAACGTACTATATTAATCAACACTACGAAACTTCCTCCACCATGGGTGCCACCACTTATATCTACGGAAACGGTTTGCAGGTTGCCACAGTCGCGGATGACGGCGAAACAACTTACAACCATCATGACCATCTCGGTGGAATAACCGTAACCACGGATGAGAACGATGTCATCAAACAAATCCTCGATTATTATCCGTACGGAGCGGAGTATATGAATGAACGGTATGGAATAAGCGAACCGAGCAGGTATTCATATACCGGCAAAGAGCTCGACGAATCGGGTCTTTACTATTTCTCCGCCCGCTACTACATCGCCGACATCGGCAGATTCGCGAGCCAAGATCCGGCGGTGTACGATGGAAGATTGTTCCCGAACGAAGACGGACCCGGGCTGATCGCCGACCCGCAGTCCTTAAACTCATACACCTACTGCAGGGATAATCCGTTGGGGTATGTGGATGTGGGAGGGGAGCGTCCTGGATACATATTTTGGAAGACAGTTGCATCAACATTGAATTTTCATGGGTATGAAGTTACAGGAACACTTTTAAATTATGCAATTGCCAGTCCATTCAAAATAACAGAACACAGTAAACCCAAATATACTTTTGGTAATTCGGATATAATTGGACAATCGATAAGAGATTCGAAAGGATATCAGGACATACTACTAGATATTGCAACAGACATTCAGGATGGAGGCCTTGAAGGAAAAGGTAGTTATAACTTTTCCACATATAGCGAAGATACTGATTTGGCCTTTGGCTTGGGGAAAGTAAGCTTTACTTATACGGCTACCGAAAATAGTGATCAAGAAGGGGTATACACTATAAATATTACCTTTTCGGACACATATGATTTTGACTGGAACAGTTATGATAACCCAATTGCAGATGCAATTAATAATTTTGGATTCGCAAATCAATACTTGAAAGAATTGGTACCATATGAAATAGAAGGTACTATCACCGAAGAAACTCCTGTCAGAAAAAAACAGGAATAATAAAAACCATTATACATGAAAACAATAACTAAAATTATGTTAATACTAACAAGTATATCATATATCAGTGGCTGTTTTGGACCGGGAATAGCGGATTACGATGGACAATTTATCGATGGATATGGGCTAAGTCGTTCAAGTGCAAACAATATTAGTTTATACGGTATAAACGACATCAATGTGCCTGCCAAAATCATAGAACTTGGATGGGACGAATCTTATATTGTTATAAAAAGAGAATTTTTAGATGACGCTGGCAATCCTTTAGATACTTTTTGCTGGTACATCATCAACTTAAACAATCAATCATTAAGCGAATCTATAAATGACGAAAATATAGATGCTACGCTTAAAGACATTGGAATAAATGAAATAAAAATGTATGCCCCTAATGAACTTAGAAATTCTTTGTATTAACCATAAATATACCGACATCAACGACATCCCTCTCTACATGGTTCTCAATTACGAAACGGGTGAAGCTGTCAAAATGCCCGAAGAGACAAGAGCCGCTTTCGAGACACCCGTGACAGCATTTATTTGATATTGTTTGCATGTTAAAGTATGAATAATTTCTCAATATTTTAATCCATCTACCATGCCCGACTCCACTCAAAATTCCTTCGTATTAAAACTCGTTTTTTCAGGGCTGGTGGTGATACTTGCATTCATCCCGAGCCAATGGCTTCTTTCGCTCGTGGGAGAAAGGGAAGACATAAGACAAAATGCGATAGTTGAAGTGAGCGGAAAATGGGGAGACCTTCAAGTTGTCAACGGACCACTGCTGTCAATCCCCTACTCGTATGAACAAAAGGATGCCGACGGTAACGTCAAAGTCACCACCAACTACGCCTATTTCTTGCCGGACGAACTTAACACCGAAGGATCGGTGACCACAGAAAACCGAAGCAGGGGAATTTACGATATTTCGGTATATGAAACCGAACTGGTTATAACCGGCAAATTCGAGAATCTCGATTTCGAAGAGCTCGGCATTGCCGAAAAAGATATGCTTTGGGAAGATGCCTCTCTTTTGCTCGGTCTAACCGACATGCAAGGAATTGAACAAGAAGTAACTTTAACCTGGAACGGAACATCTGGCATATTCAACCCCGGAGTACCGGATAAAGATGTCATCGACAATGGCATGAGTATATCAACTCCAATCCAATCGGGAACAGCATACTCTTTCCAAATCAACCTCGACCTGAAAGGCAGTACCGGACTTTATTTCAGCCCTGTCGGCAGAACCACAACGGTGGAAATCACTTCCGATTGGCGAAACCCCAGCTTTGACGGAGCTTTCTTGCCGGAATCGCATGAGATCGGCGAATCCGGATTCACCGCAAACTGGAACATACTTTATTTAAATCGCAACTATCCTCAACAATGGGTTGGAAACGCTTACAATCTTGCGAATTCCGAATTCGGCGTAGAGCTTTTTGTCCCTGCGGATTCATATCAAAAAATTTCACGCTCGGCAAAATACATGGTGCTGTTCGTCTTTCTGACATTTTTCGTATTTTTCTTCATTGAAGTTTTAGGTAAAAAAAGAATCCACCCGATCCAATATATGTTGGTAGCCATGGCTTTGATTTTATTCTACCTGCTTTTACTTTCTTTGTCGGAACACCTCGGCTTCGACGCGGCTTATTTAATAGCCACGATCGGCATAGCCGGCATGCTCGGCGCTTACTCGAAAAGCATTTTGCAAAGCAAGAAAATGGCCGGAATGATCACTCTGTTTTTTACGGCCTTATACCTTCTTCTCTATGTCATTCTTCAACTTGCCGATTACTCATTGCTGATTGGAAGCATCTTGCTTTTCATGGTTCTCGCCATCGTCATGTATATAACCAGAAAAGTTGACTGGTACAATTCCCTCGCTTAACCATTTTACCCCACTCTCCATGCTCAAAAAACTTCTCACCGCCATTATCCTTCTTGCAACGCTTGCAAGTTTCTCCCCCGCTCAAGCCGCAGACGAAGAAATCGAATATTTGGAAGAATATGATATTTCATACATCACGGAATCAAACGCCGGCGAGGACGTAAAGATGACTCTGTACGATTCGAAATATCCGGCCGAATACGAATTCGCGGAATACACATGGATCTGTTTCTTGGATAACGAAGAGGAGTACACCGGCGAATGTGTCGGCGAAGTATGGCAGGGAGAATCCAGCCACAACGGACGTAGCACGAACTATGTCGCCTTCATTCTCCCGGCAGACATGCGGAGTTTGCGAAAATCTTTTCAGACTGCTGATGGTGCTGGAAGCCGAATAAGGAACAAGTTGATAGTTACAAATTGCAACTTGTCGTGCTAGAATTTCCTCGTGCAAACACCAAGAAAAATCTTTCGGGCCGAATCCTTAATTGAAACAATCGTTGCCGTAACCGTCATCGCGCTCGGCGCGACCGGCGCAGCGGTTTTGACAAGAACGGCACTTTTGGGCAACGAACTTTCACAAGACAGAATGCTTGCTCTCAATCTCGCCCGCGAAGGCACCTCCGCGATCGGCATCATCAAAGATACCAACTTCATAAGATACGGCGGCGAACTCGACTCCTGCTGGAACTCTCTCGAAGGCACAAGTTCCGACGACTGCGAACTAACCCTCATCGAGGACGAAACCTACTACATCCTCAGAGCCGACATGGAAACTCTCGGATACTATCTTGAAGAAGCCAGCACGGATGATGTTTTCGATAATGAATATCAAATCTATCTCTGCGACTTCGGCGGCGCGACTCTCTACGCGAATCCGGGCAACGATACTGTCCCCTACTGCACCGAAGAAACAACTTTTTACAGGAGTATCTATATCACATACCCGGATGCAACTTCGATGAAAATCGTTTCCGAAGTGGGATGGACGACCGCAGGTAAGCAAAAAACTATAAGTGAAACCGCAATCATAAGCAAATTCTAATGTCGTAAAAAAACATGAAAAAAGGCATCTCCCTCATCTTTGCCATTATCATAGTCACAGCCATGATGATCATGTCCGCATCTTTGGCCGACATCACTGTCCGAAATCTGCAACGGGTTGACGATCTCGGCTCCTCCATTCAAGCCCAACTTATGGCCGACTCCGCTTTTGAATCTGCAACAAAATATATTTATGAAAACTGCCCCAATGCCGGCTGTAACGAAATCGGCGAAACCGATATCGAAACCGATATCATTTATGGAGATTATGAAATCACAGGTCTCTCCGCCGAAAACATCACTTCGGGCGATGGATATTTCTATGTCCCCATCCCCGGCTACGGCTCCGCCGCCGGCAACTACGACGAGAATTACGTTTGTGATCCGGAGGCTCCGGGCGATATTGATGACGAATGCAACTGGAACAAAATCTACTTCGGAGATTCGGTAACGATTCCTTTGTATGTAAGCGAGGATGACGAGTTTACGGGAAATGAATTGTATATAAGGGTAAGGACACCGCTATGCGACGATGACGACTGGGACTGTGAAAACGACAGGAAGTTAATTGCATGCGAGGATGAGGCGAAAACCGCCACGGATACCCTCAACGGTTGCGACCTCGAAGACGATAAAGTAATCCTCTTCTGGCAGATAAGGGGGGACAGAGAGGATGGGACGGATTATGTGGAGTCGAGGGAGGGAACAACTGGAGCCTTCATAGAAATTAGAGACGACACAAACCCAGGTACAGATTCGGAAATCTACACAACCCTTATAAATAATTCTCTATCAAACGACTACTCAGACTCAGATTCATACCTTGAAAATTATGTCGTCGTGAATATGGATGATATGGTAAATCCGGACGCAGATCAGGGAGAAGAGAACATTATCTTCGACATTCTCACAGACGGAGCAGACCCCATGCTCTACCCGACCTTGCAAATTTCACATATCCAAACCATAAGAAACAATGACGGAGCCATCCCGTACCTCGAATATCAAATAGTTTCGGACGCTCAAATATCAAACGATCGCAGTTTCATAACGGCGAGAGGATTCGTAAAAAGCAAAGGAGATTCCTACTTTTGGCTGGAAGAAGGCTGGCTCTCTCAGTACACAAATTCAATAATCAACTTCGCCTTCCAAAATTAAAGCGCGCGGAACAGGCTGTCCGACAATGAACTTTTTTAAGAAAACGCATTGTTTTTAAATTTGCTTAATGATTCGCAATGCTTTTTGCTATCTGTTGCACAGAATAACATTTTACGCGTCAATCCTTCGCTTGTTTAGGACCGTCCT
>Ga0209417_1006798_pt1 | contig 11459 bp, 12 predicted proteins | sample RifGroF2_FD_184002 | JGI IMG/M metagenome (GOLD analysis project Ga0209417, IMG submission 184002) | Groundwater microbial communities from Rifle, Colorado, USA - Groundwater F2 (SPAdes) (version 2) | ecosystem: Environmental > Aquatic > Deep subsurface > Groundwater | place: Rifle, Colorado... | reverse complement strand
ACGGGCAATAGCATTATCTCATCAAAAAAATAAAATTGTAGGGGTAGCATATATATACCGCAGCATGCCGGCACTTAGCCTTTTACGGGAAAGAATTGTTTCAGGCGAAATCGGAGATGTGAAAAGCGTTACTTTTGTTGTAGGCTCTGATTATTCTTTTTTCCGGCCCGATTATAAGGAGATATACTACAGCGATTTGAACAAAGGCGGTGGAGCCTTGTATGATGCTGTTTCGCATATGATTAATTATGTTGAATGGTGTCTGGGACCCACTGAAAGTATATACTGCATGGCTCGTCATTTGGTTTTAGCGGATGTTGATGTGGAAGATACGGTTGGCTGTGTTTTGACATTTGCAGATTCAGAGGCGATTGGCACGTTGTCGCTCAATCAGTTCCAGCGGGCATATGGAATGATGTTTGAATTTGCCGGCACAGAAGGCATGCTTAAATTTGAAGGACTATCACATTCTATAGGTATTTGTAGGGAACCGCATAGGGAGTTCACCTGGTCGGAAAAAATGAATTTGAATCGCGATGAATATCATAAGCTGCAATTTGAAAAGTTCTTTAGGTCGGTTGATAACCATGAACCATTCATTTGTACTCTGGAAGATGCGGAAATGACAACGAGAACGATACTGGCAGCTCATGAGTCTGTCAGGCATCGCAGACCCATTTTGGTTTTAGATTGTGCGCGCACGTCCTAACTTTTACACTGGCAAAACGCTTGTGAAAATGTTACAGTTCCAGCCAAAATCAGGCAAAGCATGTCTAAATTGTTATATGCTATTGCATTTTTGCGGATGTTAGAAAAATTAGATTACAGGCGCTATACTTTTATGAAAAAGAAAATGAATAAATCTGAAATTCGTGAGTTTTTAAGTTGCCCTGTGGCCTCAATACGCACGCCATTTAATAAAGATGGCGGTATTGATTTTGATAGTCTGCGAAAGTATGTTGAATTTTCTATAAATGCCGGCAGCAAAACAATGCTCATAACTCATGGTGATAGCCTTTTTACTTTATTAAGTGATGAGGAAATTGGCGAAATAACCAGAGTTGTAGTTGAGCAGACAGCCGGACGGGCAATGGTTTGTGCTGCCACAAATGCATGGAATACATATAAAACGGTTGATTTTGCCAAATATAGTCGTGAGGTAGGTGCTGACATCCTGATGGTTATGTCTCCTGATTGGGGGCATTCATGCACCCCAGAATCGATTGCTGAACACTATGCTGCGGTAGCAGCACATATTCCTGTGATGGTAGTTACCAACATATTTATCCATCGTGGTATAAATTTTGGGCTTGAAACACTTAGAATTGCCTCGGAAAAAGTTGATGGAATTGTTGCGATTAAAGATGACATGTGTAATGATTTTGGGAGAAAAATGTCACTTTTGGTACATAATAAATGGGCAGTTATAGCAGGTGGCCAGAAGCAGCATCACCTGAACGCTTATCCATATGGTTGTGATGGGTATCTATCGACATTTATTACGTTTAAGCCTGATATTGCAAATGCTTATTGGGCAGCTATTCAATCAAATGATATTATTAAAGCGAAAAATATAATTAGGGATTATGATTTTCCCTATTTTAATTTCATTGCTACTTTGCAAGGCGGATTCGATGCAGGAATGCATGGAGTTTACGAACTCTTCCATATTGCTAAGCGATGGCGAAGAAAGCCGTATTACAGTTTAAACGATGAAGAAATGGAAAAACTGGCAGGTTTTCTGCGTCAGAAGGGAATATTATAATTTTTCATCCGATGCCACAGAAATGTTTGACATAATCCGAAAAATGGCATACTAAATTCAAAAAACAGTTAACTCAATAGCCAATTATTTTTGAGGTTGTAAAAAATGTATAAATTGCAGGGAATCGTAACAGCCATACCGACACCATTATTAGCCAATGAAGACATTGATCACCAATCGTTAAAGAAACTCATCGATTATGTAATCTCACAGGGTGCAAATGGAATATTTGTGCTTGGTAATATGGGTGAAGGACCATCACTTCTGGATTCCCAGAAGTTTATAGCCGTTAAAGCGGCAGTAGAATATGCCAATAAGAGAGTTCCTGTCCTTGCCGGAATAGCGGAAGTTTCACCGAGAAGAATGATAGACCTGGGTGAGAAGATTAAAGACTTAGGCACTGATTGTTTAGTCATCACAACGCCGTTCTATTACCGTTTTCCGCATCCGGATAGCTTATTCGGCGCAGTGGAAAAAATAACACAGAAACTTGATTATCCTACAGTGTTTTATCATTGCCCCGGCGCAACCGGCAACAAAGTCGGCCTTGATACAATGCTCAAGATAATGCAGATTCCGCAGATAAAAGCGATAAAAGATTCAAGCGGCGATATCTATTTGTTTATGGAGATGCTTAGGCGATATCAGGATAAGGCGACCAGACCTTGCAGTATTTTGCAGGGTGATGAGTTTGTTTATGATATCAGCCTTTTGATGGGTGCTGATGGCGTTATAACAGGCGGGGGAACGGCGTTTGTTGATACGCTGGTCAAACTTTTTCATGCGGCTTCAGTGGAAAAGGACATGATAAAGGCATTTAGCTTCCAGCAGCAATTTCGCAAACAAATGGACGATATGCTTGGGGCGGATTTGCTTACAGACTGGATGTATGCGATAAAAACCAAACTCAAAGAAAAAGGATTAATTGATAACAATGTGGTTTTTCCATTTATGAAGAGAACTCGTTAATGTCGCCAAAAAATAATATCAGGATTTTAGAACTCAACAGCAGCGATAATGAATATCTGCATAAGGATTTCCACGGAGCGTTATGCTATGGAATAAAATATCTTGACCAGACTTACGGTCAGGATGCTACGGCGGAATACCTTCAGCAAGTCGGCAGAGAAACTTTTTCCCTGCTTATCGTAGCGTTAAAAAAAGAAGGGCTTATCGCTCTTGAACGGCATTTTAAACACGTTTTTGAACTTGAGGGCGGTCAGGCTGAATTTAAACGTGAAGATAATTGTCTGGCCATAAACGTTTCAAAATGTCCGGCAATAGCGCATCTGAAATCCACAGGCCAATTATTTACAGACCGCTATTGTGAAACGACGGTCAATGTTAATCTCGCTATTTGCCATGCGGCAGGATATCAATGTTCCTGTGAATACAAGCCCGGCGAAGGCAAATGTGTTCAAAAATTCTGGAAAAAGGATGATACAAAATGATATCCTGCACTGAATTCATTCCTGCATACAGTGAATTATTCAAATTTCTTGAACAGAAAGGCGGCAAGGCCGCTGTTGTCTCTTTTTGGGAACATTTGTCTGATTCGTTTTTAAACAATCTGCGTAACATTGCAACTCAAAAAGGTCTTGCCGGCTGCTTTGAATACTGGAGTCATACGCTGTCTGAAGAAGCGGCCGATTTCAAAATGATGCTTGATGAGGAGAATCAGATTTTTACGATTGAAATGCGAAGTTGTCCAAGCAAAGGCAGATTGCTTGAACGCAAGGATATTAAGCCGTATCACGCCTATTGCGAACACTGCGATATTCTTTATCGTCGCGTACTTGAGCCGCTGGGTTTTGAATACAATATTGATTTGAGTAACTGCGATAAGGCATCCTGCAAACTTGTCGTTAGAAGAAAATAATAAAGGAAATACACAATGCACGTTAAAAATTTATTGAGTTTAAAAGGCAAAGTGATTTTGATTACTGGCGGCGAGGGCTTATATGGAAGCTGCCAGCTTGAGGCTCTGGCCGAGGCAGAGGGGAAAGTAATTACAGCGTCGCCTTTTCTTGAAAACGCTCAAAATGTGGTCAATGAAATGAAAAAACGCGGTTTGGATGTCCATGCGAAATATGTTGACCAAACCGACCATAATTCCATAATAAAGCTTAAAGCTGAAATTAAAGATGAGTTTGGCGGCCTTGATGTGTTTGTCAATAACGCCGTCGCACGCCCCATGAAAAAATACCGCGACCCGCTTGAAGCTTTTGCCGAGTCAATGCGCATCAACGCAACCGGTATGTTTGATATTACTCGTGAGATTACCGATCTTATCGCCGAACGAGGTGGCGGGACTGTTGTCAATATCGCCTCAATGCAGGGAATGTTTGGCGCCGATTTTTCGTTATACGAAGGCACGGAGATGGATTCACCGCCGGATTACCACTTCCACAAGGGCGGTATGATAGCATTAACAAAGTATCTTGCTCGTAAACTTGCCCCGCAGAAGATTCGTGTTAATTGTATCAGCCCTGGCGGACTATTTTCCAACCAGCCGGAACCATTCTTAACACGGTATAAAAACAAAGTCCCTCTTGGCCGAATGGCTGACCGTGATGATATCAAAGGCGTAATAGTATTCCTTGCCTCAGATGCAAGTGCTTATATCAATGGCGAAAATATTCTCATGGATGGCGGCTTGCATGCGTAATTAAAAAAAAGTTGTGAAGCGAATGATGAATATAACCGTATTCAACATCTTACAGCGGTTGGATTGGTCGATGTAAAAAACACTGTAGTCAGGCGTTTGAAAGCACCATGTCTAATGCAAATCGCCCTCATTATGAACGGTTACCAAAATTTTAATAAGGAGAATTATCATGCGGACATTTAATCTTTTCATAAATAATGACTTTGTGAAATCGGCAGATGACTCAACATTTCAGTCTATCGATCCTGCAAAGAATGAGCCGATAGCGGAGTTATCCAAGGCTACCATCCAAGATGTTAATAAAGCAGTAAGAGCAGCTCGTAATGCCTTTGATAGTGGTATTTGGAAGGGTATTGATGGCGACCAGCGGGCGGACCTTATGCTTAAAGCTGCGTATATAATGAAGAAAAGACTCAAAGAAAATCGAATTTCTGCATGAAAAAGCGAAATCTGCCGTAACTGCTGCCGTGGCGCAATGCTGTACCCAGCCTGATACAAAATATGTGGTTAAGGAAGGCCTTTCACCAACAGCCAAGAGCCTGACAACAGGACTGAGGAGCGATGGCAGGGAATTTATCGGCGTAACCTAACCCGGCATAGCCGGAACCAAAAAAGTTAAAATTATTCTTTACGCCGCCAGACATTTCTCCGACAATCCCTCACTTTCAAAAATCATATACGGAGAATTTGAACGATGCAGGACTTTATTGAGCGGCATAGCACCAAAATCAAGGGAGTCATCTCCTGTTTTGACAGAATCGTACTTACAGGTACAATACCTGGTATCTGCTATGCGCAAGGGATGAGTGCTTTTTTGACCGCACAAAACATTCGCATATTTGACTTCACTCAATGGGCAGAACCACTTCGGGAAGAAATACGTGCCAATGCCGAAAAAATCGCCCATGATAACGGCCTGAAAATCGAATTTATCCGAAAAAAGAATTTCCGAAAAGAAGACCGGATCAGCGACATTATCAAACAACGTGGAACTCATCCAGGACTGATACACATCTACTCGGCGATGGAAACCTGCACCGCCTATGAACCATGGCATGACAAAAACACTCACAAAACCTTTCTTAGGACTGTTGGCGGCAAGTGTCTGCATTATTACTTTTACTTTATCAATGCTGATTTGGGACTGTGTTATTTGAGAGTGCCCACATGGGCGCCTTTCCGGCTGCAATTCTACTTTAACGGACACAATCTGCTCGCATCGGCGTTTAACAGGAAAAAGATTGACTTTCAAATGCTCGATAATGTCTTTGTGCAAATTGAAGATTATGATAAAGCTCAAAAGTTTGCTGACGACATCAATGTCAAACGTATTCATCGGCAACTGGATGAAATCGTTAAACAATACTGTCCTATCATTCGTCATTTTGACAATAACTGCCACTGGAGCTTTATGCAGGTCGAATATGCCACTGATATAATCTTCAAGCAAAAAAGCGACCTCAAACCGATCTATGACGAAATTGTTCGTACCGCTATTCACTCGGTCAAACCCGAGAATATCGCCACATTCCTTGGCCGTAAACTTCACGGCAGCTACGAGGATGAATTGGGCAACAACTTTAACACAAGGATTGAAGGAACTTGCATTAAGCATCGGATGGGCAAAGTTGCCGTCAAGATGTATGACAAGTTTGGTCTGGTTCTTCGAGTTGAAACTGTGGCCAATGATGTCTCTTTCTTTAAACACCACCGAAGGGTGGAACACCGGGACGGCACATGGGAAATGAAAGATGCGCCGTTGAAAAAATCCATTTACAGTATGCCTCTGCTTGTCGAACTGATGAAAGCATCCAATCGCAGATATCTTGACTTTATCTCTGCTATCGATGATCCTTCCAGCGGAATCAAAGACCTCAACAAAATATCCGGCTCCGTCAAAGATGGACAGCGAAGTTATCGAGGATTCAATCTCTTTGATGGTGATGACCTTGAGCTGTTCAGCGTTATTATTCGCGGAGAATTTAATGTCAGCGGATTCAGCAATAAGGGACTGCGTAAAGTTATTAAAGGCAAAAAGGGGCATCAGATATGCAGACTGCTTACACGACTGCGAAAGCATGGCCTTATCAAGAAAATCACCAATACATATAAATACTATCTGACTTCTCTGGGACGCAGAGTTACTGCGACAGCTTTGAAACTGCGTGAAATGTACATTATCCCATCGCTGAGAGGTGTTATTGTCAGATGATTTATATTTTATGACCATTTTGCGCTCAATTTTATTTGTAAGAGACTACTTGTTATAGGCGGATTAGCATTGCTGAAAAAAAGAGCATAAGCAACTATCTTCAACATTTTAAAGGCTGTAGGAATTAAAAATCTTGCAGCTTTTTTTATAACTTTAAATATTTCACAACAAAACTAAAAAACTACCTCACACAATAATGAATGATAGAATTCAAAAAAAATAAACATGAATCTACCCCCAGAGTGAGATCAGTTGAAAAGTGCTGCACCAGTTGCTATTTTTTGAGCTTGTTAGCCTTTTTATGAGCACTGACACGGTAATAAAAGTTATTTTTTCACATTTTCAACATTTTTTGCAATAAACAGCCCTAATTGTCGTATAATACTGGAGAACGGAATCATAAATAATCATCATTATCTCGGTATTATAAAATATGGCTTTTGAAAAAGTAACTGTATTTGTGCTATTGGCGTTTTTGTTAGTATCTTGTTCACTGAATGCAAAAATGCTTCTCAATAACGGCAGTTTTGACGAAGACTCTGCTATGGCGGTGCTATGGGACAGCGTAGGAAAACCAGCGAGCATTGTTTCGACATATGTAGCCTCCAACCGTGATTCTAATCCGGCACCTATAATTCCAAAAGATGGTGAGTATTTTGCAGTACTCGAAAGTCTTAAATATGTCGGAGAACCAGATTGTACCCAATTGACTCAAATAATTGATGTCAATGCCGAAGAATGCCTTACAGGTTCATATTTTTTCGATGCAGAGGATTATCTGCCGTTTGATGACATAGCCACCATAAAGCTTATGCCTATTGTTGGAGATCCTTGTTCTGGTTCTGCTGAGATACTGTTGGCTCAAAAAAGCATTAGCGACCCACGCATACAAGATTATGGTTCGATGTTAGACTGGCAAACATTCAGCCATACTTTTGACAGTAACGATGCTGGCAGATATAAGCTTGTTCTCATAATTGAGAATGGTGGAGACCACCTGCTTCCATCGTTTCTACTGGTTGATGGGTTTAAGATAGTACCCGTAGTATCTGAACCGATTTGCAACTATGTTATTGCTGGCGACCTAAATGATGACTGCAAAGTTAATTTTGCCGATTTTGCAATATTGGCAGAAAACTGGCTGGTAGACTGTGAAGTAACGCCTAATGATGCGGCGTGTATACATAAGTAAATAAAATCAGGTTATCTCCTTCTCAAAAAAAATAGGTAGTAAATCTACCCCCCAGAGGAGATCAGTTGAAAAGTGCTGCACCAGTTGCTACTTTTTGAGCTTCTTAGCCTTTTTACGAGCCATTAGTTGGTAGTGATTATATGGATAAAGAGGACAGGTAGGAACTTGACAATCTTTTGCCTCACTCATTTGCCAGCAGCAGCAGTCCAAACATTTAGCTTTTACTCCTGCCGTTCTTGATTTTCCACTCATTGCTTTTTTATATATGCCCTGAAAAAATTCTGGAATATTAAGCATTTTAAAATCTCCTATAAAATCTGTTATTCTATTTTTACATCGACATAACAGAGGGGAGATTGATTAGCCTGAGTTCTATAACTTCAAATATTTAGAACTGCAATCATTTGGTTTGACGTGTAAATAACGTGAGGTAGTTTGAATTGAACTATGACCAAGGCTCTGTTGGATTACGTGCAGAGGAGCTTTTTCAGCCGCTATTGAGGCGTGCCCGTGCCTCAGCCAATGCGGGCTTATTTTTTCAGATAATCCTGCTTTCTTAGCAGCTCTTTTTACCAATCTCAATATTGTAGTAGGATGGAGTTTATTACTATTTTTTCTGCCCCGAAAAATAGACATATCATCTGTAGCAGTATTTTTAGAAGCTATTAAATCAGACCACAAAGGCTCTGGTATAATAATAGCTCTTGTTTTAGAACCCTTGCCATAAACTGTAACTTGACCACCATCTGTTCTGATTTTTAAATCACTCCATTTCACAGAACATAGTTCAGAAACTCTTACTCCTGTTATAAACAGGAATTTCAAAATCATTTTATTTCGTGGATGATTTTCTGTATTTATTAATCTGTGGATTTCATCTTCGGTCATAAGCCTTTCTGCAAGATTGTCTTTTGGAGTAGGCAGTATCAAAGGTTTTGAAATATCAAAAGGCAGATACCTGAGCTTATTTAAGAAAGCAAAAAGACTTTTGACAGATGAAAGCATTCTACGTTTTGAGCCATCTGTCAGATTTTCATTCAGACTGTCTGCAAATTTCTGTAGGTCAGAGAGAATGACCCTATTAAATGGTTTGCTGACAAATCCCTGAAATCTCTGAATGTCAGAAAAGTAATATCTCTGCGTATGCTTACTTTTTCCGTGCATCCATAGTTGTATCAGCATCGTATCATTGTCAGCTTGGACTAATTGCGGAGACCCGGAGTCTTTTTGAGGCGATTGTGCCGAATGCAGGATTACATCATTAATCGTGCGTAAATTTACTATAGCATTTGGACTGTTCTCTGGCATCATATAGACCTCATATCGATAAGATTTAGCCGTTTTTCTGGCGGAAATAAGAATATTTGATTACAAGAAGTAGACAGCATTCTTACACTCCCTTTTTGAAAAATCTGAATAAATCTCTGATTCTAACCCCTTGATCCTTCTCTTCATCAGTTCCATTTGGATATAACTCGTCCATTGCTTTTTTGACTTTTTGGACATCAACATCAAGTCCCATTCTTTTCAATGTATCTGTCAATTCAACAATAGGTTCATCAGCAGATGCTGACTTTTTAGAACTTTTGATAGCAGCAGAGTTTTTTCTCGGAGAATAAAACAAAATATATTGACCGTTAAAACCAACATTACTTTCTCTGATATTCAAACATAACTCTTGAAGTTCAATGTTGTAGTAAGGTCTTTTTGTTCTGGTACAATAAACTGGCGGAGGAAATATCTGCTGCTCTACAAGCTGATAAAATCTTGCTCTACTCATTCCGAGCCTCTTTATTAGATCTATGACAGAGCAGGCAGGTTTTAGATTAAAATTAGACATCAATTTACGACTCATCTGGCTATTCCTTTACATCAATTGGACAGTTAATTCTAAAAAAATTAATACTCAGTGTGCAAAATATGCTGTTTTCCTTTTTCGGTAATCATTCGAGTTGATCCGTTCTTATCGAGCAAAGCCTCTCTCAGCAAAAACGGCTCGATCACGTTAGAAATTGTAGCAACTGGTAAACCAGTCTTTGAAGCTATAACATTTAATTTTGTTGAGCCGTTTAACAAAGTTCTCAAGTATTGTCGTTCAAGGGTATCAAGTCCAAGTTCGTCAATTTTGAGCAATTTAAAAGCCTCTTCAACATCAGCCATAGTTATCATTTCATGGTTGTGACTTGTGCTGACATTGTATGCCATCTGAAGATTTCTGTTCAATGCAAGTCTGGGTGTTTGTTTAGCTCTCATAGCTAAAGTTTCCAGAACTTCTTCATTTTCATATTTCCAAGAAAGGCTGTCAGCCCTTTGTTTTACAATGTTGGTCAAATCCTCAATGCTGTAATAATTAAACCTACAGTAGATTCTCATTCTGTTCCGAAGAGCATCTTGAAGCTGATATTCATGGGTAGAAGCTAAAACAAGAGTAAAATTAGCTAATGGCACAGAAAAAGAAGATTTACGTGAGCCGCCTCGCGGCAGAAACAATTTTCTTTCGCTGATAGCTGTCAGCAGGATATTCTGGACTTTGTTATTTATGGATTGAGCTTCATCCAAAAATATAGTTGTATCATTTGTTGCAGAAAGCAGAATAGCTGCCATCTCTCCTACAGAGCTAACTGATTCACCATTACTCTCAATTAAGTTCAAGTTGGCAAGTTCTGAATGCAGAGCCTGACTGACCAAACTCTTACCTGTCCCGCTGGGACCAACTAACAAAACTGGGCCAAAACTCGGCATGTTCTCTGGTTTGGCAGAAGCTCTGCTATTAAAATAACTCTCAAGACTTACTTTTAACAAATTCACTACATCAGGCTGACCTTGGATATGGTTGAGTGAACTAATTTTTATTTGATTTACATCTGTTCCAATATTAGGCATAATTGTTCCCATAGTTCCTTTCTACCTTATAGATTAAAAATAATAATTAGCTGGTGGAATTTAGAGCCGTTGTGTGTTACCGCATGACCATATATTGGTCAAGAAAAAGAGTTTGCGGATAATTAACCGCAATAGCCGCAAACTCGTTGAGCAAAATCTGCTCTGGTGGTAGTAAAAATGGCATGTAGGTAAAAAACATACCATGTTCCCTGTTTTAAGTAGTTCCAGCAGATTATAAAATAAATATCTATTCATCAAGTTGGTAAGTTAGTCCTGGTCGATGAGCTTGTTTTATATGAGAAAATTATGATCAGGGAATTTCTATAAATAGTAGAATTAAAAAAAGTGAGTAGCTGGTGAAATTATTTTTTCTCATGTAGGCCTACCCATTGGGGGTGAGCTAAAAATTAACAGTTCCCTTTTTTTGATGATTAAATTCGGCTCTTCGGCATGTGAAAATTTTTGGGGGAAAGAAAATTAGTTTTTAAATCTATTATCAGAGCGGATGAAAAATTGGGAATGTAGAGTTAGATGGAAATAAAGGGAAAATATATGAGTTCAGATGAGCTTCTATTCTTCAAGAAGCGTGAACAGTTTAGTAACGGCTTTCTTCGGGTCAATGCCGCAGGCTTTTGACCATAGGAAGAACTCGGTTATATCGACCCTGCGATTGCTTGTTTCACAGTTGTAAATATAGCTGTGAGGCTTATTTATAAGTTTTCCCAGTTCTCTTTGAGTA
>Ga0209417_1006794_pt1 | contig 11465 bp, 19 predicted proteins | sample RifGroF2_FD_184002 | JGI IMG/M metagenome (GOLD analysis project Ga0209417, IMG submission 184002) | Groundwater microbial communities from Rifle, Colorado, USA - Groundwater F2 (SPAdes) (version 2) | ecosystem: Environmental > Aquatic > Deep subsurface > Groundwater | place: Rifle, Colorado... | reverse complement strand
TGGTGACCATGCGCAGATGATTTGATGGTGGTCTGGCAGTTGATTCCAGAACCACAATAAATGTTTTTTTGGCGGATATACTGCAATCGACTTTCCGACTCGCTTGGCTTCGCTTATCCACTGGATGCACCACTCGAAGTATAGGTTTTCCGGCATGTCGTCTTTGTACGTACCATAATCCATACCAACGTTATATGGGGGATCAACAAATATCAGGTCCACCGATTTGTCAGCCATGTCGCGCATCACCTGTAGGCAATCACCAAGATACAGCTTAACATCAACCATTTCTGCTTCTCTCCTCGATGTACCAGCGGATGAAGATCACCTCGGCCCCGCGTATTCGCGTGCTATCCGCGTGTCTGGCTGTAATCAACATGCCGCACAGCGGGTCACGTAAGCGCGAGAAGTACGCCAGTGGCGTAGTATCCCGCAGCGAGTAGCAGCGCGTGTCGGAGTGGGGCAAGAGGTCAGTCATTTGATGTCGCTGTTTATGTCTTTGTGCGTGTGGATCAGAAACAGGCTGGCAATCAGCCAAAGGACAAGGTAGACGATGATCTCGTGGGTGGATGGGTCGATCATTTCTCACCTCTCACACCGGATAATCGTAAGATAACTTCATCCAAAAGATTTGACGAATGCGAAAATAACGGCAATTCTCCCCACAAAATAATTAATTTTCGAGCCAGTTCTGCATTAGACATGCGCGAATATTTTTTATCGTCCTCAAGTGCTTTCATCAAGTCGTCATAAAGTTTTACTGCGCGAGTATTTATATTATCGGTCATTTTATTCTCTCCTCACAGCAACTTTATCAGCAGGTAAATGCCGCCGTAGAAAATCGCGGCTATCAGCAAGACGATCAGAAGGCCAGCGCGGGTGCAGGGAATGCGAGGTTCAGTCATGTTCCACTTCCGGCGGCTCCGGCAGCAACGCGCGTAATTGGTCGGCGTGCTCCGGGAAACACCCATTCATTTTCAGCATAATTTCAACGCCCTCAACAAGTTTGCGGTGCTCGGTCATCAACTTCGTCAAAGCGCGCGAACATCCGGCGTTCTGCTCTTTCAGCGCGGAGAGTTCGGCGCGCAGGGAATCCTCAATCGGGCGTCTATTCCATACTTTCGCGCCGCCCTTTAGTACGATTCCGCAGGCCTCGCATTCGCAATATTCTCCACCAGTCGCATATTGGTCATTTGCCTCATGCCCAAACCTGCCACAAAACGGACATGGTTTTAGTTTATCTGTCATCTCTATCCTCCTTCTCCGGCGAGTTGCCCCGCCGGAGCTAAACAGGAAGCGTTGGCTGACTATACTTGCAAATCTCGCGTTATCCGCTTGATGACATTGTCAATCACAACAACGTCGGTTTGCAAGTCGATAATCATGGATGCAATTTGGCAATGCGATGGGTTTGCGGGTAAAGCGTATGTTTCATCTGACGTTTTTGCATCTTCTGGTACATGAAACATAATGGGCATTAATCGCTCGTCTAACACGCACAAATCTTTATCCAGATTAGCCAGATAACTCGCTAACGTTTTCAGCTGTCGTGTGACATCCTTTGCATCACTTTCCTCGTCGCGCTGAACTTGTGACATATGACCTCCTCTCGTTAGATTTTTGGCTGGTATGCTCATTCACTATTCACGGAGGATTCCTCCTCTCTGTGTCTAGTTCCCGCACTACGCCAGCCTGTGCGGGTTAGTTGGGCAGTCAGGATTCACACCTAATTGGGGTCTCACTCGATGCTCCCCTTATCGTCACCATGTTTCAGGATTTCGTTAGCGTGTCATTCACGCCGCCGCCCATGTAAAAGTTCTGCCAGTTACACCATTCCGGCTCGCCGTTGCTGGCATGAAGCCAGCGGCACTTTTCGGCGATGCGCCCGTCGTGCTAAACCCGGGATACGCCCGGTGCGTGCTAAACTGAAGTACGCGTTGCCAAAGTGCTACTAAGGCCGGTTGCGTTCAGTTGTTGCTATGTTAAGGTGATTCCCCTTGCCGGGCCGCCCCGTGACGACCCGGCGTAAGGAGGAGAGATGATGGCTAATCGTTTCTATGTGCCAAAATTGTCAGGCAGGCATCGCGCCGGAATTGGATGTCCTCGCGCGAGTGCTTCGACGACTTCTTTCCGTCCAACACCTGCTGCATGGTGTTCGCCATGTTGTTCAGCGTGGCATCATCCAGCGTGTCATAGCGCACGCCGTGGTCGTTGGTGACTTCGCCTGCCATTGCCAGGCTCATTTTGGCAGGTTCGGTGTCGATGCCAAAAATGTCGCGCATTACCTCGTCCTCGGTCATCGGCGGCAATTGTTGGGGCGGCGTGACTTCTTCCGGTGCAGGCAGATCATAGGCGTCGCCTTCAATAGCTTCTTCGGCGTTCGGATTGTCAATGGCAAGCGCCGCATCTGCCGGATTGAGATAGCCCCAGTGCGTCAGCAAGCGCCGCAGGATGGTTTTGCGCTCCATGTCCCTGGTATTGGTTTTCCAGGCGGAATCGCTTTTGGCGTAGCTCTGGCTGTATTCCTTAGCGTGAGCGTGGATTTCTGGCACGGTCATGTAAATGGCTTTTGAGAAGCCTTGCAACAACTCAAAGGAGGCGATATAACCAACAATGTTGTGACCATCCCGATAGCCGTCAATTTTCAGGTATCCGGTCATCGGTTCTTCGATGACGTTCATGCCTTCATAGACATCGTATACCTGAATGTAGCGGTATTTGCCGGTGCGGACAGCCAGGTTATACAAACCTTTGTAGCCAACGATCAGGGTAGCGCGGCCTTTGAAGGGGACGAGATACGCCTGACCGGTGGATGGGTCGCAAGATAGGCGCAGGGTGGCGGCGCGTAATGCGCTCGAAAAAATACTCTGTGGCGTGCAATTTTGCAATGCCTGGTTTGCGCCGGTGGCGATAATCACCGAGGCAATATATCCGCTGGCTCCAGGCGCACCGAGCACTTCCTCGAACCGCTGCATGATTTCCGGACTGCGGCCATAGTTTTTTATGGCAATCAGTCCGGTTTCCTTTACTGCTTGATCGCTCATTTCTTTCCTCCTTTGAGATTGTTGTCCGCCCACACGCCGAGCGGGATAAGGATAAACAGGCATATGACCAGAAATAGCGTGAGGTCGGTCATCATGGCCTTGTTGCCGCAATAGCTGACTCGCGCGTGTCGTTCCAATCTTTCCAGTTGGTAAAGTTTTCTGCCTGGAGATCATTGAGTCTTTGGGCCGCGCATATCAAGGCCAGCCGATGATCGATAATGTAATCAAGATCATCCTTTCGTACCTCGTCTGGATCAGCATAGCCAGCATAGTTGGTGGCTTTGTGGTACTCCGCAATCTCAATGCCGATGGCAACCATTGTGCGTTCGTTTTTTACTGCGCTTACCAACGTAAGCAGTGGATCGTGTTGCTGCTTCGCGTAGCGCATCTGACGCTGGATTGCTGTTTGAGTATATCTCGTGTTCATCGTTCCGCCTCCTGGCTTTTGGTAGCCCATATACCGAGACCAGCCATACCAAACATTGCGCTAATCTGTGAGATAAACCGCGCAATGGCCGTATATGTGTGACCATACAGATTGGATTGATACTCATAAGTATATCCGTTGAGCCATAGCGAAAACAGCCCAATCATCCCTATGTTCAGCGCCAACACTGCTCGAAACTCATATAACTTTTTCATCCGCCTCCAGAATTTCAATCAAGTGGGCAACTTGCGCATCCCAAGCCGCAGCACTAGCCGCAGCACTAGCCGCAGCACTAGCCGCAGCACTAGCCGCAGCACTAGCCGCAGCCCAATCCGCAGCACTAGCCGCAGCCCAAGCCGCAGCCCAATCCGCAGCCCAAGCCGCAGCCCAATCCGCAGCCCAATCCGCAGCACTAGCCGCAGCCCTAGCCGCAGCACTAGCCGCAGCACTAGCCGCAGCCAGTTCGTCGGCAGTCGCCTCGCCGTTGGCATAACGTTCGGCGACATCACAAGCGGCAACGCTGCGCGGGTCAGGATCTGAAATTAATTTCAATGTCTCGCGTGCACACCACACCGCAAACAATCGCGCTGTACGCTCATCGATCCAACCTTCATGCAGCACAACCCAAAGGCGATCCACCGCCGGTATCTGCTCGGCCTTGAGTACGTCTAGCGCGGTTCCCGTCCAGTCCTCGGGCGCGTAGCGCGCGGGATCGTAGCACGGGCCTAATTTGCGAATATCGTTTATGGTTTTGATCGGCAGATTCATCGCTCCTCCTGTTTGATGTCTATATTTTAGCATCATCCCACCATCTTGTCAATAGGCAATATTTATGTATATTGACATACCGCCTGATTTAATCTATACTGAGTACATGACAACGATAACCAAACAGAGGCGCGGTGACAGCAGCCGCAACACGAAACGGTGGCTCGAAGTGCTGGAACTCAAAGCGCGGCCGATGACATACAGCCAGGTGGGGCAGGCCGTTGGCATATCCCGCCAGCGGGCGCACCAGATTGTAAGCCTGGCAACGGTATATGCCGTCAGGCATGACGATGACCTGGCAAGGGCGCTTTGGGAGATATTGAAACGGATGGGGCCGCGTGACTGAACGGCGTGACGTTTACCGTGTCAGTGAGCACGATGCCCAGGTTGCGCTTTTTGAGTGGGCGGCGCACGTGCCAGAACTGGAATGGATGTTTGCGATCCCAAACGGCACGCGCACGAGCATGGATATCGCCCGGCGGATGAAAGCGGAAGGTGTAAAAAAAGGCGTGAGCGATATTTGCCTGCCCCTGCCCCGCGGCGGGTCACATGGGCTATATATCGAAATGAAATCTGACACCGGCAGCGCGTCACCCGAACAAAAGGCGTTCATCACGGCGATGCGAGAAGCAGGATACTCGGCGTATATTTGCAAGGGATTCGATGCGGCACGGGCGGTTATCCTGCAATACCTGGATATGGGCGACAATGACTAAAGTCTCTGCGCGCCATTCTAAGGCGTTTATTTCGACTTATCCATATTGGGATATCCATTTGCTACCTGCGCCGTTTTGTCAGACGTGGACAAATGACGGTGCGGGAAACCTATATGGGGTTTAGGAGGTGAAATGAGCGATACTGAATTGCGAATGAAAATTGCGCGACTGAGGGGGTGGCGATTTGATCCTTCTGGGATGTGGTTGGGGCCGGCAGATATTGATGGCTCGCGGTTGGCTAGTTATTTTTGCCCAGACTGGCCGAACTCGATAGCAGACGCGTGGGAATTGTTTGCCGAACTGCCAGCCAAGAAAGCGTTAATATGCAGGGGCAACAACCAGTGGACTTGCGGTTGCAACGGAGAAAAGAAAATGACAAACGAGATTGTACGAAATCTGTTTATGGTCAGGGTGAAAGCGGGCGATTCGTTTGAGTCAATGTCGATCCTTGCAAAAAGGGCGGAGGTGGTGGACGGTGATCTAATGATATTTGATTATCCTCCGGCACACGTTTCAGTAGAAGATTGGCTGGTTCAGGCGTTCAAAGCGGGCTATTGGTTATCTGTTTCCGTGCTAGCTCAGCCGGAAAAATAAAAACCCGCCGTTGAAGGTGGGCATGTGTGTGAGCTATTATTTAAGATTTCGCGGTCGACCGCCTTTGTGTCCGTTGGCTGCGCGAGCCTTGTTCTGCGCCGGCGTGTTGGCTGATCCGCCGAGTTTACCGAGGGCTGCGGCTGCATCGTTGATTTCGATGGTGGCCGTGATCGAGTCGGCCATGTAGTCGGTTTCCCCATAGGGGCCAACTGGACCTGTGATATAAAGATCGGACGGATCTTCAAAAATAAATTTTGCAGGATGCCAACTGCCGTTCAATTTGACAAACCACTGGGTCGTATGATAGGTGTCGCGGAGCGAGGCAAAAGTGCGGTCGGATGCAATAGCATCCAGAACGGTTTTCGCGGTTCCGGTGTAGCATGGGGCAGTCGGTTTATCGGGATACTCGGGTGTCCAGGTTGCATAATTCCAGCCGAGGTTTCGCGATTTGCGGGTGATTATGATTTCGCGTTTCATTTCGTTCTCCATTGGTTTCGGCCCTGTCTGGGGACTCATCAGTGCTGCGACTGAGCAGCAGACCTCCGGCCTATGACCCGACCGGTGGGGTTGAAACTTTTATTGTTCGCTGAGTTCATCCCATTCCTGAGCCAAATCCTCCGGTGTTTCGTTGCCAGTGTAGCCGCCGGTCGCGCTTAGCCAATCCCACAGGGTAGTGGTTTCGCCATCGTCGTCATCTGTGCTGGTTTTGCATTCCGGTCCGACCGCATCAAAAATCACTTGGATTGCCTCGTCGGATTTGTTGCCTGTCGCCATCTGTTTGACTGCCTGTTCAAAATTCATTTCATCCTCCGTTGTCTAGGTCGTTCTGGTTTGTTGTATATAGTATAACCAGAGCGGTCAGGTTTGTCAAGGGGTTTTGGAAAACTTGCCGAAAACTCTAATGTAATGTTCTAATTTGTGCTATTATGATAACAACATGTATCCATTGCACAGCCGTATGCCACCGCCAGAGGACATCAGCATACTCAACGAATCGTTGACCCTGCTGACGCCCAGGCAGCGGGAGGCGGTGGTGTTATGGTGCTACGGTTGCACGCAGACAGAGATTGCACACGAGTTACAGGTTACGCATCAGACCGTGGGGGAGTTGTTGGCTAGAGCGCGTGCGCGATTTACCAACCTGCAAAAACATCCAGTTTATGCGAGTGATAGGTAGGACACAGATGCGCAGGCAGTGTGTCTGTGGCGTTCCAATCCCTGCCAATCGCGCGCTGTGTTACACGTGCAGGCAGGATTATGGGCTGGATCGCAAGTTGTGGCCGGAGTGGTTGCGAGTGTGGATGCGAAACTATCAGCGAGAGTTGGATTATGAGTTGAGGCACGATGACATTCCGCTTGGCTGGTTTGACGAGGATGCAGATGTTTCATCCGATCTTGAAAGATAATGCGCCGGTGTTGTGGAGTTGGGCGAGGATGCTACTCAAAACGAGGTGTATTTGGCGACGCAAGTAAAGGCAATTGAGTTTGAGGCCGAATTAAGACAAATACGCTCAATGGCTGACCATACTTACAACGTGACGCTGAATGTGCCAGAATACTGTTTACCGCAAGTCAAGGAATTACTAGGTTGGCTGATGAACGAGGTGAGGGTGGCTATTATCAATGCGGACACCGGTTAGCGACGACAAAAAAGCACAAGCGATAGTTGACGCCGTTTACGTAGGAGATACGGAAGCGGCGAAACGTCATTCTATCAGCACCAAGTCTATTCAGCGTTGGCGTCTGGAAATTACCGAAAGTCCTGAAATGTCCAATAAAGTCCAGTTATTGCTTAAAAAGCGGGACGAGAGTTGGGCGGATGAAATACCGGCTTCATTGCACGCTGGTATTGTCTGGCTGAAGGATGCGTTTGCTCAGGCACGCAAGAATGACCCGGACGCTATACGGGCGGTCACAGAGGCAATGTCTGTCTTAGCCGAAATTGCTATGACGAGAGAGGTTATTGATGCTCGGCTTACTGGACAAGATAGACAGGCAGGAAAAAAGGCTTAGTAAATGGCTGCCTGCTACCGTTCAAGAGCCGGGTGACGTTGGCGAGTTCTATGAGTGGCTAGGAATTATTACACCTGGGTGGACATGGAACTGGAAATATCAGACTGTCATCCAAAAGCACCTTAAAAACCTAACAGACGGTAAAGGCAAAAAGAACCTAATGCTATTCCTGCCACCGCGACATGGAAAGTCCGAGATGGTCACGGTGCGCTATCCGGTTTGGCGATTAGAGTGCAATCCTGAAACGCGTGTAATTGTTGGCGCATACAATCAGACATTAGCCGAAAAGTTTAGCCGCAAGATGCGCAAGATTGCCAGAGAGCGATTACCGCTCTCGGACGAACGGCAGGCGGTCCAGGATTGGGAAACGGCGCAAGGCGGCGGCGTTCGTGCGGTTGGGGTTGGCGGCGGTATCACCGGGCAAGGCGGCGACCTGATTATTATTGACGACCCGGTAAAGTCGCGCAAGGAAGCCAACAGCAAGGTGTACCGCGACATGGTTTGGGATTGGTACACAGACGACTTATATACCCGCAAGGAACCAGGCTGCGCGATTATTCTGATAATGACCCGCTGGCATGAGGATGATTTAGCAGGACGAATATTACGCAGCGAGGACGCGCCGAATTGGGAAGTTATAGACCTGCCGGCGCTGGCGAACAAATCAGATCCATTGGGGCGCGATGTTGGCGAGGCGCTATGTCCTGCTAGATACCCGCGCGACGAATTGCTAAAGATACAGGTTGCCATTGGTTCACGATCATTCAGTGCCCTGTATCAGCAAAAGCCGCAAGAGCAGGAAGGCGACGTGTTCAAGCGGTCATGGTTCACCTTCACGCGAGAGATACCGCAAGGCTGCCAGTTTGTCCGTTATTGGGATAGGGCAGCAACGGTAGACGACGGCGATTACACAGTAGGCGCATTACTAGCTAAGTCACAGGACGCGAAATACATTGTGGTTGATGTAGTACGTGGTCAATGGTCAACCGGCGAGCGCGACAAGAAAATACGCGACACGGCGGAGAGTGACAGGACAAGATACGGTGCCATTAGAACGGTTGGTGAACAGGAACCAGGTTCATCCGGTGTTGACGCGGCAAAAGCCTTTATCCGATTGTTAGATGGGTTTTCTGTCACCACCGACAAGGTTACGGGTGACAAGAAAACCAGGGTAGAACCTTACGCATCACAATGCGAGGGCGGGCAAGTTAGCCTGTTGGTAGCACAGTGGAACGAGGATTATCTGGACGAATTAACAAGTTTTCCAAATGGTACGCACGACGATCAGGTAGACGCATCCAGTGGCGCATATAACAAGCTGGCTGGCGCTGCCTATGCCGAAATAGTAGACGATCCTTTCGCGGGGTGGTAATGGGAATATTTGACAATTTCGCCAACATGATAGCCAATTCACTGGCAAGCCGCCTGCTGGACGACAAGGGCAAGGCACTCGCCAACGCGCGCAATTACGCCGCCGGCATACAGCCGCAGCAACTCAAAGTCCGCGAGGGGCAATTCAACGACAACATCACGCTGAATTTCGTGGGGCTGATTACAGACCGGATTGTCAGCCAGATGATCGGCAAGGGCTTCGAGTTAGATTTTGAGGGTGACACTGAAACGGAATCCGAGGCGTTTATCAAGGCTGCGCTGGACGCCAACCAGCAAGAGGTGTTATTCCATCGCGGCGCCAAGTCAGGCGTGCTGGCAGGAACGGGTTTTCTGTTCATGCAAGAGGGCGGCATATTCGGCAACGACGGCATTGAGTACCCGCGCATCACGTTATGGGACAGCGCATTTGTCAGCATCGAAACGCTGCCAGAGGATTTTGAGGTTGTAACCAGTTACACGCTTAAGTACAAATTTATCAACGTGGACGGCAAGGAAGCCGCGCGCAAACGGATAGTCAAGCGCAGCGACATAATGGTCGATGAAGCGGGCAACGAGAGCGGCGGCGACACATGGGAGATTGTCGATTACATTCTGAACGAAACAACGCGAAAGTGGGACGAGGTTAGCCGCGTAGCATGGTTGTATAACTTCGCGCCGGTATTGCACTGGCAGAACCTACCCAGCCTGGACAAAGCCGAAGGCGTGCCGGATATTACCGAGGACTTGCTGGCCGACCAGGACCGCATTAATTTTGTAGCGTCAAACGCATCGAAAATCATCCGCTTCTACGCGCATCCGCAGCGCTTCAGCCGAATGTTAGGCAACGAGCCGAAGGTTAGACTGGCGCCTGACGAAATGCCGAATTTTGCCGATGCAAACGGCGGGCTGTTCCAGCTCGAAACAATGGGCGACATGGGCGGAATACTGTCCTATCTGAAACTATTGCGGCAATCCATGTTTGACCGCGCGCGCGTGATCGACATTGACAGTATGCAGGACAAGATCGGCGCATTGACCAACTTTGGGCTGCGCGTGCTGTATCAGGACAACATCAACCTGATAAACACGCACCGCGAATTATTCGGCGATATGTTGGAAGAACTGGTACGGCGTTTGCTGATTATCGCTGGTAAAGAGGAAATCGCCTGTGACGTGGTTTGGCCTGAATGGATGCCCGTAAACGAGGTTGAGGAAGTCGCATCGCTTCAGGCTGACATGGCAGCCGGATTATTGAGCAAGCAGACCGCAGCTAAAAAGCGCGGCTACGACTGGGAGCAGGAGCAGGAAAGGCTGGCGGGCGAGCAACAGGGACAGCTTGACATCGGCACGGCTATTCTCAACAGCTTCAATCAGGGAGGGCAGTAGTGGCAGATATAACGCGTAAAGGCGGAAAAAAAGGGCGCAAGCTAGGGCGAGCAGCTAAACACCCGTGCCACGTTGTATATACCAATAGCAATCGGCGCTTCAAGAACAAACTGAAGCGCGTACTGCGATCAAGCGGAATAAAAGCCGCCGAAGAATATACCAAGAAATACAAGAATAAATAATGACCGACACCGTAATTGAACTCGCCGAGAAATTCAAAGCCGCGCTAAGTCGTAATGACTTGGCAGCGGAGCGGCGTTTGATTACGGCGTACAAAGGACTTTGGGCGACCATCAAGGAAAAGGTTGACACGCTGATGTTGGAGATCAGCGTCACAGAGGACTTGACACCCGCGCAGCTTGCTAGGATGAAACGCTACGGCGCGTTATTAGAGGACATACAGACCGAGTTATCACGCTACGGCGCGTACTCGCAAGTCGAAATGACCACCGCCGCGCGCGAGGCAATCCGGCTGGGTGAAGGCAACGCGCGGATTCTTACCGCCGCGCAATTAGGCGACGTGGCACTGGCGACACAGCTCAACCGCATCAATCCAGTAGCCATTGAAAAGCTGCTGGGCTTCCTGTCACCGGATGGCGAGTTATTCAAGCGGCTCGACAAACTACCGAAAGTGTCAGCCGATAGAGTAGCAGCCGCGATAGTCGAAGGCGTGGGGCTGGGTAAGAATCCGCGCGAGATAGCGAAGGCGATAACCAAGCAGCTAGGCATGGCGCTGACAGACAGTTTGCGCATGACCCGCACCGTGCAATTGTACGCGTACCGCGAAGCCAACCGCGCGAGTTACCTGGCTAACGATGATGTTGTGAAGGGTTGGATATGGTACGCAGACACAGCCAACGCTTGCCCGGCATGTATGGCAATGCACGGCACGGAGCATCCAAACACTGAATCGCTTAACGATCATCACAATGGCGGGTGCGCTGAAATCCCGCTCGTTATTGGAGCGAAGAACACTATTCCGTCTGGCGAGTCGCTATTCCGCAACCTGCCAGAAGCCGAGCAGAAGCAGCGAATGGGCGCCGACAAGTGGCAGGCGTGGCAGGATGGCGCATTTAATTTTAGCGAGCTGGCAACAGAACACACGGACGGGGTTTACGGCGAGATGAAAACTACTACTCCGCTGTG
>Ga0209417_1006787_pt1 | contig 11480 bp, 7 predicted proteins | sample RifGroF2_FD_184002 | JGI IMG/M metagenome (GOLD analysis project Ga0209417, IMG submission 184002) | Groundwater microbial communities from Rifle, Colorado, USA - Groundwater F2 (SPAdes) (version 2) | ecosystem: Environmental > Aquatic > Deep subsurface > Groundwater | place: Rifle, Colorado... | reverse complement strand
AAGATGTAAGTGAGGTGCAACAATGAAAAAGTTCTGGGAACCACAGGAAAGAGAGTCTCTGCTATGGACAGGAAACACTCTGCCAGACTACGGGGACATTTACGATACCACATTCCTGATCATCTCGGGAACCACTTGTGCCGGTAAAAGCTCAATAGAAAAAGAGCTAATCCGAACGGGAATGTTCTTCACAGTCAGAAAAACATCAACCAGGAACGAAAAACTGGAAGAAATTCACGGGGTTATACCCTTTGAGAAAATCGGTTTCAAGGAATGGTTCAACCTTGAAGACGAACCGCGTCTCGAGACTGTGAATGTAGTCGGAGCAAAACCACCTTACGAGGAATGGCAATACTGGGGGAGAAAACTGGGAGTATCACCGCCTACCGTCGAGGAACTATCAGTAGAGCTAGAGCAACTGATAGCAAGCTTCTTGCTTTGTAATATCCTCAAAGATGTTTCCATAGCAAAATCTCTAGGAAAGATGCCGATTATTGGACTCTTCCCGCAGGACGCCGCTGCGTGGAAAAGGTATTTCCCAAGGTCTATAGTAGTTAGTCTTGATTCAAACCCTATAATCACGAAGGAAAGAATTAAGGCAAAATGGGGATTAGAATCGGCAATAGCACGCGCCAGACTGCTTGACGCAGTCTCCGCACCCAAGGTACTTGTTCATCAAGGCGAAATTGTACTCTCAACAGACAACATCAAATTGATGGATTCAAACTTGGGCAAGATTCTGTGTCATCTGGCAACATGCCGCGGTGGCCTCCCCCCTGGGGGAGGCTCCTTATAAAAACAATTATGAAACAATGTATAACTTGCTTAAGTGAAAATATTTCAAAAATAGTAGAGGATAATCGAATCTACTATTTTTGCGACAACTGCAAAAAGAAAAATGCACGATATATAGACAATGAAGGTAAAATTAAAACTGAAATCTCAGATGGAAAAATAAAACATTTTGATGTTGCTGCATTAATAAAAAAGAATAATAAATACTTGTTTATTAATAGAAAAGATTTTCCATATGGTATCTCACTTCCTGTTGGACATCTCAAATACGGAGAAAATGCTACCGATGGATTGGAGCGAAAAATTTTTGAAGAGACTGGACTAAGGATAAAAAAAGCTAAACTAATTTTAAACGAAACTTTCACGGACTACTGCAAATATGGCGGCGAAATACATGAATGGCTACTTTATGAATGTGAAATAACCGGCAATCCTCAAATGAGCTTCGACACATTAGACCTCTCGTGGGTAGAAAAAGATAAAATTAAATATCTAAATCTTATACCTTCTATCAAATTCGTTCTTGCGCGAATTGGATTACTACCAAAAAAATCTTTAGGCGAGGCAAGAAGTGAGCTTTTGTCATACTCCAACCATAACATAAGAACTATGACAACAGAATCTATGATAGAAAATATGCCAATGGCAATGGCTATCTTTAACAAAGAGGGAGAAGTACTAGAGATCAATAAATCTGCAAGAAAATTACTTGAAAATATGGAAAAAGAAAACCAGAACGGCTACAATGCCATTTTAGATCTTACTAAAAATACTGTTTATCGTGTCATACAAAACAAAAAAGACATGTCGTCAAATATAAAATTGGGAGACCGATCATTCAATCTTGTGGCAAATTTGTTTTCTCAAAAAGGGAAGATCGCCGGGGTAGTGATTACTGCAAAAGATATTTCAAAAATCGAGGAAAAGGAAACCATCAGCTCGCTAGCATACCAAACATCATTAAGTCTAACAACAAGCACAAATAGCACCAAAATAATAACCAATATTGTCAATCAGCTTATATTCAATCTAGAATTATCATCTGTCAGCTTGATGCTGAAGGAAGGAAATCTACTCAAAACAGTCCTGTGGCTGGGCAACAAAGGCAAAAGAATCAAAAGGAAACCATTAGAGTTAAAAATTGGCCAGGGGGTTGCTGGAATGGTGGCTAAAACAGGCATCTCCTTGGCTAGTAATGATATCGAAAATGACCTTTCTTTTAAGGGAAGCCTTCCTCCAAAAACTGAACAATCAATCTTGTCTGTACCGGTTGTCTTGAATAAATCAGTTATCGGAGTCTTGAATGTAACTCGCCCTAAAAACAGTTTTTTTACAGATGTTGAAACCAAAACAATCCTCGCTATTGGAAACAAAATAGGAATTGCTGTTGAAACGGGAAAATTGTACAAAGATCTTTCCGATGAAAAGAATTTGCTTGCTGAAATTCTTCAATCGACTACAAACGGCATAATTCTCATTGATAGGGATCTTAAGATCAAATACATCAACCAAGCCGCCAGATCGATGCAATATATAGACGAAAATGCAAAAACAATAAAAGAGATCATGGCGCCGTTGAACAACAAGGATTCGAGCAAATTCTGGAATTTGATACAAAATGCGATTGCGAATAAGAAAAAAGCTTCTGCTGAGTTTGTAGTTTCAAAAAGATCAAAACGATATTTGAAAGAGGCCTTTAAACCAATTTTGAATCAAAAAGGAGAGGTCACCGGCCTACTTCTGGTAATAAACGATATTACAGAACTCAAGAGAAAACAAGAAACCATAAACAATAAAAATATCAGGATTTCTTCCATCATGAACAATACAAACGAAGGCATCACTGCTTTTGGGACAAGAAAGCAAGTACTTTTTTCCAATAATGCAATACAAAAAATAGTCAAAAAAGTTTCCGGATGTTCAAATGTTGATCAATTTGTTCAATTAATTTTTCCCCCTTTAGACAAATTAAGGTTAGGTAGACCTTTTCACCAAGAGATACGATTAAAGGACCGCGACCAGGAAGATTTATGGATAAATGTGAATTATACTTTAGTAGAAGATAGATCTGGCAAAACAAAATCCATTGTGGCCGTTACGCATGACATAACACAAGACAAATTATTCCAAACAAAACAAAAAGAATTCACTTACACTATAACTCATGAATTGAGGACACCAATAACAGCAATCAAAGGATATATTTCGATGATTTTAAATGGAGACGCAGGTAAAATAAGCCCCAAGCAACAAGTGTACTTTTCAAGAGTATTTAATTCCACTACAAAACTGATCAATCTCGTCGAAGACATACTGCAAGCCGCACGGGTCGAAAATGATAAAATAAACTACAATATTGAAAAAGTAAATTCCAAAGAACTTATTAGTGAAGTAGTTAATGACTTTCAAAAGAAAGCGTGCGATAAATATATAGACATAAAAACTACCGACAGTGATCCGATATATATAAAGGCAGATTATGACAAAACCAGACAAATTCTTTCTAATTTCGTCGATAACGCAATTAAATATACAGCTAAAGGAAAGGTAACAATTTCTGCTGAAATTCAAAAACAACAGGCAATCATAAAGGTAAAAGATACCGGAGTTGGTATCCCAAATAAAGATATTTCCATGATTTTTGAAAAATTTTATCGTGTTCCAAACAGTCAATCAATAAAAGAGGGTGGCACAGGACTGGGCCTTTTTATAGCCAAATCGATGGCAGCAAAACAAAATGGAAACATAACAGTAAGAAGTAAAATAGGAAAAGGCTCAGAGTTTACTCTTGCCTTACCAATATATAATTCATAGGAGAAACATATGGAAAAGAAGAAGATTTTAATAATTGAAGATGACCAAGACCTGGTCGAAATGTACAAAGAGAAACTCAAACTAGAAGGTTTCAAGGTTTCAACTGTTACTGATAGCAAACGAGCCATTACAAGGCTACAAGAAGGAGCGGATTTAGTGTTACTCGATATCCTCATGCCTGGGCTAAATGGCTTTGAAATCCTTAAAAAAGTAAAGGGCATGAAAGAACTTAGCCATATACCGATAATAGTTTTAACCAATATTGGAAGTGAATCAGTTGACAGTGATAAGAAATTGGCAATGTCACTTGGAGCCGTTGATTATATGATCAAATCTCTAAACACACCGGACTCTGTAGTCAAAAATGTTCGAAATATTTTAGCGTCAAAATAACTTACGAACTAAAAAAGAGCTTTTTGTTTAAGCTCTTTTTTAGTACCCCCGTTGACTTCGTTTACGCCAATAATCTTTTTATAAGAAGAGCAATTTTTATTGTCATCGCTTGTTCAAAAATTCTAGGATCGGCTCCTAATATCTTAGAGATTTGATTAAGGCGATAGATAATAGTATTTCTATGGACTCCAAGTTTTTCTGCAGTTTCTGTTAGATTTAAATTTTTATCAAAGAAACATTCCAATGTTTTATTCAGATCTTCGTTAGTACTCATCTTTGCCAATAGTTGATCGGCAAACGAGAGATTTTTATCTCGATTACCCTGACCTAATATAGATAATATTCCAAGATCGTTGAAGAAATAGCTCTTATCAGGACCCCATATTTTCTGCCCAAGTTCTATCGAGAGATCTGCTTCCTTGAAGGCATTGATCATTCCAGAAATTCCAGTATATGAATTTCCATATCCTACTGCATAATTCACAATGCGACTATTTTTTAAAGGTTCGAAAATTGCCTTATAAGACTTTCTTAAAAATTTGATAACATTTGCTTCGTCATTTTTATTTATTGCTTTAAAAACAACAAATTTATCATTTCCTAAATAGGCGATGATTATGTCAGTATTTTTGGAGAAAAAGCTGTTTATAGCCGTTTCAATAGTTCTTTTGTGATTTTTGATAACTTCGTCTCGTTGAAAACTTGGCTGGTCAAAAGACAGCAAGCAGTTTTCCCAAAAACCATTCAGGTGAACAACTATTGCCAAACGGGGAACATCCAAGTTGTATCCCAGGGACTTAGCTTCAGATTCGTAAAAAGGAAAATCATTTATTCCAGCGTTATTCAAAAGCTTAATTATAAATTGATCAGTTGAGTCCAACGCAGGCTTATTGTTTTCATAGTACTGTTGAATCAATAGTTCAGCAAAACTTTTAATTAGAGACGAATATTTATCAAGCTTTTCTTTGCTTTCGTCTAATATAAGATAAGCTACTTTTTGATTTTGAAATTCTAACGGTATAGAAAGGAATTGTTTACCATCCTTAGCCTTATAAGATTTAGGATCAGATTGAACCAAAATACTAGCAAAATCAAAATTTTGAGCTTCCTCCTCTCCGAGAACGGTAATGAAATTTCCATCCTGATCCAAGATAATCGCTTCATTACCCAACAAATTGTGCACATAATTCTTTATCTCCCCGCCTAAAGTCTTGGTGATCTGCACTTTAGCTTCCTTTCTTATAGCACAATTGTAAGAGTTTACAATTATACAAAAATATTACCATTTTATAACTATTATGTCAATACCTATTAAGCCAACTGTGTTTTTTTTGTAACTATCTACAAAGTTTAATCTAACTATACTTTCTGGTGACACCATTAACAACATGAAGAACATTCAAAAAAGCATATGTATTTTTTGATTTTTTTGTGATTATTCACAACGCACAGTGGTTATCCAATCTATTGTTGACAATAAGGGCTGAATGGGATATACTTAACCCATAATCAGGTGGCCCAACGGGTCGCCTTTTCTTAAAAGAGATATGATAAAATATAATTAACATTATTTTAGGGAAGGATACCAATGGCAAAACAAAATGAATTTATGGCTGCTATTGATGAAATTTGCGAAGAAAAAGGGCTAGATAAAAATATTATTCTAGAAACGGTAGAGGCTGCTTTGGCTGCTGCATACCGAAAAGATTTTGGAAGACCAAAACAGATAATTAAAGCTGTATTAAATCCAGAAACAGGGCATGCTGACATGTTTAGAGTTTTTGAAGTTGTTGAATCAGAGGAAGAAATCAAAGAAACAGAACAACAGATGACTTTAGACCAGGCCAAAAAATTTAATAAAAAAATTGAGGTCGGACAAGAAATACAAATGCCACTGGAATACCATGATGATTTCGGACGCATTGCTGCTCAGACGGCCAAACAAGTAATCATTCAACGAATTAGAGAGGCTGAAAGAGAAATGCTTTTCAAGGAATTCAAAGACAAAGAAAGACAAATTGTAAATGCCACAGTCCAGCAGTTAGAGGGTAGAAATGTTATAGCTTCTCTAGGAAAAGCTAATGGCATCATGTACCCTTCCGATCAGATTCACGATGAACGATATTACATTGGACAGAGACTTAAAGTATATGTCAAAGAGGTTGCAGAAACCAACAGGGGTCCACAAATTCTAATCTCTCGATCAGACAAAGAGCTCATCCGAGGACTTTTTGAGCTGGAAGTACCAGAGATTACTGCTGGAGTTGTCGAAATAAAAAGCATTGCTAGAGAAGCTGGTTCTAGAACTAAAATCGCAGTTTCCACTAACGACGAAAAAGTTGATCCAGTTGGTTCGTGCGTCGGGCAGAGAGGAACAAGAGTTCAAGCAGTCCTAGCTGAAATTGGCGATGAAAAAATTGATATCGTATTGTGGGATGAAGATGTTGAACAATTCATAATGAATGCATTATCTCCTGCAAAAACTAAAAAAATAAATATCTCATCGAAAGAGAATAAAGCTACTGTTTATGTTGACCAAGATAGCCTTTCCTTGGCTATAGGTAAAGGTGGCCAAAATGTACGACTGGCTTCAAAGCTTACCGGATGGGGGATTGATGTACTTTTAGACGAAAACTCACATGTCTCCGAACCAGTAGAAGAAAAGACTGACGAAGAAAAATAAAGCGACTTTATCACTATTGCTCTGCTTGCTTTTTTTAGCTAATTATTATACTCTCGTGTGTTATGAACCAAAATATTTTTGGAAAATTTAGTGACAGCCTAAAAAAGGTGTTGATTCTTGCAGAGACCACGGCCAGAGAACAAAACATGCCGATGGATACACAACATCAGCTTTATGCTATTTCTTCAATCAAGGATAGCATTGCTAGTGAGATTCTATCCAACCTAAATATTGCAGCTGACAGACTAAAGTTATCCATGTCTTTTTTGGCTCCAGGGATTTCTGCGCCTGGATTACAGATAACTCCCGATGCTAAGTTAGCAATCGAAGAGGCTATTAAAATTGCTGCCAAATATGACCACAACGCTATTGATAACGAACACTTACTTCTAGCGTTAGTAAAAAACAAAAAATACAACTCTTACTTGATTCTTAGTAAGATTGGTCAATCCGCACCAAGGGAAATATCCAATCAAATAGAAGGCTTATTTTTGAGCAACAAAGAGGCGTCTCTCCCTAAAATGAATATCGAAAACGAACAAAGTCCTTTTGAAATGTCTCTAGACGATCCAATAGGATTTACTCCAAATTCGATTGGCCCGCTCTCAACTGGCTCTATTGCAACAAAAGAAAAAAAAGATTCTATTCTTGAACATTTTGGCACCAATATTACTAAAATGGCTAATGAAAATAAGCTAGATCCAGTCATAGGAAGAGAAGCCGAAACAGAAAGAATTACGCAAATCCTCTCGAGACGTACAAAGAATAACCCGATACTGGTTGGGGAGCCGGGAGTCGGAAAAACATCTATAGTAGAAGGATTGGCTTATCGCATAATTCATGGAAAAGTTCCTTCAAAACTGATTGGCAAAGAACTCTATTCCTTAGACATAGGCTCTGTCATCGCAGGCACAATGTATCGAGGACAATTTGAAAGTCGAATTAAAAAAGTTTTAGCTGAGATTAAAAAGAGAAATAATATTATTTTATTTATCGACGAAATTCATACCATAGTTGGAGCTGGATCAACTGAAGGATCTGTTGATGCTGCAAACCTTCTAAAACCAATGCTATCAAGAGGGGAATTAAGACTAATTGGATCAACTACAATAGATGAATACAAAAAGTATATTGAGAAAGATCCTGCCTTTGAGAGAAGATTTCAACCAGTAAAAGTTACTGAACCAACCGTCGAGGACACTATTGATATTCTAAATGGAATTAAGAAAAAGTATGAACAACATCATAATGTAAAATACACCAAGGAAGCATTGGTCGCAGCCGCCATACTGTCAAAAAGATATATAACCGATAGATTTTTACCCGATAAAGCTGTCGATTTAATTGACGAAGCAGCAGCAGCCAAAGACAAGGTAACTCCAGAGATTGCCAGATTAACCGTACTCAAAAAAGAGTTGCGAAAAGTTTTAAAAAATAAAGAAGACCTAATAATTGAAGAAAAATACCAAGAGGCCACTCTTCAAAGAGAAAAAGAAATTAAAATAGAAAATGAAATAAAGAAGCTTCATCTTGTTAATAAGACAAAAGAAATCATCGACGAAAAAGACATTCATGAATTGATTTCTAAGTTTACCGGTATTCCCACATCAAATCTTGACCATAACGCAAAGACTCGCATTCTGAATTTAGAAAAGAATATTAAAAAGAGAATAATTGGACAAGACGAAGCCGTTTCCGAAATTTCAAAAGCAATCAAAAAATCACGGGTTGGCATTTCAAATCCCAATCGTCCAGCAGGGTCTTTTATATTTCTTGGCCCCACGGGTGTAGGGAAGTCAGAACTAGCAAAAGTCGTTGCAAAGGAAGTTCTTGGTGATGAGCGCAAGCTAATCAAGATCGATATGTCCGAATTTATGGAAAGACACAATTTGTCACGCCTTGTTGGAGCCCCCGCTGGCTATATCGGTTACGAAGAAGGTGGCAAACTAACAGAAATCGTAAGGAAAAATCCTTATTCTGTTATATTGCTCGATGAGATTGAAAAAGCACACCCTGAAATATTTAACATTCTTTTACAGATACTTGAAGATGGAACATTGACTGACGCGAAGGGAAGAACGATCGATTTCAAAAATACTATCGTTATTATGACATCTAATCTCGGAACTGACATATTAAGAAAGCAAGCATCGATTGGGTTTGGTTCACCAAAAAATGATAACGAATACGAGAAATTAAAAAGCAATGTAATCGAAGCGGTTGAAAAACATTTTAAGCCAGAGTTTATTAACCGGTTGGACAAAATAATAGTATTTAGACCGCTAAGCAAGCCGTCCATTGAAAAAATAGTTGAAATACAACTATTAGATTTGAAAAAACGCCTCGAAGCGAAAAAATTTAAATTGAAATACGATTCATGTATCAAAAAATGGATAGCAGAAAAAGGTTACGATCCAGCATTTGGCGCAAGGCCAATCCGTCGCGTCATATCTGAGCATATTGAATCAGCAATTACCGACGCAGTACTTGAAGAAAAATATTCTCTTGAAGACACGATCAAAATATCTATTACCGAAGACAAAATAGCACTAAGTTAAGACAAGATGATCCCTGAAAATATACCAAAAAAACTCCCGGCCAATCTGCTGGAGGCTTTAAAGGATTTTGCAACTGAGGAAATAGATTATATTTCCGAAGCTTATATTTTTGCAAAAACCAAACATAAAGGACAAAAAAGAAGATCGGGGAGTCCTTATATTTTACACCCCCTTCGTGTTGCCACTAACATTGCTGTCGCCAAGTATGATAAAACGATGATAGTTGCAGGGATCTTGCATGACACCCTAGAAGATACCCAAACTACTTTTGGCCAAATAGAAGAATTGTTTGGAAGTGAAGTGGCCAATATAGTTGATGGAGTAACCGAGATCTCAAAGATCAGTATAAAAAATAAAGCTGACTTCTTTTCCCGAACAGACGATGAATTGTTTATTGAGCAGGTAGACAATTATCGCAAAATCTTACTAGCGACCAGTAGAGATCTACGAGTGATAATACTAAAATTATACGACCGGCTAGATAACATCAGTACTGTTAAATATCTCCCCGAACACAAACAAAAGTTTTACGCAAGAGAAACGATCGAAATATATGCTCCGATAGCAGAAAGGCTGGGCATGGGTACAGTAAAAGGCAGATTGGAAGACTTTGCCTTTCCTTACGCCTATCCCAGAGAATATGGAAAATTTATAAAAGAGGCAAAAAAAGCTTACAAAAATCCTCAGATTGTCGTTTCCAAAAATATCCCTTATGTAGATACGGCACTAAACAAACACGATATCGGTACATTTGATATTTCCGGCCGTGCCAAGCATTTTTACAGCTTGTACAACAAGCTTAAAGACAAGAAAGATTTGAGTCAGATTTTCGATATAGCAGCCCTAAGAATCATCGTTAATTCTGTTGAAAAATGTTATCAAACACTAGGGATAATGCACTCAATTTATCAACCAATTCCTGGAAGAATTTTTGATTATATTGCAAGACCAAAGCCAAGTGGATATCAATCACTGCACACAACTGTACAAGACAGCGAATCCAATATTTTTGAAATCCAAATTCGCACCGCTAAAATGCATGAAATTGCAGAGTATGGTTCAGCTGCTCATTGGAAATATAAAGACGAACAAAATAATTTGAGCTCAAAAAGTCAGAACGAATGGTTGGAAGAGCTTCAAAAACTAAAAGAAATCAAAGACAAAAAAGAGTTCATTGCAACTATAAAAGATGAGATGTTTTCCAAACAAATTTTTACTTTTACTCCAAGAGGAGACATCATCAATCTTCCGTCTGGCTCAACCCCTCTTGATTTTGCTTATCGAGTTCATACGAATGTCGGTAATCATTTTTCGGGGGTTAAAATTAATGGACGAATAATGCCAGCCAAAACGGAACTAAAAACAGGCGATGTCATCGAAATTCTGACTTCTTTGAAAGTTCTGCCGTCCAAAAACTGGCTTGAAATAACTAAAACAGGGAATGCAAAAAGTAAGATAAAAAATGCTTTACGAAAAATAAATTATAACATTCTATTGCCCGAAGGAGAGAAGATCCTGGGAGAGCTAGTAAAGAAATACGATTTAAATATTAATCGGGCAGACATAGAGCGAAACTTATCAAAATCTAAGTTACCGTATAAAACACTGCCTGATGCTCTTGTTTCTTTGGCGGAAGGTAATTTAAATAAGATAAAACTACTCAAAACAATTTTCCCACATTTTTCTCCTGCGAAACAAAAGAAAAAGGCAGTACTAGTGGTAAAAAAAGATCAGCTTGTGTCACTCAAGGGCATTCTCCATACTTTCGCACTCTGCTGCAAACCAACTACTGAATCCAAAAATATTGGTTACCTTTCTGGAAAACACATCATCAGAGTCCATAGAAAATCTTGCAAACGCTTAAAAAACCTTGACCCTAAAAGGCTGCTTGAGTTGTAAACTCTGAGATTAGAGGACTGGAACCATGCTAGATCTTCTGATTCTCCTATGCCCTAGGTTGCTTTTTGATGCTAGAGTTGTTATATTTGCCTGGAGATTATAATTTTAGCGGAGACATTATGAGCAAACTAAGTTTTCAAGCTCCACGCGGTACAAGAGATATCTTGCCTAACGACCAACCCTACTGGCAATATTTTTATGATACCCTGAACAAAACCCTGCAAGGACTTGGCATGGGCAAAATCGAGACTCCTCATTTTGAAAACTTAGAAATTTTTGCAAGAGGAATAGGAACTGATACTGATATCGTTCAAAAAGAGATGTTTGTGTTAGAATCG
>Ga0209417_1006786_pt1 | contig 11480 bp, 14 predicted proteins | sample RifGroF2_FD_184002 | JGI IMG/M metagenome (GOLD analysis project Ga0209417, IMG submission 184002) | Groundwater microbial communities from Rifle, Colorado, USA - Groundwater F2 (SPAdes) (version 2) | ecosystem: Environmental > Aquatic > Deep subsurface > Groundwater | place: Rifle, Colorado... | reverse complement strand
TTGAACTAATTGCCAACAGACATGAATAGCAGTTACACTTTCTTCGAGATGCGACATATGCGTTTTTGTTAAGTGGTTAGATACCTAACATTCTACGCTATGTCGCATTTCTATTTAGAATAAAACGGGGGGTCAGTCATAATCTTCATCAGTCATTTGGTAATAATCCATATCACTTCCTGAAAAACCTGCTCCTGTTAAATAGTGACGTGTTGGCAGATCCTCTTTTTCCAGTTCTTTTCGATACCAAGCGATGGTGTCACATTCAGTTTCTTCTACAACCTCATCCAGAGAAAGACCATAGAAGTTTCCAAAAAGAGAAGCCATCTTTCGTCGAATGAGTTGATAGTCAATGGTAGGAAAATAGCGATCAAAGATTTCTTCAAAGAAAATCCGTTTTTGTGCAGGAAGATAATCAGGGGTTGCAAGAAAAAGAGCAAAATCCTCTGCAAAGACCTCACTTAAATAGTTTTCACTGTTATGGCCTTCATTTTCTCCATACGCTTCTGCATAAGGGGAATAACGATGAACAGAGAAAATGGTCGTGAGCGCAAATTTACTCAAAATAAACTGTGCCTCGGGTAGGGCCATTAAGTATTCGTTGAGGGCATGTCCAATTTCATGTGTAAGTATGATGGGAGCAGATTGCCCCATCTCTCCGTAGGCTCGTAAATGAATTTCTGCAGAAGGAGAACAATATAAACCATTACTTTCTTCTTGTTCTCTTTGTGCTTCAATAATGACTTTGCTTGCCAGTTTTCGAAGCAATGGTTCAATTCCGAGAACATCAATCATTTCTTGAATTTCTTGCTTTTTTCGATCAGGAACCCCATGCTCATATTCAACAGGGACAGCATCACGTTTTTCAAATAATTCAAATTTTTTAAGAGGAATACCCGTCTGTGTTCGTTGTTGTTTGGAGGCATTCTTGATATATTCAAATGTTTCTTTGTCTTCAAGGAATTGTTTTATTTGTTCTTCTGTAAGTGATTCCATGAGGGCTCTCAGAAAATCTACTGGGATCTGTTTAAATTCATAAAGACGCACTTCATCTAAACTTGCAAGCATTGTGTCAGGAAGATGTTTTTCGACAAAATCCATTATTTGTATCACTTTATCTTCAGAATCTGCATGAGCCAAAAAAGAAGTCATGAAGTTTTTTTGTAGAAGAGAAAGATGCCGTTTGTTCATGAGTTTTACAAGATCCATTGCTTTATCATTAAAAAAGAGATCAGCACACGCATATTGATCTGCCATTCTATTTGAATTGATCTCTGCCCACCATTGTGAGCCAAAAGTTTCAACTCTTTCATCTATAAGTTTTTGTGCCTCTGGATCAAAAAGCCAAGAAAGAAATGCTCCATGATTATGATCAAGAAAAATTTCGAACAGACTTGCACTCATGCATTTAGATGCATGGACAATTGCTTCTTTTGGGATTTCTGTAGTGTAAAAAATGTGATGCAAGGAAAATAAAAGTTGGCGAGTTTTTTCAACACCAATGATTGGGGCAAGTTCCATCAAAGTTTCAAAACGTTCTGGTGATTGTTTTAGGAGTTCAATCTGAACTCCTAAAAGAGGTTCTGCTCCTTTTTCTTCTCTTGCAAGTGATGAAGTATTGATTCGTTCTATGCGCTCTTCAAAACGTTCTTCAGGAAGACTGAGAATAAATTCTGGACGTATTCCTTGGAGCAGATGCAGGAAGTTTGATTTTCCAACAGCATTTCGTACAGTAGCAGCCCAAGAAGGTGTCAAAAGTGGTTTTAATTGTGCAAGGAAACAATTATCTCTAAGTTGTCTACGTTCTTCTTCTGACAAAAAAGTCATGCGATCAAGCTCAGGACAGGATGCCTCATAATTAAATTGGCTCCAGGGTGAAGGGGGAAGATTGTGTTCAGAAGAATGGTGATGTGAACCTTTATCCATATGTAGACATATTAACATATTTTTTTCTCCTCAGCTCTCAGTCGTTCTAGAAATAGTGTATAATATTTTCACAATTCCTAATTAAAACAGTATGAAGTATTTTTCTTGTTTTCTCGCACTTTTATTACTTGTTGTGTTGCCAGGGTGCGGTTTTAAAAAGACAGAAGATCAACTCGCAGAGGCCTATCTTGAACAGACAACTGGGATGGATGTGAATGTGGATTCTTCTTCTGATGTCACCACTTTTTCCATGAAAGGGGATGATGGGCAGACAACACTTTCTTCAAGTACAGAGCTCCCACCAGAATATCCGGACGATGTTCCTTACTATCAAGGAACAATTATAAATGCACAGTATTCCAATCTTCCAGAACTCTCTTTTTCCACATGCATGCTTGTGATTGAAACAGAAGATCAACCACAGGAGGTCTTGAATTTTTATAAACAAAATTTTTCTTCTCTTGGATGGTCACAAATTTTTGAAATGACCGATCCTGAGACTGGTGTGCAAACGCTTCTGTTTACAAAAGGGGAAGATCAACAAGTAACGGTTGCTGTTGAGGTAAAGGAGGGGATTACTTCGATCACTCATTCATTCGTCGTTTACACTTACTAATGTATGGACACATTAATTTTTCAAAAAGAGGGAATTTACCCCATGCTTGCACTCGATCATGGAGAGAGTTTCCGTGAAATGCTTGAGCAAATGAATCCGGGTGGAGTTGATGACGCTTTGATTATTGAGACAAAAAAACAAATACTAGCCGTACTTGTTGATCAATTTTCAGGCTGTTTGCTTGATTCTGATTATGGACTCCCAGCGTATCAGCAATTAATGGCGGAACAAGAAAAAGATCTTCCTCCTTATCTTCTTCGTCTCACAAAGCAAAGTTATGGAGAAGTTGAAGGAGAACGTATAACCGAACCGGCACGTACTGTTGAAGAACTCAAAGCACAAGGGGCGTCTGGAATTAAACTATTATTATATTTTAATCCCTTTGGAGCATCAGCCAAACAACAAAAAACAACTGCAAAGAAAGCCCTTGAGGATGCACATGCACAGGAACTTCCTTTTTTATTGGAACCTGTGACCTATGATCTTCCGGCGAGTCAAGGAAAAACAAAGGCAGAACTTATTTATGAAACCGTTCGTTCTCTCAAAGAGGCGGGTGTTGAACCTGATGTCTGGAAAATTGAATATCCAGGTAGCTTGGAAGATTGTCAGAGAATGAATGAATTGGTTGAGGCCACTCCTTGGATTCTTTTAACCCGAGGAGCGACCTATGATGAATTTAAGGAATATATGCGCATTGCGGCTCGTGCTGGAGCAAAAGGATTTTTAGCTGGGAGAGCCGTGTGGCAAGAGTTAGGGACATTCACTGGAGAAGAGCGGGAACACTTTCTTCATCAGATTATTCCACAGCGTTTTGCTGAGCTTACAAAAATGGTAAAAGAAAATCAATAAAAGAAAACGACCCTTGAGAGAGGGTCTTTTTCGTACGTTAGTGGTGATGCAGGATTTGACAGTGCTTCTTCTGTGCTTCGATGTTCCATCCGCTCACAGACATTCCAACACGATCATCCCACAGTAGAACGATCCAATCTTCTCCATCGCAGAAAATCGGATTGTGAACAGTCTTTGTTCGATAAGCTGCCACTCGTGCTTTGAGAGGATAATCTTCTTGACATTCTGCATGAAGAACCTTCATGAGATGGATATCCTGAAACACAATGACTCGTTGATAGCCATTTTGATCGAATTCTTGAATCTCGCGCAAGATTGTTTTAGGAAGATTCCTTTTCTCGCAGTAATCCGCGCAGCCGGCATTGAGAAGCTTGCCATTATCCATACTCGAGGCAGCGATAAGCAGGGCGTTGTGGCCTTCTTTAACAAGATCTAGAACAAGTCGCGCGGTCAAACCACCATCGTCACCGGGGACACGATAATCAAAAGTGATGATCTTGATGTCATTGCCATGCCGTGCGATCAGCTTGCGGGCCTCTGGGATCGTGAATGCCTGCAGGAGTTCCCAACCATCTGGATGATGGCGCTCAAAGCGATCTTGAATCGCTTGTTGAATCATTGAATCATCTTCAATCACAAGGACGAACTTTGGTGTGCGGATATCAGTCATGGCTTTCTCCGTTTGTGGGGAGGGAGGAAAGAACGAAAGCGAACCAAAAAAGATATCAAAAAATTGTGATTTTGTCAATGATTAAGCCCATTTTCTAAAGCAGGAAAAGAAAAACCCTGACCATTGTCAGGGAATCAGAAGAAATTAACGCAGATTTCGGATGCTCTTGCCCCAGTGATGCTGGTAGATGACCCAGGCCAAATCTTGCCACCACTCAACCACATGAAGAATGTTGCTGTCGGTGAGTCCTTGCAGGGCTTTTCGCGTTTTAACTGGAATTGTATCAGTAATAAAGACACGTTTGATCGGACAGTCCTTTTTCCCTAATTTTTCTGCTGCAGGTCCGCATAGAACTCCGTGAGGAACAATCGCCCAAACTTCCGTAGCCTTATACTCCTTCACAAAGACTGTTGCGGCATTGATGTTTGTTCCGGCCGTAGCAATTTCATCATCACAGGTGATGACAATGGCGCCCTTAAGTTTATCGAGATCTCCAATAAGATATTGTACAGCAGAACTTTTGCTGTCACTTCGTCTTTTGGCAGCCGTGACAGTTGGGACATGAATCCTAAGCTCTTGTTCAACCTTTTCCAGAATTTTCTCATAACGTTTACGCGCACTATCGTCAGGGAAGGCTATCACAAAAGGTCGTTTACTCCGTTGTGCTTCTTGCATCGCTTGCTTGAGCAAACGCCGACCAAGATTGACTTCTGTGATTTTTCCGGGGCTGAGAGAAAGCACAATTTGAGAAGCATGGAGATCAACAGCAATGATCTTGCTGAGCTTATCTCCACAGATCGAAATCACTTCTCGGGCAAAGAATGGTGCCAGCGCTAGAATAAGATCTCCCTCATCTTTATCAGAACGACTCAAGGGATAGTACCCATTGATGACGGTGATCCTGCGTGCATCACGTCCAACCAGATAGTAAAGCACAAGCAGAGTATCCATCATCATCGTACGTGTGCCAGGTCCACTCGTCAGGAGAATACAGTCATGTCCACCCACATGTTCTTTGCTCAACTCAACATAAGGTTCACCATTTGCATGCTCGCCAATTTTTGGATACACAATATCTACTGCTGTATAACGCTGTTGAGAAGCAATACTACCTTTTTCGATTTTTTCTTTAATATCTCGAGCAAAATCTTCAAAACCCGGCATAGGAACTAAAGTGAGCCCACCTTGTAAACAGGTTTCTGTGCGTGGATCAAGCTGGTGTGCGAAACGACGCAGATAGACACTAAGCTTTTGACGGATTTTTTCGCGAATCATTGGTGCCTCCTTGGAAAGAGCAAAAGACGTCGATACCTTAGAAAGGAATAAGAAGATTGTCAATAAACACAGATAGAACCATCCGTGATATGATACTGTTATCATTCACAAATAAAGCCTTTATGAAATATAAAAGATATTTAATTTTGATTATATTACCCTTTATTCTTTCTGGGTGTGGAGGATCTTCAGAGCCGCAAGTAGGAGACGATTTGGATTGGCATGATTATAAAAAGGTTTCCCTTATTATGGATGTTGAGATTCTCCCTGGTCCCTCAGCTCAATTAGAAGATCTTTTGGCCTGCACGGGGAGTGGCACCATCACTTCTTATCTCTACTTTGCTCCTGGAGGAGGAGACCCTATGTATCAAAAAAGTTCTTACCAGTTGACCTCTTATGCTTGTTATAATTTTGGGAAAGCCTATCCATGTGTCACGCATTTAATGGATGAGAATGTGTATGATCCACGACCCATTGAGTTAAATGCACAGCTTCATGTTTCTGAAGATAAAAATGATTTGCACTTTCATATCGACCGTTTGCCAACAAATGATTACATCAATGTAGAGTATGTGTGCGGACCATACTATACAGGTCCAGCAACATTGCCTGATCCTGCCGTTCTCTCTCAACTTATCACACCTTTTTATCTTGAATATTGGCAAGTGCCTTTTACAGAGGGGGAAACAATTGAGGCAACTCGAAGCGGAATGAGTCTCAATGGATTAAATATGGCAAATATTACATTACACAAGACATTGGAACGCGTGACAGAGATTGAAGAATAGCTATAACAAAAAACAAACCTTAAAAAAGGCGTTTCATTTTTCTTTTTGCAAACTTCAAATCAATTTTTTGTGGGTCTTTTAAAACCTCAGTGTAGAGAAATTTCATTGCGTTGAGCGCAAGATTTATTGTTTGTGGAGATTGTTTGCGTTTGTGCTTATCTAGCAAAAATTCTTCGATTACTTCTTGTGTATTTATGACAGGAGTTTTATTCGAAAAATTTACCTATTCCTTTATGTAAAGTAAATATGCTTACAAGTTTTGGGAGAGTAATTTCTTAAGTTTGTATAACATGCAATTTCTTGTAACGATTTAGTAGCAAAGTTTGGATATAAACGAGTTGTACGAAATATTTTGGTATCTTTGGTATAATAATTTCGATTAAACTATAAGACATGCAGGAAATATTAATTTTTATAACTGGATTGATGGCTGGCTTTCTTGGATCTACTGTTGGAGGAGGTGGATTTTTATCAATTCCAATTCTTGTTCTTCTTGGATTTACCCCACAAGCATCAATTGCTTTAAATAAAATAGGTGACATTGGAACATTCATTTCAGCCGTAAGCAGATACTGGAAATCTCAAAAGATTGATTGGGGAATGGCGGGAAAAATAGCTATTATCTATATTATAGGAAGTTTCGTTGGTACCCAAATAATGGTTGGTCTCAGTTCTCATACTCTAAACATTTTTATAGCAATTTCTATTTTATTAGCCGCTCCTTTTCTTTTTGTAAACAAAAAAATGGGTCTTGTGGTAACGAAAGTATCCAAGATAAAGAAAGCAATAGGCTTTGTGATACTGGCTTTTTTGTCGATCATAGGAGCAATTGTAGGAGCAGGCGGGGCGGTACTCAGCACTATGGTTATGATGGTGTTTTTTGGATACGAGATCATTGATGGACATGCCACTACCACTCCCTCTAAATTTTTTTCAGCCCTCATACCGTCCATTGTTTATTTTTCTTATGGCTTTGTGGAAATAATTCCCGCAATAGTTATATTTGTGGGCATGTTGATTGGAGGGTTTTTGGGTGCCAGAACTGCTATTTTAGAAGGCAATCGTTGGATAAAAACCTTATTTACAGTGGTTGTAATCGCCTTGGTTATAAAATTACTATTTTTTTAATCAAATTTTTATACATATTAGTTACCAAAATACATCGCCTAACACGGCATATCTGGTTTCGCTTCGCTCCACCCATATCGCTGACGCGACATCAGATATGCCGGAACGTTATACGCAATTCCGCTTCGCTCCATTGCGGATAATGCAGAATATGCGGTTCGTTCACTTGCAGTTCACTCACCCATATTTTGCTTCGCTACGTTCCAGAAAAACTTCGTATATCCCTGATGCGTAATAGCAAAAAGCCAAAAATTTTTTGAAAATTTTTGATATTTCTGGTAATTTGTTATTGCTAGATCGTCACGACTTCTAAACAAATTTAATTATTTAACTAAAATTTTATGGAAAGTGAACCACGACAACCGCAAGGGCTGGAATTGTATATTTCTGACCTTCAAAAAGAACAACTTACTCCTGCTGACATTATGCCAGCAATTGAGGGATTAGACGATCCTGATGAAATGAGAGCGTACTTTGACGCTATGAAAGGAATGTGCAAGAAAGCTGTCGATAAAGACATTCGGGATGGAAAAGAAAGTATGGCTACATCTGCTGTTCGAGGGGGCAGAGATATTGAAGAAGTGGCAGACGACCTCGCAAAACAACATATGAGAAGAATCATTGGGCATTACAATAATTCTGATATACACAAAAAATGGAATGAAGCGGTCGATGGATTAGAAACATCCGGAGGTTTCAGCAACATGTACTAGCAAATTACCAAAAATATATGGTCGTCCTTCGGGACGGCCATTGCTTTTCGCTACTACGCATAACACTGGACTTCGCATGTCCAGGAACATTAGTCAACATCGCTTCGCTCGTTACACCTGCATTCACTGGTAGTAACACTTTTCAAACAAAATTATACCGCCAACGAACATCGCATAGTGCTGGGCGTTATCGATTCCGTTCGTATAAAGCGATTGCAAGGGCACTAGAAACATTAAGTGATTCTAGTGCTTTATTTTGTTCAATCATGATTGAAACACCTTTGATCGGTAAAGTAATGCCATTTCCTTCTGAACCAGCAATGAGAACTATTGGACCAGTCTCCATTTTTTGAAGAGGTATTGAGTCTGAGACTTTTTCAAGACGATAAATAGGGCGATTCAAAGAGGGGAGATATTGAAGAGCTTCTTTGCGATTGAGTTTAATCCAAGGCGTACGAAATACACTTCCTGCAGAAGAACGAATCACTTTTGGATTTCCTACATCTGCTGATTCAATTAATAGGAGACTTGCATGGAAACCTAGACAAAGACGAAGAATAGTACCGACATTTCCTGGGTCTTGCACCCCATCAAGGACAACAATCGTTTTTGTGTTTTCAATCGTTTCTTTAGTCCATTGTGGAAGTCGAGCAACAGCGGCAATCGTTTGAGGAGTTTCTGTGGTTACAAGAGAATCAAACTTTTCTGAATCATTACGGGTAAAAGAAAATTCAAGATGATCTGCTATCTCCGCAACCAACTTTTCTCCTTCCACAAGACAGAGTCCACTTTTTTCTCTTCCTTTTTTTGTCTGAAGAGATTTGATCAATTTTTCTTGAGATTGACTCAGCATAAATTAAGGGATGTCTTCCTTATCATCTCTTCCAGATCTTCGTTGATCTTGAAGAGCTAAAAGTTTAGCTTCTCGAATTTGTCTTTCACGTAATGTTTTTTCTTGAGCCGGAGTTCCTTTGAGACGTGCTTGTTGCTCAAGTTGTTCTCTTTTTGCGATACGTTCTTTTAAAAGATGTTGAGATTCTTGACGGATTTCTTCGAGCTGAGGAGTCTTGAGGAGAAATTCATAATAGTGTGTCCAACGTTCTCGCGCTTGATCAGAATAAACTCTTGGATTTGTTGATTGTGTTTCAATACCGTTGCTTTGAAGAACTTCTCGTATTGCCTCACTAAATCGTTTCACAGGCATATTTTCATAAAAGATTCGAATTTCTTGAATCAGTTGAGACTCAAGTGCAACACGCTCTTCAGGGGTTTCAATGGGGTGACGGAACGAACGTCCCAAAAAAGGTCTTTTTGTTTCGGGCATATAGAAATAATGATTAATGCATCTATGGTAACATATGGAGAGATTCTTGGAAGAGAAAAAAATCTGTTATAATATTATTATAAAATTATCTATGATGGAATCAACAAAAACAACGCGTGAATTAGTCCGTGTTGGCGGACACCTTAAAGAAGTCGTAAAAGAATTTGATAGAAAAGGAACATTGCTACACCAATCAGAACATCCTGCCATGGTGGAGTTTTATTTACATGATTTTGTGCAAGTTATAGTTGGCTCTATGCTTCTTGCAATTCCTGTTGGGTTTACCCAAGAAGTATGGATTCTTGGAGAAACAATTCCGTGGTGGAAAGTAATCTTTGTTATGGTTTTTTCCATTTTGTTTATTGGATCGTTTCACTATTATAATTTTTATCAGCATCATTTTTTTTCACAAAAAGATGAGTTCGTGAAACGTTTGTTGATTACCTATCTCGTGGCTTTCCTTGTTGTTGGATGTCTTTTGTTTATTATTGAACAAGCTGATTGGATTTTAGAACCAGCGATTGCTTTAAAACGAACCGTGCTCGTAGCTCTTCCTGCAAGTTTAAGCGCAGCTGTTGCAGACATGTTAAAATAATTTTAAAGGTATAAAACAAATATGAAACAAACCATAACGAATCTTGCCACAGCTTTCATAGGGGAATGTCAGGCACGTAATCGTTATACCATGTATGCTAAGCAAGCGAAAACAGAAGGGTATGAAGTAATTTTTGGGATCTTTATAGAAACGGCGGAACAAGAATTAGAGCATGCCAAGTGGAATTATCGTATGTTGTTGCAAGTACTTGAAAAAGAGGGAGAAGCACTTTCCTCTGTTCCGATTACATTTGATCTACCTGTGGTTTTAGGAAAGACAAAAGATCATCTTCAAAGTGCTATTGCAGGAGAACATCATGAAGTCACAAGCATGTATCCAAGTTTTGCAGATCAAGCAGAGCAAGATGGGTACCCAGAGATTGCTCGTCGTTTGCGATCAATCGCGCAGGCCGAAGGACATCATGAAGAACGCTATCTGAAACTCTTGAAAGAATTGGAAGAAGAAAGTCTTTTTAAGAAAGAAGAAGAAATTCAATGGGTTTGCCGTAATTGTGGCTATGTTCATACAGGAAAAGAAGCTCCAGATGTCTGTCTTTCCTGTAGCCATCCAAGGGCTTATTTTCAAAAACTTGTTGAACAATACTAACAAAAAGACCACCCCGTGCGGGTGGTTTTAGATTTCCAAAGCTGCTTCGAGAAGAAGTTGATGTTGACCAGATATAAAGGAAGAACCAGGGTTTTCACATTCTTGTTCAGCTAAGGCACGTACTTCGTGAAGAGAAAGACATGTTGGGATTGCTTGAGTCACCCCAGGGTCGTGAAGAAGTTTTTCCACCCAGTACATGAAATGTTTTGTTGAAGTCGCTATTGCAACATACCAAGCACACAAAACCATTGTTTTCCGTTGTGGGCTATAGAGCATACGTTGAGGGAGAGCAAACATACGACGCAAAATATCATCTGCCACACGTGGGTCAATAAACTCCTGATAAAGATCACGATGAATGGTTTCAGTTATAGATTCACCAGAAACTCGTGTTGCGCTCACAAGACTTCGTTTTCCTCGATAGCTTTCCAAAGGATGATCTTCATCTTTGATTTGAAGAATAAAAAGCGTTCGCTCAGGATCTGTGAGAATGACCACAATTGCGCGACCTTCTAAATCCTTTGTTGGAGCAAGTTGTCGACGAATCCATGTTTCAAGCGCAATTTGTCTTTCTGGAGGAAGATGGATTTCTCGAATAGGTTTAACTCGAGAAGATTCATCATAAAGACAAATGCCATGTGTACCAAGATCTGTGATATACCACGGGCTGACATCCATTGTTCCTGGAATAGGGAGATCGAGGATACGGAAAATCCAAGCATTTGGTGGTTCATTTTGATAAGGCTTTGGCAAGCCAGGAATCACATGAACAGGACGGGAAAGACGCATCTTGCCTCCTTTTGTTGTTTGGAAAAGAACAAGACCTTAATGTATCAGGACAACTGATTCTGTCAAACAAAAAAGGCTCTATACTAAACAAGGTGGTGTATAACTAAAACATGACGCTATAGTTAGGGAAGTATTCACTCATCTCTAACCACACACGTCATGTCTACTTCAAAATCTAGTCTGTATCAAGCTTTCTGTCTA
>Ga0209417_1006785_pt1 | contig 11485 bp, 6 predicted proteins | sample RifGroF2_FD_184002 | JGI IMG/M metagenome (GOLD analysis project Ga0209417, IMG submission 184002) | Groundwater microbial communities from Rifle, Colorado, USA - Groundwater F2 (SPAdes) (version 2) | ecosystem: Environmental > Aquatic > Deep subsurface > Groundwater | place: Rifle, Colorado... | reverse complement strand
TGAAAGAAAAAAACACTATAATAATAGGACGCATATCCGCTAATGATAACCTAAATAAAGATATAGCTATATGCGACGAAGCAAAAATAGTGTCGCGACAACATACACGCGTGTTTAAAGAAGGAACAGATGTGTATGTGGAAGACATGAACTCTACAAACGGCACATATTTAAATGGCGAACGTGTATTTAAAAAAACAAAAATAACCGAAAATGATACATTGTATATCGGACATTTCTCGTTTAGACTTAACGAAGCATACCTTAATAGAAATAAAGAGCCAGCTATTGAAGCAATAGGACTTGAAAAATTTTATGGCATAGACAAAGCTACAAGCGAAGCAATAGGACTACATACAATAAACTTTAAAATACCTAAGCAAGAGTTTGTTGCAATGATGGGACCATCTGGCTGTGGCAAATCCACACTCCTTAAAGCTCTTAACGGCGATAGCCCCGCTACGGCAGGCAAGGTAAAAATACACGGTCTCGACCTAATGAAAGACTATCAATACCTAAAACGAAAAATTGGCTATGTGCCACAAGACGATATAGTGCATAAGGAATTAGAAGTGGAGAAATCATTGTATTATGCTGCTAAATTAAGATTAGGAGATGATGCTAGTGAAATATTTATAGCTAATAAAATAGATGAAGTGCTTAGCAATCTTAATATTAATAGACCAGACATACGCCATAAAAAAATTGGAGAACTATCAGGCGGACAACGTAAAAGAGTCTCTATTGCCGTAGAACTACTTAATAGCCCTACAATACTTTTCCTAGACGAACCTACATCGCCACTCGACCCTGAAACAATAGAAGAGTTTCTTAAATGTATCAAAGATCTTACAAAACTTGGAACTACAGTAATAATGGTTACCCACAAGCCAGAAGATCTTAACTATGTAGATAAAGTTATATTACTAACCACCAAGGGATACCACGCTTATTACGGAGACAAAGGACAGATACTATATGATTACTTCGATACGGATAATATTATCTCAATATACTCATTGCTAAGCAACGAATCAAACATAAAGGAACTGTATGGCAAATGGAGAGGTACTAACACGGAGGAAAGCACACCCCAAAAACCTATCTCAAAGCCTAAACAAGTGTTTAAGGAGTCAGCATTAAGTCAATTTTATTGGCTTAGTGTAAGGTACATGAATATTAAACTAAACGATAGGCTAAACACTTTACTTTTAATTATACAGCCTATAATAATAGCATCACTTGTGGCTTTTGTGTTCAAAGATATGCATATAGGCATCCTTTTTCTTATGTCTATAACGGCTATATGGTTTGGAGTGAGCAATGCAGCCAAAGAAATTGTTAGCGAAATTCCTATTTTTAAGAGAGAACGAATGTTTAACCTTCGCATACTGACATATCTGTTTTCTAAAATAACCGTACTAACAATATTCTCGTTAGTTCAAGTGCTAATGTTTATAGGAATTATATATCTTCGCTATTTGAACGATATACCCGAAGGAATGGACGTATCATTAATGCTTGGATACTATTGGAAGAATGTATTGTTTATGCTATACCTTTCGTTTTCGGCAACTCTAATGGGATTATTGCTCTCAAGCATATTCGACAATGCCGAAAAAGTAATGACCATAGTTCCCATTGTGCTTATTCCCCAAATTATGCTGTCAGGCATTATAGTTAAAATGGAAGACCCAATAACAGAAGTATTTAGCTATACAACTCTCGGCAGATGGGGAACAGAAGGATTCTCAAGAATACAAGATAATTACTATTATGACACATCAACAAGCAAATGCAGCGGAAGTGTTACAGCTGCTATTTATACACTCAAAACAGACAGCATAATAAACCCACAAACAAATACAACAATAATAAGCCAGATACCGACAAACAAAACTAAATTAATCAAAAAACCTGCAATGGATATACTTGACCTTTACAATGATAAACTCTTGAAGATGTTTGAGTCAAATAAAATAAATAACACATTAATAATGATAAGCCTGATAAATATACTAACTTTTATAGCTCTATATTGGGCAATAAGGAGAAAAAACATAATTAATTAAAAAATGAAAATAATTGATGTAGAAATTTTTTCGCCTACTTTAATAAGAAAAACTTCTTGTTTGCTACTTATACTTTGCTTTTCAATATCTATGGCACAAAAGCTTAATGATGGCTTAGATTTGAAAAATGACAGATTAAACAAAAAGACGGAACAGGCAAAAAACATTGAATTTGACATCGACTGCATAATAACAGATGCTTTTGCTCAAATGGCATTTATGGCTCATACAGCAGAGGTTAATGCAGTACGTATGGCTCCCTTAGAGATAAGCCCCACCGAAGAAAACGAATATGGCGAAAAAATATATAAAGAAATAGAAAAAGAAAATAAATTTATTGAAACAGAAAACCTTATCAACCCAATAAGAAAAATAGCCGAAGAACTAATAAATGAAAGACCTACCAATAAAACAAATCTTAAATATACCATATACCTTATTGACGACAGCACAATAAACGCATTTACCGCAGGAGGATATATATTTATAAATAAAGGACTTCTGGACTATTGCAAAACAGTAAGCGAACTCGCCACAATAATAGCACACGAAATAGGACACAATGAAAAAGGACATATAAACCTAATACTTAAACGTATAAAAATAGCAGGCGATTTTGGCAATATATTGTACACAATAAAACAGGCTACAGCTCCGTCATTCAACCAATTTGACGAAGTAGAAGTAGATTGTTATGCCGTTGACCTGCTTTATGCCACAGGATACGACCCAAGAGCTGCCACAAAGCTATGGAAACGTATGGATAATGAAAAAAAAGAAGAAAACAGTATAATAACAAAGTTCCTCATGTCGCACCCATACTCAATAGAAAGATACGAATGCCTAAAACAGCATATACAGCAAAATTATAAAAACCTAAAAGTTGATTAACAAAATGGGGAATAAAATAAATATATACACTCCAATAGCTATAAACGAAATCGGAGAACGCACAAATAACGAAGACACGGTATATCCTGCTAAAGAAAACGCTACAAACAACGATAATTTATTTATGGTTTGCGACGGTGTAGGAGGTGCTAATAAGGGAGAAATAGCTTCGCACATTACTACAAATATTATTTCGGAATATATTAAGAATATAAATAATAAAAATGATATAACTCAAGAAGACATCAATCAGGCTATACTAAAAGCTGAAAATGCAGTAGAACAACACATCAACCAAAATTTCGAATGTAAAGGAATGGCTACAACGCTTACTCTGCTCTGCATAAATAAAGAAAACGGAATTATTGCATGGGTGGGCGACAGCAGAATATATATTATAAGAGATGGAAACATTATCTTTAAATCACGCGACCACTCTCTTGTTAATTATCTGATAGATACAGGCGAAATAACCGAAGAAGAAGCTAAAACACATCCCAAAAAAAACGTTATACTAAAAGCAATACAAGGCAACGAAGATAATGTAAAAGCAGAAATAAGAAAAGTGAACGACATAAAAGCAGATGACTACTTCTTCTTGTGTACCGACGGAGTACTCGAAAATATATCCGACAACATGCTCGCATCTTTATGTATCGCCAAAAACAATGAAGCAGACATAATGAAGGATATACAACAACAATGCGAAGGAAAAACAAAAGATAACTTTAGCGCCTATATCATCAAAATAAAAGATAATGATAACTATAATCTCCCCAAAAGAAAAAAGAAATTAACTTTGGCTATTCTTCTAATATCATTGATATTATTAGCTATATCTTTATTATGGATATATAATAATTAAATAATAAGGGGTAATTTTATGCAACAAGAACATATACTTCCTATTGGCACATTACTTAATAATGGGCGTTACCGCATAGACAGATTTATCAACCAAGGTGGCTTTGGTATTACATATCAAGCAATAGACCTAAATCCAGACAATACACTAATTATAGAGAATCGTGTTGTAGTGAAAGAGCTTTTTTTGGCAGGATGTGGCAGAAAAGACAAAACAGTCATGGAACAAGCCATACCAAAAGAAAACTTTAATAATTTTAAACAAAGATTTCTTGAAGAAGCCCAAAACCTTAAAAAGTTTAAAAGACCAGATATCGTAAAAGTATTTGACTACTTTGAAGAAAATAATACAGCATACTATGTTATGACTTACATAACAGGCATTACACTCAAAGAACTTGTTGACAAACAACAAGACAAACGCTTGATCATTGACAATGCCTTGCACTATACCAAACAAATACTTGTAGCCGTTGGAGAAATACATAAGCAAGGAATACTACACCGCGACATTAAGCCCGAAAATATTATGATTACTCCAAACGACGGTGTAGTTTTAATAGACTTTGGTAGTGCAAGGCAATATGTAGAAGATATAAAAGTAACACAAACGGTAATGATTTCTCACGGATATGCACCACCAGAGCAATATAGTGAGAAACACAATAGGGGAACATATACAGATATATACGGAATAGGGGCAACACTATACTACTGCATTACAGGACACAAACCTACTAATGCGCTCGACAGATGCCAACTCGGAAAAACAGAAGACCTGATAGAACACCCACAAAAATATAATAAACTAATATCCGACAAACTAAACAATATCATACTTAAAGCAATACACTTAGATACAAACATAAGATACCAAAACACTCGTGAAATGCTTGACGATTTAGATGATAAAACGGTAAATATACCTCAGGAAAGCAAGCAATCTTACCAAGAATCAAAGCAAATTAATTATAATAAAATTTTGATTTTTAGCCTAATAATATTAACTATCATTACTATTTTGGGAATAACTAAATGTAATGATAATACAAAGTTTGAAAAATTAATAATCAAACAACAAACTAAGACTATAAAAGATATAAATAACAACATTAAATCTGTAAAAATAGAAACCGAACAACAAACTAAGACTACAAAAAATATAAATAACGACATTAAACCTATAAAAGGAGAACCAGAACAACAAACGAAAACGACAAAAGAACCTATAGATAACTACATTAAAACCGCAAAAGGAGAACCCGAACAACAAACTAAGACTACAAAAGAACCTATAGACAACTACATTAAAACCGTAAAAGGAGAACCCGAACAACAAACTAAATCTAAAGAAAATAAAGAGAACAATATTAAACCTATAAAAACTGAACCCGAACAGCAAATTAAAAATGCAAAAACGTCAATAGATTATAATAAAATATCTGGGGATATGATTTATGTTGGTGGTGGGTATTTTTATATGGGAAGTAATCTTGATGAAGTAAATCGCGATGAAGATGAAAATAAACATAAAGCAAATGTGAAAAACTTTTACATTGGAAAAAATGAAGTAACATTTGCTCAATATGATAAATTTTGTGAATTAACAGGAAGACATAAACCTTCAGATGAAGGCTGGGGAAGAGACAATAGACCTGTTGTTAACATTAGTTGGTATGATGCTGTAGCTTTTTGCGAATGGTTAAGTAACAAGACTGGCAAGAGCTATCGTTTGCCTACAGAGACAGAATGGGAATATGCTTGTCGGGCAGGCACTACAACACCTTTCAATACAGGCAATTGCCTAAGCACTTTCCAAGCTAACTATAATGGAACTCAACCTCAAATAGGATGTTCAGAAGGACGATACAAAAAAAAGACTATGCCTGTAAGCAGTTTCACCCCTAATACTTGGGGCTTATATGATATGCACGGGAATGTATGGGAATGGTGTAATGATTGGTATGGGGATTATTCTCAAAATAACAATATAACAAGTAGTACACAAAAGGTTATTAGAGGCGGGGCATGGTATTACTTTTCTCAAGATTGTCGTTCTGCTAACCGACATAGCTCGAATCCAAGTAGCATTTATGGCACACTTGGGTTTCGCCTTGCTATGGATATAAAATAAAGAATTGTAAAGAATTAAATTAATAAGATTATGGAGATGGAACATATATTAAAATCGGGTACTTTGCTTAGTAATGGCAGATACCGCATTGATAATTACATAGGGCAAGGAGGCTTTGGCATCACATACAAAGCTACCAATATAAACGCTGATAAGCAAGGAAGTATAGTAAGTGATGTAGTTATTAAGGAATTATTTATTTTAGGTTGTTCACGCAAAGGTTTAGATGTAACAGAACAGCTAATATCTAAAGATAATTACGCAAAAGCTAAACAAAGATTTTTGGAAGAAGCCGAAATATTAAAAAAGTTTGACAGCCCGAATATAGTAAAAGTGTTTGATGTGTTTGAAGAAAACAATACTGTGTATTATGTTATGGTTTTTACTACAGGCATTACACTTAAAGAACTTATAGATAAACAGCCTGACAAAAGACTTACTATAGCCGATTCCTTAAAATATATTACCCAACTGCTATTGGCGATAGAGCAAGTGCATAGCAAAAACCTTTTGCATAGCGACATAAAGCCGTCTAATGTTATGATAACTCCTAATGGTTCAGTTGTACTAATAGACTTTGGTAGCGCCCGTCAATACGCACAAGATAAGCAAGTGTCGCAAACTATTATGATTTCGCACGGATATGCATCTCCCGAACAATATAGCGAAAAACATGAAAGAAAAGCATACTCTGATATTTATAGCATAGGAGCTACTTTATATTATTGCATAACAGGACATAAACCAATGGATGCTCTGGATAGATTCAGACCTGGCACAAGCGAAGACCTGATAGAACAGCCACAAAAATATAATAAACAAATACCCGACAAAATAAACAATATAATACTTAAATCCCTACATATAAACTCCGACATAAGATACCAAACAGCGAAAGAAATGCTTGACGAAATGGACGAAAAGACCATAAAGCTAAATAAGCCAATAGAAAAACCACCAATATCAAAAAACAAATATAATAAAACTCTAATATTTAGCCTAATAGCAGCCCTAATAATTATTATTGCCCTATTGATAAATAAATGCGATAGCGGAGACAAAAAAATAGATAATGCGATAGACACAATAAGCACAGAAAAAGTCGTGTTAAATGCAGAAAGAGAAAAGCATATAATAGACTCTATTGCAAAGGTAGAAAAAGAAAAGATAGATGCGGAAGCGAAGGCTGATGCAGAAGCTAAAGTAAAAGCAGAAGCAATTAAAAATGCTAACTATACAGAAACTACAGCTGGATTAAACATCAAAATGGTATTTATTAAGGGTGGTACTTTTATAATGGGCAGTCCAGAAAGTGAAGTCGATAGAGAAAATAATGAGATGCAACATAGAGTAACTTTAAGTAATTTTTATATAGGTAGGTATGAGGTAACGCAAAAGCAGTGGCGAGCAGTTATGGGAAATAATCCTTCGCATTTTACAAATTGTGATAATTGCCCTGTAGAGATGATATCTTGGTATGATGCTCAGGAATTTATTAAGAAGCTAAACGCAAAGATGGGTAAGACTTATCGTTTGCCTACGGAGGCAGAATGGGAGTATGCTTGTCGGGCTGGCACCACTACTCCATTTAATACAGGGCATAACTTAACTACTTCACAAGCGAATTACGATGGGAGTCTTCCATATAACAATAACGCAAAAGGAGTGTATAGGAAAAAAACTATGCCTGTGGGTAGCTTTGCTCCCAATGCTTGGGGCTTATATGATATGCACGGGAATGTAGGGGAATGGTGTAGCGATTGGTATGGAAATTATACAAGTGATGCAAAAACCAACCCTACAGGGCCAATATCAGGCTCTTACCGTGCGCTTCGTGGTGGCAGTTGGTACTGCATCTCGCAGAATTGCCGTAGTGCTAATCGCTTCAACAGCCCACCCCCCCCCGTCTATAGTGGATTCAACGGCGGCTTCCGCCTTGTCTTCAGTTCAAAATAAAAAAAAGCTTTGCCAAAAAGGGAGTAAGGGACGAAGCTCCCAAAAAGGGCAAAGCTATAATGAGACCGTTGTAAAAATTAGCTTTTATAAATTCGTTACTAAATTTTAATAATTGGATAAAATTAAATTAAACACAAAACTTGAAAAATGGCAAATATCAATATATATACAAACATTGTTATTGCATTGTTAGGATTAGCATATCCTATTCTTTTACAAATAATTGCAAAACTTGATGAAAAATATGAATCAGAAGAAATAACTGAACTCTTCAAAAAAGAGTTTGAATGGAAAGCGTTTCAATGTACATTGGTTGTTTCACTAGTGTTAATATTTATTTGGTCATTCCAATTTGAACCATTAATTTCAAATGAAAAACTTAATTTTATTATCGAGAATTCAGCTACATTGTTTGTTATTTTAAGCACTATTTCGCTTATTATTTCATTTGGATTCTTCGTTAAAAAAGTTTTCACATACTATAATTTATATGATTTTATTCCATACCAAATCAAAAAACATAATAAAATTGAAAATAATGAAAAACATTTTCGCGTACTTTCTGTTTTGCTTTTACTTTCGATAAGAAGGCAACAAACAAATATTACAATAACACTTTCTAATTTTTTTTATACTACATTCAGGCAGATTCGAGATAAGTACACTAATGAACCTGTTGTTTACCCTGACCTATATTATGAAACTGTTTATAAAACAATTGAAGAATTAGCGATACTTAAAGAAAAAAGAAATTATTTATTAGAACAAAGAACAGCTGGAGGTATTTGGTTGCTTTGCGAATTACAAGGCAAAGAAATTTCCGAAATTACATATCTTTGGCTTTGGCGAAACTTATTGCTTGGAATAAGGTATCAACAAGATGACCTAATTATTTATCATTGGGAAACTTGCGATCAGTATTATGCTTTAAACTTTACTTATAATTTATTAGGAACTAATTATTTAGCAGGCAATTCCCAAGTTAATAACGAAGAAAGGGGGAAAAAACGAATTGCAGAAAAAAAAAGATTTATTGAATTTCATTACGCATTAGGAGGTTTGCTTATTTATAAAGAGCGATATGTTTGTCTAAAACGATTATTCGATTACACTAGAAGTCAACCTCCAAAATATGAATTATTGCCTGAATCAATGTCTCAAATTTTTATTTTTTATTTTGATATAATAGATCCTCATGAGATTAAACATACTAACATTAATGGAAGATACCCCTTCCCAGAATTAAGTGGATTAAAATCAGATTTTATAATTAAAAAATGGATAAGTTCTTATATGGCAGTTTTGTTTTTGAGACAGTATCTTATTTATCCATATTTTACAACAATTCAACCTCTTGATTTTCCCAGAACACCAGATACTCAAGGAGAAATAAAACAATGGATAGACAGACTTGATTTTTTTAAAAATTTGGTAAGTGAGCATTTACAAAATAAAGAGTTACTTAAAATCTTAAAACTGGACTTTATTACAAAAGAATGGTGTGCTAATAATAATAATAAACCTTATCCAATTACTTTTATAGAAGATTTTAAAGCGAAACTCAATGAAGATTATAATAGAAATGCTTTAACTTTAGAAATATCAAGTGATAAAGTGTTGATGTTTGAAGAATCAACAAAAAAAATAATTGAATCCACATATAAGGAATTACAATCTATCAGTAATAAAGGGGCTTTAATAGAAGATGACAATTCCGATAAATGGGATGTTATTGGACAGACAATGCATCAAAACAAAGATGCATTTTCTTTAAATCCAGAAGTTAGTTATATTAATTTTGATTCCTTTTTGGCAACTATAGCTTCTAAAAGTATGAACGAAGGCTTAAGCGAAACATTTTTTTATAAAAAAACTAAATTATTCTTATTAAAACCTGAAGTTTTTTTTAAAGCAATAGATAAGTTAGCAATAGATGAAAGTTTCATAATCGTAAATTTTGGTATAGACTTGAATTACTTTATAAATCATTTAAAAATTGTAGAACTGTCAGAAAACAAGTACAAAAATATCGACATATATTCATTTAGTGGTTCACAATTAGTAAATGATTCATTGTTTATTCTGAAAAAATCTGATTTACCAAACATTTCAACAAAACCAATTAAGGAGGACATAATCTCCAAATATAAACTAAAGAGAATTAGCAATAAAATAACTTTATATTCATCTGTTATTGATTTAAATAACACATCGGAAGAAGTTTATAATGAAAATAAACGATACATGTCAGATGATGAATTAAAAAAATCTGTTTTATTGTGCATTATCTTCTTATTAGAGTTTAAATGGGAAAAAAATATTGAAGTTATTCAGCTGAAACAATACTCGGAATTTCACCAAAATGGAATTGCTAATAAATTAGAAGAAGTTAAACCTATTAACAAAGAAAAATAAAATGTTGATAATTTATTCTTGTAACATTTAGACGTTTGCTATTTGTAATGTTTTAGTTTTTTTTGAAAAATCTGTAAAACCACACACTAATTGAGAGTAGTGTTTTTATACCTAAACGCTATCATAATACCCACAATAATTAAATATCCTAAACACCGTAGGTGTGAAATTACTATAGCAAAACAAATAACCCAAACACATTAAACACCGTAGGTGTGAAATTATCCCTTTATACAACAATCTAAATTACAAACTTGATAGCAATTTGGTATTAATTGTTTAATTATCTCAAAAAATCTTCGACAGGTGCATATACAAACAGGACTGCTGTATTGCAATTACTTTTTCATTAGTCCTTGTCTTGATTCCGTTTATATTTGATAAAACAAAAGTATATAATAATTTTGAAAAATGAAAAAATCTTTAAAAAAAATAAAGCATTAATTTTGTCCATTATACCTGTTTTTTTGCTAATTTTGTAGAATAATTATCAAGCTAGATAGTTTGTAAAAAGATTAAAAGATAGAAGGAAGCGTTTAAAGAGAATAGAACAAAAACACACTAAATATGATAAGTTGTTTTGAAAAGATTATTAATAAATATGCCGGAATAATTGCTTTTGTATTTGTTTTGATTGGATTTATTATAATTGTTTTGTTTCTTCTAATTACACCTTTTAATGATTGGTCTTTTAATGCAGATGCCACATCATTTGGACAATACGGAGATTTTATTGGTGGATTTATTGGAACAATTTTTTCTTTAGCCGGTTTTTTTCTTTTATATAAAACATTAATAACACAACAAGAAGCTATAGCAAAGCAAGATTTTGCCTCCCGTCAAGATAGATTTGAAGTAACTTTTTTTAATCTTTTAAAAAATCAAAATGATATTGTTAATGATATTAGAGCCTATGCGTTTAAAAATGTATCAAATAACAAGACAAATGTTGTTGTAGGTCGTGATTTCTTTCTTTATTCCAAAAAAGAGTTGCAAGATATATGGAATTCTCTAAAAAGCAGGAATTATCTCGGTTATTTTGATGAAAATACATTCTGGAATCTGAAAGCAAGTCGAATCCTTTATTCTCAAACTATTAAAAGATGATAAAATATTAATAGACGGCATTGACGTTATGATTTTCTTTAAAAGT
>Ga0209417_1006784_pt1 | contig 11486 bp, 13 predicted proteins | sample RifGroF2_FD_184002 | JGI IMG/M metagenome (GOLD analysis project Ga0209417, IMG submission 184002) | Groundwater microbial communities from Rifle, Colorado, USA - Groundwater F2 (SPAdes) (version 2) | ecosystem: Environmental > Aquatic > Deep subsurface > Groundwater | place: Rifle, Colorado... | reverse complement strand
AGCTGAATAAATCATTAAGTAATGGTTTTAGCAAATCGCTCTTTGGTGCAACATGCGTTATCTCAGATCCTCTCACTATCCCTACAGATTTCCCCCTGAGCCGGCCTGCCGAATCAATCAGCCCCTTCATAAGCATGCCATGTGCCTCACAAAATGAATCAAAACTATTTGGATTAAATTTATCCAGGTTTTCATATACCGCAAGAGCATTCTGAACTTCGATTATATCTTTACCGGGGCCTGAAACTCTTTTATTCTCAATAATTTCCGTAATCCGTTCAACTGTAAGAGTGTTCCCTTCAATTTCCAGAGAGGACTGAATTGTTTTAATTCTGTTTTTCTTTCTTAACTCTGCGGGAGGTTTATGAAGATGGGCCGAATTCACCTCACCGATTCTCTCTGATATTGAGGCAACCAGCTTGAGTATCTTTCCGGTTATCGTATACGGTGGCTTCATTTGTATTTATGCTGATAGTATCATATGATAGTATCAAAGGTGCAAGTTTTTAACAGAACTTGCAAAAAATTCATGCAAAATTGTCAATTCTGATTTTAGCACGGTCGTGTTAAATCATATCGAATAAATACTCATGTTTTGTATGTACGGCATTCCGTAAGTCCTGTTATAGTAATTGTTCCACGAGTTCCCTATGAGTCCCTGAATATTGCGTATTTCCATCTCCAGCAGGTAGAGCTCGGGGAGACTTTTAATCTGGGCAAGCTCACTGGCCCCAATGAAATTATGATCCAGGAAAGAGTTCTCCATTGCATAGGCTTTAACAAGGTGCCTCAAAATTGCGAGGTTAGATCTGAAGAGAGTCCTGTCTCTTTCTCTGCGGAGATTTAAATAATCGTGGTTATTTCTGAACTTTTGGTTTATAATGTATACCGATTCTTTCCTGAACATCTCTCCTCCTATTTCATTGTTTTCGGCTTTTTTGAACAAGGCCGAATACTCTTTATCCTCCTTAAGAAACGCAGTCAGCTGAGCATCCTTGTTTTGAAAAGCCTCTCTGAGAGTCCGCAATGAATCGACGGAGCTGATATACTCATTATTTGCAGCAAGGGGAATCGAGAATACCGGAATCGAGGCTGAATCGGCCACCCGCATATCAATGTATTTCTCAAAAATAAGGTTGCTGTATTTTTGGGTTAGTCCGGCAAGCCTCTGCTCAAGCTCCTTCACCTTAGCCGGCGTCTCCCGCTCTCTGTCAATGTTTTTCTTTCTGGCCGTATAAAGTGAGTCAAACGCACCCTGGCTGTATGTCTTATTCTTAAGATCTGTTATTACATAGTTCTGTTTTAATGTACGCACCTGATATTTAATATGCTGAATTTGATTATCCATTGAAAAAATTGAAGCATCAAACTGAGTTATATTTTTGACAAAAGGATCGATGCCAAGTAATGATACCGGAAAAATCTCATTTTTAGACTTGAAAGTATCATAAAGATGTGAAATCACCGCAACATAATATCTCTTTACATACAAATTACTTTTATTCACCCGATTCTTGTAAATGGTATCGTTTCTGTAACGCTGAAAATGGAGTGTTGCCAGTTTCTCGTCTCTTGTTTTGATTTGTTCTGCTTTTGCTGAAGGTAGTGCGACTAGTTTAGCATAAGCTTTATTAGCCGCTTTGTAGTTGTTATACTGCTGAAGACTCTCCATATAGATAGAGTACGCCTCCTTAAGCTCAGGAGCAGAACCGGCATATCTCTCATTTAAGTATTTGCCAAAGAAGGTGCCGGGAATTAAAATCGCCCCTCTGCCAAACTCCTTTACCACAACATCCATTATGAGATAGCTTTTTTCTTTCTCTTTTTTCTGCAGTTGTGCCGACAAAGAATCGGCCGAATTTTTGATGATTGATGCGAATGATTCACTTTGAGAAAAACCTGAATATGAGCTAATGGCAAATATCAGCAATAGCGGCAACAACTTTTTCATATTGACTTATATTGTGTTTTAACAAATATATTAAATATTCATTAAATTAACACTATAAGGAAGTTATCTGAAAGACGAAGTAAATAGGTAGTTTGTTTAATTCTGCACTAGATTATTTTAGTCGTTTAATTACAGTCGTTTTGAAATCAAAATTCCCGATATCATGTTTATCAATTTTATACTGTTGTCTATCCAAGTATGGTTCTATAAAAGGGAGGTCTGGCGCATAATGAAAACTGCCCCCGATTTTCAGGGATTTAAGTATATCAATAAATTTTTTAGCATATTCAATATAATTGCCATCCTCTCGTAAATTATGATGTTTGAAATGATTCGAAAATCCAAGATTGCTAATTATTGTACCCCATTTTTCAATACCATAATTGAATTCCAGCCAATCAGAATTTATTAAATTATTATCTGAAATTGTAAGTCTGTCAATCCCATTTACAATTAAGCCACTTTTTAACAAATAATTTACCAAGGTTCCTTGTTTTCCACACCCAATATCTAAGACGGGTTCCATAATAGCTTGTGTGTCAATTTTCAGTATATCAGTCTGTAATTCTGCACTATACTCAGAACATGCAGCTGGAATAATATTTACATTAGCATATATTTTATTTGAAAATGGATTAGTTTTTTCAAGCCATTGCCTCAGGTTGTGATAATGATTTTTTTCAATCGTTTTTAATGGGCAGACTTTTATCTTAATTTCGTTAAATAAATCACGATAAATATTTCTTAAGTCACTTTTAGCTTGACTATTAAATGTATAATATTGATTAATTCGACAAAACTCTTCCATCGCTTTGTCTGTCGAATAATCAATAAGAAAATCTTCCTGATCTGTACTTAACTCATCAATGTTAGAAATTGCTTTTATTGTATTATCAATAAAACTTAAAGAGATTTCGTTATCAAGAAATATGTTTTTTCCTTGATTGAATTCAATCTGGTTATCAATATTATCTAAAAATTTATTCATTCCGGATTCTTCTTTTGGTTCAGATTATTTATTAATACCATACTTTTGTCACCTACCAATTTTATCGACAGTTATTACCCTGAAAGTATTCGAATTAATGGTTATTCTAATATTTTTTTCTGAATTGGTTACATAAAAGTTCTTTCCCTTCTTAGCGAAAAACATTTTATCTGTGCTTTCCAATGCCTCTTTGACTAAGACTTCAATCTGATCATTTGAGAAACTGACAGAAAGTTTTTTATTTATCCTCTTATATACAAGCTCGGTATAACAGTGGTGTTCAATAATGTTTTGTTTGGTGTCCGTCATTTTGATTCTGATTGAGAAAAAATTTTCAAACTGATGATAATCCCCCTGATGACTAAGTTTAAAAAATCTTTATTATGTTCAAGTTAGGACTTTCATCCATTCATTTACGCTGCCACTTCCCCTGAATTGATTTATCAATCAGGTTTGCCCTTCCTGTCCACTTGTATGTTGTGGGCCAAACGCGAAATGATCTTACAAAATAGGTAAAAGCCCTTAAGCTCAAAGGTAGGTCTTTTGGCTCCCATTTCCTGGTAACATCCATTTCAATTGACACAAAATCTCCTTTCCTTAATAATAAATAATCTCCACCTGTTATTATGGTTCCTGATACAACATAATTCCATGTTCCTCTTACTTGTTGGTTTTGCGGTAAACTAATCAGGTTCGGAAAACCTTTTTCGAATTTCAATTCAACTCTGTCAGAGCCATAATCAATCCAATAATTGGTTAACATTTGTTCCTGATTCAAGCAGAAATTATGTATTCCATCTCTAAAATTGCCTTGTGAATTTTCAAAGACAAATAGTGTATCTGTAGGTGGGTTTATTTCACCAATTGTTAGTTTTGATGCATAACGGGCAAAATATGTTTTCTGTCCATTTCGTTTTACTGCAAAGTTAGAAGGCAGGAGCTTTCTATCACCAATTTGCGCTCTTATTATTGTTCCTTCTCTTTTGACAAAATCAAACTCTTGCATGTATGCCAGTAGTAGTTTTGAAGGTTTATCAATATCATTACCTACAGGTGCCAAGAAAGGTAACGGATCATGAATTTTTGAATTTTCTTTAATAAATAGTTCAATCCGGCGTCCTTTGTAATCAGTAAATGCAATGTCGACATCTACTCCAGTTTTTGATATCTCAAAAAGGTCCGGAGACATTAGTGTTTCATTTGCATATCCCAATCCTTTACCAATTGCAAAGGTAGTGCTGTCAAAGTAAACACCCGGCTGGGTATAAACATCTATCTTCTTATCTCTCCTGTACATCAAAATTCTTAAGCCCTTGCCGAAAAAAGAATCGTTAAAAAACTGCGGCTCTATCATCTCGTACTCAGAATCGTCTTCAAAACTGATTACCAGAAGTCGTTTTATAGGTTCAATACCCAGAAGAAAAGGAAAAACAAATTGCTCTTTAACAGGATAATTCACAATGGATTCATTTGTTGCACCTTGAACATTCTTAAAGAGGAGAAGAAACAGAATAAATGGAGAGATATACACGAAAAGCGACATCCAAACCTTATAGGGGCGTTTGTAATAAAGAGCCTGAACAATTCCATAAAGGGCAAACAGACCTAAAACTATAACAAACAAATGATAGTTGGTTTTAATTAATGCCAATAAACCTGATATCGCAAATAAAAAACCAAAAACAAACATAATTACTGCCTTGAGAAAGAAGTGTCCAGATTCAAGCTCCAGCGATAACTCCTGATGTTGTCTTTTTGCAGAAAGACCAATGTTTTTTTTATTGCCTTTCAATAAATGAAAAAGGTTTGATCCAATTTCGAACAAACCTAATGCAATAATAATGTAAATAAGAATTTTCATGAACAATTAATTTTATCAAACAAACTGCAAAGTTGTACCTTAAAATTAAGAAGTTCATTAACCTAGGTTCATAAATCAGCTGGCAATAATCTTCTTTTTATCCTACAGAGAGATTGAGGCTTAATTCCCAAAAAAGAGGCTATGTGGTATTGCGGTATACGCTGAATAAAATCTTTATTTTGCTTTATTAACTTGACATAACGTTGCTCTGGACTTTCTGTATAAAAGGAAACAATATGATTTACTGCTGCCGAAAAAACTGTTTCTACTAATAAGCGTCCAAATCTCTCACCATGTGTTACTTTATTATAGAAAATCTGCAAATCGCTTTTAGAAATAGCGTACAAAATGGTTTCTTCAATGGTTATAATACTTTTAGTAGAAGTAGACTGGTTTATAAAACTTTCAATATCGCCAATAAAACAACCCTCATTCCTAAAAACAAATGTCCTTTCTTCCCCATTGTAGTTGGTTGTGTACCTCACCAACCCCTTTGAAATAAACCATAATTTGTTACAAATCTCTCCCTCGTGATGAATAAATTTATTTGCTCCAAACTCTTTAATCCTGAATAAAGCTTCAATAACCTGTATATCTTCAATATTCAACGGAATAAATTCATTTATTTTTTTAATAAGCAAGTCTTTCATGATAAATTAATCTGTTAGCATTAATCTGATTATAGCCTATAAAATCTTTTTTAGGTAGATCATATCAATAAGCTGAATATCTCCTTCGAACATCGGATGGTCATAATTGTCTGTAAAGAAGTTCTTAATTCTGTGTGACTCTATAAATCCGCAACTTCCATAAAAGGACAAGATTGCCGGGGTTTCTCCTGTTCCAACAAGCATTGTTCTGTAGCTGTCCTTGTATAAAGCAGAGATGAAACTTATCAAAGTTCTGCCATATCCTTTGCCTTGATATTTCTCATATGTCGCAATATTTTTCAGCTCACAGGTTTCAGCGTCAATTGGCAATACAACGCAAACACTTTTCAAGTCACCATCGAATAATGCAAACAGGTCTCCATCACCCAAATACTTATCAATCATGTTTTCCTGCTCATCTGCCAGCAATAATAAATCAAGGTACTTTTTCTTATTATCTGTAATCTTTTCAATTTTCATTCGTCCTTTAAAATGTAAATAGTTCCTTTATTTTTCCCGACAGACTCAATAATTTGTTCGGCCTTCATATACTGCAAATCCTTTTTGAGGGTGTTTACGGAGGTATCCGGCATACCGGTTACTATATCAGACAGCTTTACAGGCTGATTGCCGGAAATGTACTCCTTAATTTTCTTCTGCCTCTCGTTAAGGTATCCGCCTTTGGATTTAAACAAATCATATTTCTGCTCCAGCCTGCGAATGAGCTCCTCCATGGATTGTAAAAAGAAGAGCATCCACTTATCGATTTTTTCACGCTCTGAATATCTCTCCTTTTGCCCATCCATAAGAGCCTCATAGTACAGCTTCTTTTTCTGCTCTATAAGGTTTTCAAAGGATACATACTGAATGAAAAGATAGCCGTATTTAAGCAGGAGCAGATTAGTAAGCAATCTGGCAAGCCTCCCGTTACCGTCCTGGAAAGGGTGAATTGACAAGAATTCGTAAATAAATAAACCGGTAACAATCAGGGGATGGATTAATTTTGCTGAAAGCTGACTATTTGTCCACTCTATAAGGCTGTGCATCTCGCTTTCGACAAGGTGAGGCTCGGTTGTGTTTAATATTATTTTTTGGGATCCGTCCGGGTAACCGGCCACAACCTGATTTGGCAAATTTTTATAGACGCCCCTGTGCCTGTCATCCTTTGTGCTGTATTTCAATAACATCTGATGTAACTGCTGAATGAAATTTTTCGAAATTTCAATTGTTTGGAAGTTATTATTAATAATTTCCAGCACATCAAAATAGCCCACAACCTCCTGCTCGTCTCTTGATTTTGAATCTGTTATGCGGATATTACTGAGGAGTTTTCTTATTTCATCATTACTCAGCTGAGCACCCTCAATCCTGGTTGATGACCCGATACTTTCAATTGTGGCAATTCTCTTTAACTCCTTCAGATAGACATTCTCTCTGCCTTCGATTGACTCCCATCTCCCCCTGAAAGAGTCAATGAAGCTTATTGATTTTAATATCAACTGGTTAGTCTGAAAGTCGAAATGGATTTTATTTATAAAATTATCCATAATGTATCCGTATTTTATCTATACAAATATAATGGATTTTTTAAAAATATATCCATACTATATCTATAAAATATCTATTTCATGACTGTCGACCAGTGTGTGTGAATTATTTTCCATTGTCCGTCCGGCTCCAGTCTGTAGACCTCTGTGCAGTTCCACATAGATAGCACCTCGCCTTTGTAAGTGTGAAGGGTGAAGGTTAGGATTGCCATATTATTCACGGCGGTAACTTTTGGGGCAACCATTTCATATCTGGATACCTCAACTATCCCTTTGATTGGCTCGTAGTATTTTGTAAGATTGTCAAGACCCTCCAGCCGCTTTTCAGTTACGGGGTCGAAGTAGGTTACATCTTCTGCCGATATCTTAAGATATCCGCTGGGATCGCCCTGATTCCATTTCTCAAGCGCCCCCTTTTCCAGAGCGATGATTGTTCCAGAAATATCCGGATTTATTGTCTGCGAAAAACTCATTTTATATTTGTTTGTAGACTTCGTCGAATGGGACGCGCATGCGGTCGCCCCAGATTCCGCCCTCGGCGCGGATTCCGCAGGAAATGATCATATTGATTTCGGCACCCATAGGGAGTTTCAGCATACGCTTAACACTTCTGCTGTCGAGGCCCTCCATGGGGCAGGTGTCGTAGCCTTCGGCGGCCATGGCGAGCATGAATGTCTGTGCGGCCAGCGCGCAGGTTTTGTGCACGACAGTGCGGGCGTCGGCCTCAGAAACCTGATATGTGATTGGCCTGAAGAGGCCTACAATGTTCACGAGGAGTTTGCGGAGGATTCCGAAGATTCCAAGAAAGCGTGAATAGAGGAGCGGCATTACATATCCGTAGTACATCTTCCAGGTTTTGATGCGCTTTTCGTGCTTCTCTTTGGGGCTGTTTTTGAGCACGTTCTGGGTTTCGAGTTCAATGAGCTGTTTCGCCCTTTTCCTGTAGAGGTCCTGTCTGGTCACGAATACAACCATCTGCTGTGCCGTTTTTGCTGCCTGTTGGCTCAGGCACGCCACCGAAAGTTTTTTAAGGGTTTCGGGGTCGGTAATGTGGTAAAATTCCCACATCTGCATATTGGAGCTGTTTGGCGAAAGCGATGCCAGCTCAAGGCAATGCCTGACTCTCTGCGGGTCAATGGGTGTATCTTTGTATAATCGGACTGAACGCCGGTAGTTTACGATTTCTTCGAAGGTCATATTATGTTGTATTTATCAATGTGATTATCAGATTAATCCAAAACAAATTGCGATAAAACTCGGGCCGTTTAACCCGCCGTGCATTATTACTCCAATCCATGAATTTTTAGTTTTCTGAACTATGTAGGATTGAATAAAAATAAGTGGAATGAGTGTAATTAGCAATTGCCATCCGAATGCAATATGAAATAATCCCCAGCCAATACCATGAATTATCCATGTATATTTTCCAAATGCAACCTCTTGTCTTGGCAGCATCACTCCTCTCCACAAAAACTCCTCTCCGAGGATATTCAAAATCCAGTATGGAAGCCACACTAAAAGCAGCCAGTATCTTCCTTTTGTTAATGGCTCAAACGACATAAACGCTGGAGAGTGATCGAATTTCCCAATCAATAACTCCATGCCTTTCATTATTAGAGCGCTGAATATTCCGACCAGGATTAATCCGCCTAAACACCATAAAATATCTCTTTTTGAAATTTTCCGAAACCTTAGGCGCTCTACCCATGTTTTTCTGGTAATTCCAAAGCCTTCGGCCTTTAAAATCAATATGCCGGTAATGATTAATGGCAGAAAAATTCCTAATCCGGCGACAATGAACCAAAAGAGGATTGTCTCCTGACCGGTTGTTTTACTTAAATAGGGAATCAAATATTTTGTCAGACAAAACATTAATATGGCTGCCGGAATATAAATCAGGAATGAGTCAAACAATCCAAGCTTTTTGATTTCTGTTTTGGTTTTCATGATTTTCGTTCATTAAATGAAATGAATTGACTTGCTGAATACGTTTTTGTTCTTTGTACTTGTCTATATTTAAAATATTCAAAGATATGAACAGCTAAAAGTGCACCTGTTATAATTTGCACTAAATAATTTGTATTGAATAGTGGTCTTATAATAGTCTTATTAAAATAGATTAATACAACCAGCAATATAAAAAGAGCCAAATATATTAATTTGTTATTAATCATAATCACCTCTCTATAGCCTTAACTTTCATTTCTCTGGGCATTTTCTCAATCGCATACCGAAGTGCTGTACGAGGCATTATTGATTTATTTTTAATCACAAATTCAAATATTTCTTGTTGGTTTGCTTCGCTCGCAGCTTTTAACATCCATCCATACCCTTTTTGAACTAAATCATCTTTATCCAAAAGTAAAATATCTGCAATTTCTATTATATCATTGATAAATTTCCCTTTTCTGCCAGGTATTATCAATGACACAGCAGAAGCTCTCCGCATCCATCTATTATCTGATTTTGCTAAGTCTTTTAATTTTCCTAAATATTCAGGATACATCTCAATGAATTCTCCAAGAGTATGATTACAAAGTGTGTCACATGATGCCCAGTTATTTACATATTCACTAATCCATTTTCTAAATATTTGAAAGTCTGCCGGCTCATATTTTTTGTGAATATAATACGACCAATGGCAGGCAATAAATGATTCTTCAATAAATCCCGATTGCCATAAAATTTCACAGAGGTCAAATATTTCTGATTTTGACTTAAAATCAATCCGTTTAAAATTATCCTTGCTAATTTTGTTTACAGTTTGCATCTTGACACCATGAGACTTTATCTTTTCTTTGAAGAAATTCTGACTGGTCATCTGAGTATTCTTGTCTATGCTTTGTTTTAGTTCATCTCGAATTTTGTCTATAACATTTTCCATATTGATCTCATCATATATATTTAGGGATAAGGCAAAGCGATATTGCTATTTAGCGCGTATTTTGCTCAATAATACTTGTAGTAAGCAAATTTTATCGGTATAATCTTTTCAGTTGGTATTTTAAATATTGTTTTTCAAAACGGTTTCGGCTTATCTCTTTTCCGTGTCCCGGAAGGAAGATGCTGCAATTAGTTTGAAGTAATTTGGCCCAACTTTCGGCCATTTTGGGAATGTCATCTGAAAATGGCGGGAATATAGAATTTCTGAATACTCCAAACATTGCATCGCCAACAATAGCTACCTCATTATCGACTATTATGCTGATAGAATCTGGCGAATGTCCAACTGTCTCAATAATATTAATCTTTCCGCTTCCTATTGTTAACTCATAATCTCCCTTAATAAAAGTATCTGGCTTAAAAGAGTCATACCCGAATTTTTGTTTGCCAATAAATTGACCTAACCCAGAAAGTATTCTCGTTGGAAATGAGGTTCCTTTTGGTAATTCAGTGTACCCATTTATAATAGATTCCTCTGCTGCACCGGAGACGACAATTCGGCAGTTACTTTTACTCTTAATAAGTTCTGCCGATTGACAATGATCATAGTGGGTATGTGTCAGTATTATTATTGAGATATCACTAAGATTAATATTGAGGGATTGGAGGTTTCTTACAAGGAGTCTGAAGGCAGATTTTTTGCCTGTATCTATCAGAATTGCAGAACCTTCATTTACAATAATATATGAGTTACTGCGACCCTTCAGTACTTGGATAATTTTACTTCCATTTTTTGTATTCCAGATTCTCATTTTGATTGTAATACTATATGATTTGTAAAATTATCTCATTTTTTAGTTGGTTCGAAAAAAATATGTTAATCTTTGCAAAGATTTCCTAACACACCCCATATGGTCGTTAATTTGCTGGTAATATTGATCTTCGGCTCCCTGACATTGCTAGGTATTATTCTAGTTATGAATCCTCTAAATGTCAATAAAAAAGCAAATATCTGGTTTGGGCTTTTCTGTCTAATATGGGCTTCATTCTGGCTGGAAGAGATTGCCCACCTAATAATCGGCCAAACATTCAGTATGAATTCAATTATAGTGCTGAAAATTATACAGTTTATATCACCAATCGTTTTCTATATAAGCATCCGATGCTTTACAAATCCTGAATTTAAAATCGGAGCCCGTGGAGTGCTTTTTCTGTTACTTCCATTTATATTCACCACCCTTTTAATTCTGGACCCAATCCTTCCAGTTAATCTTAATCCGGTTTTATACTATTTCATGCCCCTTCACGGACTCGCCTACATTTTACTATCACTACTAAAAATCAGAAAACACAAAAGAGATATCAAACAATTTACATCAAATACGTCAGAGATAGATCTTGAGTGGCTTAAATATATCGTATGGGCATCACTTTTACTTGTAATCGGGATAACAACCTTTAATGTACTATTCTTCGACGCTCCTCTCAACCTCTTTATGAACGCATTAACCTATATTGTAATTATTATCACAGCCTACTTCGCTTTGAAGCAGAAAGAGATATTTCCATCAGATGTTCAGGAGCGTGCAGATGCATTACTACTTGT
>Ga0209417_1006780_pt1 | contig 11491 bp, 9 predicted proteins | sample RifGroF2_FD_184002 | JGI IMG/M metagenome (GOLD analysis project Ga0209417, IMG submission 184002) | Groundwater microbial communities from Rifle, Colorado, USA - Groundwater F2 (SPAdes) (version 2) | ecosystem: Environmental > Aquatic > Deep subsurface > Groundwater | place: Rifle, Colorado... | reverse complement strand
GTATTCCCTGCTTCTTTCGGAGGATGTCGAAAAGATATACTGGTATCTTGCTGCGGATCATGATGTTTTCACCACTATGGGGCTGCTCAGGGGTGAAAAGGATCCGATGGGGCGGCTGGTTGTAGCACCTGCCTATGTGGCTTATGCGAACCTTGTGAAGCAGATCCATGATTCGAAATGCATGGGAAGGGAAGCGTTCGGGAAATATACTAGGGCCTATGTAGTCCGTTTCAGGAAAAGCGCGGACGAGGATATACTTGTATGCTGGGGCACCTATCCGAGCAGGATAGAAGTCGAAGCGTCAGGGCCTATGATTTCCACCAATCTGATGGGGGAGGAAAAATCCCTGGCTCCTGATTCCGGAAAGATTCTGGTTGATCTTGGCAACGAGCCTTTCTTCATCAGGGGTTCAATCCAGAAGGTGAAGGAGATCGAATCCGAGGAGAAGATCATAGCGTCATCTGCTGACGACTACGGTAAGGAGCAGGGATTCAACAACTGGAATTACGGGTATTTTGAAGTTGCGCCGGATCAATCCAGCGAAGGGAAGTATGAGTTCAAGGAGATGAATGTCGTAGAAACCATGTGGGGCGAGAACTGGGCAGGACCGTACAAGTTCCTGAGTCTCGGAGGTGGAGGAGCCCATCCGGAGATTGCGGATGGAAAGCAGATATGGGCGGTCCGGCGCTGGAAGAGCGGATATGCCGGAAAGGTACAGATAAGCGGAAGATGCTACAGGGAGGACGAAAAAGGGGATGGTGTGGAATTTGTCATCCTGCAGGACGGCAAGGAGATATTCAGGCGGAAAGTAGGAGGTGAAGCCCCGATGTCAACTGATATAAAGCTGGAGACCGACATCAGGGAAGGATCAATTGTGGACTTCTGCGTTTCTCCGAATTCGAACACTGAATATGACAGTACAAGCAGCGATATAATGATAAAGACAATTAAAATATAGCATTTGCCGGAGGCTGCGATGAAATTCAAGTTTGAAGAGATATATGATGTAATAAAAGGGGAGATCAGGTCGCTTCCAACAGGGACGAGACTACCCCGCGTCCGCGATCTCATGTCTGAGCATGATGCCGCGCAGATAACGATCCAGAAGGTGCTTGACAGGCTCGAGGAGGAGAACCCTTCCCGTCGGCTTACGGGAAGAGGCATATTCAAGTCCGACGGGAAGAAGGTCGTCAAGATACCGGTACAGAAGAAGATACTTCTTGCCCTGCCGATGCATCCTTCCCCATTTTTCGACTCGTTCGCCAACAGCTTCCTCAATATGACAAAAGGAGGAAATTATGTTCCTGCAATCACCAGGTACAATGTCTTCGACCCGATAGGCAAGTGGATTCCAGGGAATGCCAAATACGATGGGATCATAATAGTTCCTCCTGGCGTTCAGCTGAAGATAGAGATGATCAATGAACTGAAGAAGCTGGAATGCCCGATGGTCGTCGTAGACAGGTATTTCAACGGTTTTGATTTTGACTGCGTCTGCACCGACAACCTTGCTGGAGGTGCGCTTGCTGCCGAGCATTTCAGGAAGATCAACTGCAGGAAGACCGCAGTACTGGTGGCCGAACCGGAGGTGTCGACGGTAATCGACAGGATAACTTCCTTCAGCAGGCAGATGAAAATTTATGGGTTTGACGAGCCAGTGATAATAAATGCCAATACCAAAATTGGAGAGTTCTCCTCGAAAAAGGCATATGGGGAGTTGACTTCATATATCAGGAAGAACGGTATCGGCTTCAACGGGATATTCTGCGTCAGCGACCCATGCGCCCTGGGCGCCATGAAGGCACTGCATGATCTAAAGATGAAGATCCCAGAGGAGGTTGGCGTCATAGGATATGATGATATGGTCTTTTCGGAATTCTTCCATCCGTCCCTGACAACGGTAAGGCAGGATATAGAGAAGATTGCTAAAATGAGCATTGATATAATTGACAGGAAGTTCAACGGAGGGAAAGAAAAGACTTACCAGCTGCTGGTTCCTCCGGAACTTATTGTAAGGGAATCGACATTGGAGGTGCAGGATGGGAAAAAATAATAGAAGGTGTGGAACCTGTCTAATGAGGCAGTTCACATTGATCGAATTGCAGGTGGCCGTGCCCCCCGTAGCTATGAGACTGCAACAGCAGTCGAAAGCGAAGGCGAGAGCAAGCTCGATGACGTTTACGCTCATCGAGTTGCTCGTGGTGATTGCGATCATCGCAATTCTCGCCTCGCTTCTTCTGCCGGCACTCCAGAATGCGAAGGAGCAGGCGAAACGGACGGTCTGCCTGAGCAACATGAAACAGATAGGGCTTGCAATGAATTCCTATGCCGAAGACTGGAACGGCTACGGGCTCGGCTACATATACTTGGTGGAGTTCCCGAAGGACAATCCGTGCATAAGCTATCAGGCGATACAGGGTATCGGGGTGCTTTATTCAGAAAAATATTTTGGTTCAAACTATGCAGTCATGTTCTGCCCTTCGGCCAGCTGGGTCAATCCGACGTATCCCGTCTCCGGAACATACAAGGAGGGTACATACAGCATCTGGGACGAGGTAAATGAGCTGAAATGGAATTCAAGTACGAGTGCACGTGTGAAAAATGGAAGGGCCAAGAAAATGGACAAGCTGTATAACAAAACGGTCCTGATTGACAGGCTTGCATCCTGGAACAAGGGGTCGAACTGGCCTGCGGCGAAGGCGAACCATGGGCACAAATACTACAACGGGCTCGTAGGGGATGGTTCGGCAAAAGGATGTGCGGATTCAGATATGGACATATCGTTCAAGGCGAGCCAGGCGAACGACATCTGGTTCACCGACGGCTACAACAGGGACAAGTGGATCTACTGCTTTGATCAGATAAACAATTTCTAAAAGAGGGAGAATTAATTCTGTGAAGAATATTGGAACCTGGATTATGCCGGTCTTTGCTCTGGCCGGTGCCGTATGCAACGCTGAGAATGCAGAATCTAAAATTGTCACCCATGAAGCGCCCGCCGCGGAAAAAGCTTCACCAGATTATTCTGTGGAAGTAAATGGGAAGTCTGTCTTCGTCTACACGGTCCCGACTTTACGCGGAGGACCGGCATCATTCGCATATTTCGATTTCCAAGGAACGGTGAAAATTAAGGTTTTGTCTCTGAATAAGACGGATTCCGTGAAAATACTTCCAGCGTCTTTTGGAATAAAACATGAGTTAAAAGATGGTTCATGCGAATTTTTCCTGTCAAAACCTGCCAATCTCACGATAGAGATAAATGGAAGTTATGAAAGAGCTCTGCATCTTTTTGCAAATCCAATTGAAAAGGATGCCCCTAATCCCGATGATCCGGATGTAATATATTTCGGGCCTGGAATCCATGAAATAACCACCCTGAGCCCGAAGAGCAACCAGACAGTCTATATCTCCGGAGGGGCCATATTAAGGTTGAAGATTTTAGAGGGGGAAAAGCCCGTACAGGGAAAAAACTGGAAAGGTAACAAGGTTTATAAGACTTTTATGGAAACCAGGGGCGTGCAAAATGTGAAGGTCCGAGGTCGGGGAATCATCGACATGGGGTTTCTTCCCTGGCACGCGCGCACTGCAATGTGGTTTGAAAAATCAAAAGATGTGCTTGTAGAGGGGATCATCATACTTGACGCCCCGGCCTGGGTAGTGGCGATGCACAATTCCACGAATGTGACGGTACGGAATATAAAGCAGATCTGCCAGAGGGAGAACAGCGATGGCATCGACATCTGCAACAGCCAGGATGTTCTTGTGGAGGACTGTTTTCTGCGCAACAACGACGATGAGATATGCGTGAAGACGACGACCGCCTCTCCGGATCTGGAATCGAAGAACATAATTGTCAGGAACTGCGTGATCTGGAACGAACGCGCCCGCGGACTTGGTATAACCTCTGAGACCCGTGCGAATATCGTAGACGTGACATTCCAGGATTGCGACATCATCCACGACTTCTCAAACGGATACGACTGTTCTTCCCTGGCAATACTGGTCTCCGATTCCGGCAGCATGAGCAACATAAGATTTGAAAATATCAGGATTGAAGACATAAAGAATACTCTTATCAACTGCTGGATTGGTGCAGATATGTGGGGCAAGGACAATAAAAGGGGGAATATAAAAGGAGTTGTGTTCAAGGACATAATCGTGACTGGCGGCAAATTTCCCGTTTCAAAGATCACAGGCTTTGACGAGAATCATCTTGTAGAAGACATGACTATCGATAACTTAAATATCCAAGGCAAGAAAATAAATGATCTTGAATCAGGTAAATTCAAGATCAACCAGTTCATGAAGGATATTCAATTCAAGTAATCCATAACCTCCATATCCATTAAAATATATCAGTATTTGACAAAATCGTCCTTTGGAATATTGTATACAATATACAATTTAACTAACTTGAAGGAATGATGATTATGAAACGGTTTTTCCTGCTTTTACTGCTTGTTTCAGCCTTTCTGCCATCGGTATTTTGCGCAGACGAGAACGCTGTAAAACCAACCTATAAGGAAGTCAAGGATCTACCATATTATGATGCGAATACTCCTGATTTAACTCCTTATCAGATTGAACGTTGCAAATTGGATATATATTACCAGGAAAATGGAAAAGATCTCCCTGTGGTAGTCTGGTTCCATGGTGGCGGATTGACCGGTGGAAACAAAGCCATTCCGTCAGGCCTGAAAGACAAGGGAATTGTAGTGATAGCAGTGAATTATAGGTTGTCGCCACAGGTGAAATGTCCGGCATATATCGAGGATGCCGCTGCCGCTATCGCCTGGACATTCAAGCATGTTTCCGAATATGGTGGAAGCCCGGACAAGATCTTTATTTCCGGACATTCAGCCGGTGGATATCTGGTGTCGATGGTAGGTCTTGAAAAGAAGTGGCTGGCAAAATATGAGATAGATGCGAACAAGCTTGCCGGAATCATACCTTTCAGCGGACAGGCCATCACTCATCTGACCATACGCAAGGAAAGAGGAATCTCCGACAAACAGCCTGTAGTCGACGAATTCTCTCCTCTTTTCCATGTACGGGCAGACACACCTCCAATCCTCATTCTCTCAGGTGATCGTGAAAAGGAAATGCTCGGACGCTATGAGGAGAACGCCTATTTGCTGCGCATGCTGAAGGTCAATGGGAACACGGTCTCGACACTCTATGAACTTCAGGGGTATGGACACGGAATGGTGACTCCAGGAGTTCCTCTGCTGGTAGAGTTCGTAAAGAAGACATTGGCTGACAAGACAAAGAATGAAACAAAACAATAAGTGCTCATTCCAGAGGTAAAAAACTCTCAACATATAAGGATAAAGATATGTCAGAAAATCCTGTATTCAGTGCGATTAAGGACCGGTTCAAGTCTGGGCAGAAAACTCGTATCCTCGCCTTTGGATCGTCTAATACTGAGAGGATTTTGCCAGGCATGCACTGGTTTGACGTATTTGATCTCGCCATTGGAAATACGTATGGAAGAATCCATTATTGCATAAACACAGGCATTGGAGGGCATACTTCCAAAGATCTGCTTGGTCGCTTTGAAGACGATGCCGCCTTTTACCGGCCTCATATGGTGTTCATAACTGTCGGCGGGAATGACAGCAATCCTGACCGTAAGCTGACCGAAGAACAGTTTACTTCCAATCTTCTGGAACTTCATCGCCGTTTTAAAAAGATGGATACTGCTATAGTCTTCCAGACGTATTATGCGCCAATAGACTATATGTGCCCAGATGAGCATATGAAGAAGTTTTCCCGGTATATGGAAATCATCCGGCAGATTGCAGTTGAAACCGGATCCGGGCTTGTGGATCATTTGGCCAGGTGGGAATATCTTCGTAAAAATCATCCAGACAAGCACTTGCCACTGATGCAGGATGGTATGCACGTCAATAGGCGGGGCAATATGGTAATGGGGCTGGATATTGCCCGTCATTTCGACGTCAAAGTAAATATTCCATACACATCTTCCGTACACGATCCGGAAGGAAAGGGATTCTGGAACGAGGCCGTCGAGATACAGAAGATCATGGATAATAATTTTTCTCTGGGAGAAAAATTATGAAGATACAACGTCGTTCTCTCGGGGAAGGGGTCTATAGGCGCCTTCTGCGTCTCATCCTTGACGGTAAAATTACGGCCGGTAAATGGATGAGGGAGGAGAAGCTCTGCAAGGAGCTTGGTGTCAGCCGCACGCCATTGCGCGAAGCATTGATCCGTCTGGTCCAGGAAGGCATTCTTGAACAGCAGACGCATCGCGGATGCATCGTGCGCCAGCTTGAAAAAGATGAAATAGGTCAGATGATGGAATACCGTCGACTGCTCGAATGCATGGTGCTAAGAGAGTGGTTCGACAAGATAGACCGTCATGAAATTAAAATACTGGATGAAAAACTAATTGCAGCCACCAAGACCGGCAATGAAAATCTACGCATAGCGATACTTGAAGCCGATGAGGAACTTCATGAAATCATAATATCGGCCTGTGACAATCGTTTCATTGTCGAACAGGTTCGCCGTCTACAACTGCTCTGCCGACCCTACCGGGTTCTGCGCTGTGCAGAATCGGAGGATCTTACCGCCATCCTGGCGGAACGGAAGAAGATCATCGATGCAATACTAAATGATTCCGTCGAAGATGCAGTTGCCGGGCTTTCCGCCCACTTCGAGACCAGCCGGAAATACTATATTGATGACACCTTAGCCAAAACGGAGTCTGGCATTTCCCAACAGTTTTGAAAAATAATTCCAATGCTTTCGTATTACGATGCCTCAGGCATCCGCAGGAGTGCGCAGACAGAGTCTGCGCTCATCCTCAAGCGGTGATTTTGTCACCGCATTCAGATGGCTCCATGACACCAATGCCGTTAACTTAAGCGTAACATCTTAATAATAGTGCTGTTATATTGTTTTTCTTTACGCATGGAATGCGTTAGGTAATAAAGCCTATGGTTTCAACCATAGGTATTGGATTCCAAAATTTGTTTTGCCCTGAAGGGACAGAGTATACTCCGTCCCTACAGGACGAATCATTTTTCCATATATGTCCTGTGGTTGAAACCACAGGCTTTATTACTCAATCCCTTCAGGATTAATATATGCATGTAACATGCGAGTCATCAGTATATTATGTCTTAAGTTAACGGCATTGGCATGGCACAGTAATAAAATATTTTCTTCCGTGGTCTTTATCATCTTGTACCGCAGTCATTATCTTTTAAGCTGTGCATGGACGGTGTTCTTGAAATTGTCGAGGGCGAATTCACCCTTGTGCATTACAACCTCGCAGGTGCTCTTGACTTTCTCAAACTCATCAAGTGAAGCGGCGAAAGCTGTGATTGCAATAATAGGAATATTACTGAACTTATTGTCTTTCTTCATGTATTGGATCAGTTCCCATCCGGTCTTCACAGGCATCAGGAGATCTATAATACTGAGTTTTATATCATATTTTCCGCTTTCAAGGATGTCGATAGCTTCATTTCCGTTGGCGGCGCATACGGATTCATATCCCTCGTCAGTCAGTACACGGGAATAGAAATTCCGCAGGAGATCATCGTCGTCCACTATAAGGATCACCGGCATTGATCCGCTTTTATCCTGATCATTCATATATGAATTCTCCTTATGTTAAATATTTACTCGTGGCGGAATGCCCGTCTTTGGAACGGAATGACTTGCCTGTTACAGCAATCACAGCATCTTATATGCCACGCGCGTCCGCATCCGAAACCTATTTCATGACACCGATATAGAACAAGAATTTAATTGTTTCGGATTTTCCTGGCCGGTCCGAGTCCGGCTCGGACAAAGGCGAGTTTCGTGCTTCGGATTTTAACATGTTCGCCAGAGGTGTATATTTCCTAATGAAACAGATAAAGGTCATATGCTTCCTGAATCCTCTGTCCTGCGACGGCAAGTCCGTTGAACGCTGGAAGGAGGTAGAGGGTATATTCAAGGAACTGGACATAAGCTACGAGCTTGTGTCGCATGCTGGTGATCTGTCCGTTAAAGTACTGGAAGTCCTTAAGGCTGGAGTACCTGAGCCTACGACCATTGTCGGGGTTGGCGGAGACGGCACACACAACGCTCTCATCAACGGTATGATGAAGTTCAAGGAATCCAATCCAAGCGCATACCTTCCATCATATGCCATAATTCCATTCGGTACCGGAAACAACATTGCGAAATCATTCAGCATGAGTCCGATGGAGAACCTTATATTCAACGATATCCGCCGTGCCGTAATTTCAACCGTCTGGGGCGCGGACTACAAGTTGGATCTTGGCAGGATCGGAGACAGGTTTTTCGCCGACGGATTTGCCTGCGGTATTGACGCCAGCATCCTGAAAGGGAGGGACAGGGACAAGTCATTCTTCAAGAAAATTCCGTTGCTGTTCTGGATGGTCAAGGGTTATCTGATATATCTCTACAATGTAATGAAGAATCTTTTCGGGTATAAGTCAGTAAAAGGTGAAATTGCCATTGATGGAGAAAAGAAATATTCCGGGAAGATTTTAAATATCATAATCAACAATACCCGGATCTATGCGGGTGAGTTCGACCTTACAGACACCGCATATGCGAATGATGGAAAACTCGACATTCTGATTTCCAAGGGGCATGCCAGCTACCTTAGGCGTTATCTTCTGAGCCATCGTCATTTTCCTAGGAAGATCAGGAAGTTCGGTTCATTTGGTGAAGATTCAATTTATCATATCAAGGGCAAGGTTTTCAAAATCAAATTCGACAAGCCCATGCCAGCCCAGGTTGATGGCGAACAGATCCCTGATGCCAGTGAGTTTACTATTGAAACATATCCTTCTGCAATAACCCTAAAGATCCCGGTTGAACCGGCATGAAACCTAATTCCGATTTTAAAGCAACGGAACTCAAGAACGCGCAAACATGCGCTACTACAAGCGAAAATGCCCTTATTTGAAGTCCGACAGCCTTCCATATGAGAACCCTCCATACATTCCAAAGTAATTGAGGTAAAATAACAGCTTGAAGAGTAAAGAATTTTGAAGTATCTTCAATATAAATAGGCTTTTTCACCGACATACGTGCAGTATGGAAATATTGGATGAAATGGCCTGACAGTAAACCGTTAAATAAAACATGGGAAAAAGCCTATTATGCCTCCGCATTTTGTGTTCCAGATGATGAACGTGTCGAAGTTCTACAATGAAAAACCTGTCCTTCAGGATATCAGCCTGTCGTTCTACTACGGCGCCAAGATAGGAATCGTAGGAGAAAACGGTTCTGGGAAATCTACTCTTCTGCGTATAATGGCGGGTCTGGATACGGATATCATGGGGACAGCCCAGATCTCCAAGAACATGCGCGTCTGCTATGTCCCACAGGAACCACATCTCAATCCGGAGAAGAACGTCCGTCAAAATCTTGAAGAGGCTGTGAAACATGTCAAGGATCTTATCAGCCGTTATGACGAGGTCTGTGCGAAGCTGGGAGAAAAGCTGTCAGAGGCAGAGATGATGAAACTCGGTAACGAGATGGACAGGCTCCAGACTGAGATTGACAAGGTAAACGGCTGGGAAATTGATCGTATGCTCGACATGGCCTCCGACGCACTTGTGCTTCCTCCTGATGATTCGGACGTGACAAAGCTTTCAGGTGGGGAATGCCGTCGTGTTGCGCTCTGCAAAGCACTTCTCGAAAAACCCGATCTGCTGCTGCTTGACGAACCCACCAACCATCTCGACGCCGAAACCGTCGCCTGGCTCGAACAGGCGCTCCGCGATTATGAAGGGACCGTAATTATCGTCACGCATGACCGATATTTCCTGGACAACATCACCAAATGGATTCTGGAACTGGAAAACACCTATGGAATCCCATTTGAAGGGAACTACAGTTCGTGGCTCAAGCAGAAATCCGAGATCCTCCGTGTCCGTGAGAAATCCGAGAGCAACCGTCAGAAAATCCTGCAGAAGGAGTTGGAGTGGATAGGCACAAGCCCCCAAGGGCGTCTGAGGAAACAGCAGGCGCGTGTCAGCCGATACGAGGAATTGTCCAGTCAGAAGTTCGAGGTACAGAAAAACGATTGTGTCATCCAGATCCCTCCCGGGCCTCATCTGGGCAACAAGGTGGTCACAGCGAAATCCCTCACAAAAGGATACAGTGATGTCACCCTCCTCGACAACGTCGATTTCAACCTTCCTCCAGGCGCCATTGTCGGAATCATAGGTCCCAACGGTGCCGGAAAGACCACTCTTTTCCGCATGATCATCGGGCAGGAGAAGCCGGACTCGGGAACTGTTGAAATTGGAGATACAGTCGTACTTGCCTATGTGGACCAGCACCGTGATGCGCTTGACGACAGCAAGAGCATCTACGAGGAAATCACAGGGGGGCTGGATGATATTTCCCTGGGGGATCGCAGTATCAACAGCCGGGCCTACTGTTCGCGTTTCAACTTCCGTGGACAGCAGCAGCAGAAAAAAGTAGGACAGCTATCCGGTGGTGAACGCAACCGAGTCCATCTAGCCAAACTTCTGCGTACTGGAGGCAATCTGCTTCTGCTTGACGAACCTACCAACGATCTGGACGTCAACACCATGAGGGTGCTTGAAGAAGCCCTCATAGAGTTTCCCGGCTGTGCGATGGTAATCAGCCATGACCGTTTCTTCCTTGATCGAATATGTACGCACCTTCTTATTTTCGAGGGTGACGGCAAGCTCAAGTGGTTCGAAGGCAACTTCCAGCTATACGAGGAAAAGATGATCGCCGCTGACGCCGAACATCTCCTTCACCGCCGCAAACACTACAAACGACTGGCATTGCACTAACCTGGATTATTCACGCGGAGTGAATAATCCATGCGCATCTGAAACGCATGGATTAATCAGGCTAAGGCGATTCTTCTTCCTCAATAAGTAGGATGGAGCCTTCTGAGAATACTTTTGTATTCGTATTACGATGCCGCAGTAATGCCGTTAACTTAAGATATAACACGTTAATGTCTCGCATGTTATATTCTGATGATGAATCCTGAAGGGATTGAGTGATATAGCCTGTGGCTTCAGCCACAGGTTTCGTATAAAAGATGATTCGTCCTGTAGGGACGGAATATACTCTGCCCCTTCAGGGCAAAACAAATTTTGGGATTCAATACCTATGGTTGAAACCATAGGCTTTATTACCTAACGCATTCCATGCGTAAAGATAAAACAATATAACATCCATATTATTAAAATGTTACGCTTAAGTTAACGGCATTGATGCTGCAGGCATCCGATGGAGTGCTGTAACAGAGTTACAGCTTTTTTCCAATCGAATGCAGTATCCTTGATTTTCTACCTGTATCAGATTATCTTTGGTCCAATATCAGTCTTGTCCTAAATAGCTTTTAAAAAAGCGTGACTCCTTTTGGGGATATATAATATCTCCAGAAGTTAAACAGAAAGGAGTCACGAGGATATGAATAGGTGTACAAGTCTTTTTAGTCAAA
>Ga0209417_1006777_pt1 | contig 11494 bp, 7 predicted proteins | sample RifGroF2_FD_184002 | JGI IMG/M metagenome (GOLD analysis project Ga0209417, IMG submission 184002) | Groundwater microbial communities from Rifle, Colorado, USA - Groundwater F2 (SPAdes) (version 2) | ecosystem: Environmental > Aquatic > Deep subsurface > Groundwater | place: Rifle, Colorado... | reverse complement strand
CGCAACGCGATGCAGATGTGCTGAAGCGGGCGCTGATCGGCGGGGGATTGGGACTGCTGGTCGGGCTGTTGTCGTTCTATCTTTCGCACCGGACCTTGCACTGCGCTTCCGGATGCGACCGCGCGGTATCCAGCGCGACGCTGATCCTCACCACCTTCATCGGTGCTGTCGTCAGCCTGGCCGCTTTCTACCATGTGCTCGGCACCGACAAGGTCGGACAGGACGTGCTGTATCTTTCATTGAAGAGCATACGCACCGGCCTCATCATTGGCACGGTGACCACGCTGGTGACTTTGCCGCTGGCCCTGTTCCTCGGCGTGGCGGCGGGCTATTTCCGTGGCTGGGTGGACGATGTCATCCAGTACGTCTACACGGTGCTGAGTTCCATCCCCAGTGTGCTGCTGATTGCGGCGATGGTGTTAATGATGCAATTGTTCATCGATAAGCATTCCGATTGGTTTGATCTTGCAATTCTGCGTGCCGATGCGCGCTTGGTTGTCTTGTGCCTGATTCTTGGCGTTACCAGCTGGACCGGGCTGTGCCGCCTGCTACGCGGCGAGACGCTGAAACTGCGCGAGATGGAATACATCCAGGCGGCGCAGTCGTTCGGCGTGTCCAGCTTGCGTATCCTTACCCGCCACATCATGCCCAATGTGATGCACATCATCCTCATCGCGTTGGTGATGGATTTCTCCGCGCTGGTGCTGGCCGAGGCGGTGCTGTCCTACGTCGGTGTCGGCGTTGATCCCTCGATGATCTCATTCGGCACCATGATCAATGCCGCGCGCCTGGAGATGGGGCGCGAGCCCATGGTGTGGTGGGCGCTGGCGTCCGCCTTCGGTTTCATGCTGGTGCTGGTGCTGGCGGCGAACCTGTTCGCCGATGCGGTGCGCGATGCCTTCGATCCGCGCCTGAACCGGACGGAGACCGCGACATGAACCTGCTTAAGGTCGACAAGCTTGTCACCCGCCTGCGTAACGGCGCGGCCATCGTGGACGGTCTCTCGTTCGACATCGCGGCGGGTGAGACCTTCGCTCTGCTGGGCGAGTCCGGCTGCGGCAAGTCGATGACCGCGCTGTCGCTAATGCGGCTGCTGCCGGACGGTGTGGTGAACACGGGCGGAGCGGTGCAGATGGAGGGTGGTGCATTGTTCGATCTGCCCGAGCATGATATGCGCGTAGTGCGCGGCGGCAGGATGGCGATGATCTTCCAGGAACCCGGGCTGAGCCTGAACCCGGTGATGACGGTTGGACAGCAGATTGCCGAGGTGCTGGCGCTGCACCTTGGCATAAAGGGCGCAGCAGCCAATGCCCGCTGTGTCGAATTGCTGGATCAGGTCGGCATCCCCGATGCCGCACGCCGAGTGGATGAATATCCGTTCCAGCTTTCCGGCGGCATGAAGCAGCGCGTGATGATCGCGATGGCGCTGGCGGGCAGTCCGAAGTTGCTCATCGCAGACGAGCCGACCACCGCGCTGGATGTGACGATACAGGCGCAGGTGCTAAGACTGCTGCGCGATACGCAGGATAAGCTTGGCATGGCGATGCTGCTCATCACCCACGATCTGGGCGTGGTGGCGGAGAACGCGCACCGCGTCGGCGTGATGTATGCGGGACAGATCGTCGAGCAGGCCACACGCGAACAGTTGTTCGCCAAACCGTTGCATCCCTACACGCAAAAGCTGTTTGCCGCGTTGCCGGATGCACGCCGCAGCGGACAGCCGCTGAGCGCCATTCCCGGCAGCGTGCCGCCCTTGGGCAGCATCACGCAGGGTTGCCGGTTTGCGCCACGCTGTGACAAGGCCTGGACGCTGTGCCACGAGCAGACGCCTGAGTGGACGGTGATGAATGGGTGTGGGGTGAGGTGTCATCTGTATAGTGAAACAGGAAGTGTGAAACGAGAATCACCCCTCACCCCCAGCCACTATCTCGCTTGCGGAAGAAGAGAGCGCGTCAGCGCGGGAGAGGGGGCGTTATTGCAGGTCTCCGACCTGCAAGTCCATTTCCCCATTCGCAAAGGCATCCTGCAACGTGTTGTCGGTAATGTGAAAGCGGTGGACGGCGTGTCGCTGTCCATCCCGCAGGGACGCACGCTGGCGCTGGTGGGCGAATCGGGTTGTGGCAAAACGACGCTGGGCAAGGCGTTGTTGCGGCTGCTTCCTGCCACCGCAGGCAGTGCGCACTTCGCCGGGAAGGAATTAATCGGGACGGACGCGGCACGCTCGTCCATTCAGATGGTGTTCCAGGACCCGTATGCCTCGCTGAATCCCAAGATGCGCGTGGCGGAGATATTGGAAGAAGGCATGACTGCGTTGAATATCGGTGACGACAGCGCCGCGCGGCAGGCGCATATCGATGGCTTGCTGGACAAGGTGGGGCTGGCGCGCGACAGCAAGTGGCGTTATCCGCACGAGTTCTCCGGCGGGCAGCGCCAGCGCATCGCCATCGCGCGTGCGCTGGCGGTGTCGCCGCAATTGCTGATTTGCGACGAGCCGACCTCGGCGCTGGATGTGTCGGTGCAGGCGCAGATACTGAATCTGCTGAAAGAACTGCAACAGGAATTGGGGCTGAGTTATCTCTTCATCACCCACAATCTCGCGGTGGTGGAATATCTCGCGCACGAGGTGTGCGTGATGTATCTGGGGCGTATCGTCGAGCGCGGTACGACGGAAGAGGTGATGCGTTCACCGAAGCATCCCTACACGCAGGCCTTGCTGTCGGCAGTGCCGCGCATCGACGGGGTGGGCAGGGAATATGTCAAATTGGAAGGCGATCTGCCGTCGCCGGCGAACCCGCCTGCGGGCTGCTATTTCGCGCCGCGCTGCGCACGCGCGATTGCAGCCTGCTCACGACGCTACCCGGACGCTAGCCGGATCAGCACGACGCATCAGGTGCATTGCCACCTGTACAACAAATAGATCAGTTCGATTGCCTGGAGTGGCTGGTGTCGTAAGCGACCTTCATACTGGCCGACTTCTTGCGGGTGTTGGTGCTCTTCTTCGATTTGGCCTTGGTCGCGGTTACGCTGCGCTTGCGTGCGACGGGGCGATTGGTGTCGGACAGGACGATGTTGAAATGCTGGCCGACGCGCAGGAATGTTCTGCCGTTGTTCGCTTCGCGCAGTTGTCGCTGGCTGACATGGAAGCGGCGCGCGATGGTAGAGATGGTGTCGCCACGGCGCACCGTATAGCGGACGGCGCCGTACATCTCGGCGACGGCGTTGGGATGCATGTTGAACGCGGCGAACTGGATCGCCGATTCCTCATCCTTGATCGGTACCAGCAGGGTCTGACCGTTGCTTTCCTGTGCGTATTTCGACAGGCCGTTGGCAGAGCGCAATTCGGATATCGACAAGCCGAAGTGGGCGGCGATCTGCTCGAAGCGCTCACCTTTCTTGCTTTCGTAGGGCTGCCAGGAAACCAGGCGCAGATTGGTCTTGGCCAGATTGCTGCGGAAGGTCTCGACCTTGTCTACCGGCAACAACAGCACCTCGGAGGAACCCTGCAGGATCACCGGACGGTTGTGGCTGGGATTGAGGGCGATGAATTCTTCCATCGGGATGTCGGCCAGTTCGGCGGCGATCTTCACATCCATGTGTTGATTGGCGGCGACGGCTTCGAAGTAAGGTGCATCGGGCACGTCGCTCAGAATCAGGCCGAAGCGTTCGGGGTCGCTGACGATGTTCTTCACGGCCAGCAGTTTCGGCACGTAGTTCTGGGTCTCGCGCGGCATCCTGAGATGCGAGTAATCGGTGGGTTTGCGCAGCTTGCGGTTCTTGGCCTGCGCGCGGGCGACGGCGTTCTCGCCCCAGTTGTAGGCGGCCAACGCCAGTTCCCAATCGCCGAACTGGTCATGCAGCTTTTGCAGGTAGTCCAGCGCGCCGTTGGTCGCGCCGATGATGTCGCGACGGCCATCGTGCCACCAGTTCTGCTCCATGCCGAAGTGTTTGCCGGTGGAAGGGATGAATTGCCAGATGCCGGAGGCGCTCGCCACCGAGTTGGCGCCGGGGTTGAAGGCGCTCTCGATCATCGGCAACAGCGCGATCTCCATCGGCATGCCGCGGCGTTCGACTTCCTCGACGATGTAGAACAGGTAACGGCGACCGCGCTCGGTCATGCGCAACACGTAGTCGGGATGGCTGGCATACCACTTCTCGTGGCGCTTGATCAGCGGGCTGTTCAGCTCGTTCATGCCGTAGCCGTTGCGGATGCGTTGCCACAGGTCGTCGGCTGCCGGTTCGGGCGCGACGATCATTGCTTCGCGTATCGGGGCGGGGGCTTGTGTTTCGGGTTCGGCTGTTGATTCGGCAGCGGGTGTCTGGATCGTCGCAGTTTGTTGCGGCGCGGCAGTTTCAGCGAGTGGTGCTTGAACGGCAGGCGCAGTCAATTCGGGAGTATTCAATGCCACGACCGTCTCGGCATGGGACGCCATGGCAACGGTGCAGCCGAGCACGGCGCTGAGAATGAGCAGAAGCGGTTTTTTGATGGACACTATTGGCAGCCGTCTTGATTGAAGTGTTGCGATGGTAGCGGAGGCAAGGGCTCGGGTCAACCTTGGATGTGTCATTCCAGTTTGATTATTGAAGGTTTTTTGTTACGGGAAGGGTGTTTTTTAGCCCGAAAAAAGGGGGAGCGTCGCCGCTCCCCCTTCGTCCTGCCGGAGATTCCGGCCAGTGCTTACTTGATGACTTCTTTCAGTTGCTCAAGGATCGCAGGATTCTCAAGAGTAGAAACGTCCTGAGTGATCTCTTCGCCCTTGGCGACGGCACGCAACAGACGACGCATGATCTTGCCGGAACGGGTCTTGGGCAGGTTGTCGCCGAAGCGGATCTCGTCGGGTTTGGCGATCGGTCCGATCTCCTTGCCCACCCAGTTGCGCAACTCATCAGCCAGTTTCTTGGCCGCTGCCGCATCGGCAGGACGTGCGCCTTTCAGCACCACGAACGCGACCACGGCTTCGCCCTTGATCTCGTGCGGTTTGCCGACAATGGCGGCTTCCGCGACCAGCGGGTTGGAGACCAGTGCAGATTCGATCTCCATGGTGCCGAGACGGTGACCGGAGACGTTCAGCACGTCGTCGATGCGGCCCATGATCCAGAAGTAGCCGTCTTCGTCGCGGTGAGCGGAGTCGCCGGCCAGATAGGCGCCGTGCATCTCTTCGGGGAAGTAGCCCTTCTTGTAACGCTCGGGATCGCCCCAGATGGTGCGGATCTGCGAGGGGAAAGGCTTTTTGATGACGAGGAAGCCGCCGTGCTGGTCATGCACCTCATCGCCTGCTTCGTTGACGATGGTGGCCATGATGCCGGGCAGCGGCAGGGTGCAGGTGCCGGGTTTGATCGGCATCGCGCCGGGCAGCGGGGCGATCATGTGGCAACCGGTCTCGGTCTGCCACCAGGTATCCACGATCGGGCAGCGTGCGCCGCCGACGGTGTTGTAGTACCACATCCATGCTTCCGGATTGATCGGCTCGCCCACTGAACCCAGCAGACGCAGCGAGGACAGGTCGTATTGTTTTGGCAGGTCGCCGCCGAGCTTGATCAGCGAGCGGATCGCGGTGGGTGCGGTGTAGAAGGTGGTGACCTTGTGGTCCTGGATCATCTTCCAGAAACGGCCCGCGTCCGGATAGGTCGGCACGCCTTCGAAGATGACCTGGGTCGCGCCCATGGCCAGCGGGCCGTAGGCGACATAGCTGTGGCCGGTGATCCAGCCGACGTCGGCCGTGCACCAGAACACGTCGGAATCCTTGTAGTCGAACACCCATTTCAGCGAGACCATCGCACCCAGCAGGTAGCCGCCGGTGGAGTGCTGCACGCCCTTGGGTTTGCCGGTGGAGCCGGAGGTGTAGAGAATGAACAGCGGATGTTCCGCACCCACCCATTCCGGTTCGCAGGTGCTGGCCTGTCCGGCGATGACGTCGTGCCACCAGACATTGTTCTTGTGCCACTGCACTTCGCCCTTGGTGCGCTGGTAGACGATGACGCTATGCACGCCCTCGCAGCCGCCCATGGTCAGTGCCTCGTCAACGGCGGGCTTGAGCGCCATCGCTTTGCCGCCGCGGAACTGGCCGTCGGAAGTGATGACCGCTACAGCTTGCGCGTCGGTGATGCGCTCGTGCAGGCTCTTGGAGGAGAAGCCGCCGAACACGACGGAGTGGATCGCGCCGATACGGGCGCAGCCTTGCATGGCAACCACGGCTTCCACACTCATCGGCATGTAGATGATCACGCGGTCGCCCTTTTTGATGCCACGTGACTTCAAGCCGTTGGCAAACTCGCACACACGGGCGTGAAGATCCTTGTAGCTGATCCTGGTGACTTTGCCATCGTCCGCTTCGAAGATGATGGCGGTCTTGTCGCCCTGCTTGGCCAGATGCTTGTCCAGGCAGTTGTAGGAGACGTTCAGTTCGCCGTCCTCGAACCACTTGTAGAACGGGGCGTTGCTGTCGTCCAGCGTCTTGGTGAAGGGCTTGTGCCAGAGCACGGTCTCGCGGGCGAGGTTGGCCCAGTAGCCGGCGTAATCCTTGTTGGCAGCGTCGACCATCGCCTGGTAAGCGGCCATGCCGGAGACGTTGGCCTGCTTCACAAAGGCATCGGATGGCGCAAATACGCGCTTTTCGTTCAAGACCGACTGGATATCTGACATGCTTTTCTCCTGAGAAAGTTGTTATTGGGGCTGATTCACATTCCTGTGATCTGTTTCAAATCGAACCCCCATTTTACGGGGTCTTCGGCACTGACGATACTCTCCTGCGATTTGCTCAGGTTGATCAGTTCAGGCATGAAGGGTTCGTTGGATTTGGTTGAGAAGAAGGCCTTTACAACAGGCGTGAGCAGGCTCTTCTCAGTCTGCTCTATGACTATAGCCAGTCTACCTGACTTGAGCCTTACTAAAGTGCCGGAGGGGTAGATGCCGATGGTCTTGACGAAGGCCTGGAACACCCTCTCGTCGAAGTGTCCGTTGCGCCATTCCGCCATCTTGCGGATGGTCTCGGCCGGCTCCCAGCCGTTCTTGTAGCAACGGTTCGAGGTGAGTGCGTCGTAGACATCGCACACCGCGCCCATACGGGAGAATAAAGTCAGATTCTCTCCGGAGATGCGCTCGGGATAACCCGTGCCGTCCACGCGTTCATGGTGGTGCAGGCAGACATCCAGCGCGGTCTCTGTGATCTCGGGCGAACCCTTTAGCAGTTCCCAGCCCTTGCGCGGGTGTTCCTTGATGATGTTGAACTCTTCGTCGGTCAGTTTGCCGGGTTTGTTCAGCACCTCGTCGTCTATCATCATCTTGCCGACGTCGTGCAGCAGTCCGGCAAGGCCGGCCTCCTTGAGGTCGTTGCCGGTCAGGCCGAGTTGTTTGCCCAATGCGATCATCAGCGCGCATACGGCGACCGAGTGCATATAGGTGTAATCGTCCTTGGTCTTGAGCCGGGACAGGTTGAGGAAGGCCTCCGGATTGCGCGTGATGGACTCGCTGATCTCCTCCACCAGAGGGGCTGCATCGCTGACCTTGATGGCATTGCCCATGCGCACTTCCTGGAACATGGAAGTGACCGCCGCCTTGCTCTTGGCCTGCAGTTTCCGGGCTCGTTCGAGTTCTTCGTGGATGGGAATGCGCGGTTCGCGCAAAGGTTCCTTGGCGATGGCTTTCAGTTCATCCTCGACCTTTTTGCTCGCTTCCGCTGGGGTGGATAGCACCGCTTCGGCCCCGATGTCCATGCCTTTGTCGGTGTCGATCCAGACCTCCTGCACGCCGCAGGTCTTCAGTGTCTTCAGGTCTTCGTTCTCTTCGAGCAGGAAGGCTTTCTTCCAGAACGGATGGTCCATCCAGCTGCCGCATATCTCGTGGACGAACATTCCTGCCCGCACATCGCTAACACGTATCTTTTTCAGCATGGTCGAACCGGAAGGGAGGACTGTTTATTGAGAACCGGATTGTAACGCAGTCGGCTGGGTTTCAGCCGAAACGGACCTTCAGAACCAGCACCATTCCGGCCAGTACCAGAGTGATGCAGTTGGCGATGATGACGGGCCAGGCGCCGAGCAGGATGCCGTAGACCAGCCACAGCGCCACGCCGCCGGTGAACAGCGCATACATGCTCAGCGAGATGTCTTTGGTGTGGCGCGTCTTCAGCACGCGCCACACCTGGGGGATGAACGAGCAGGTGGTGAGGGTGGCGGCAATGCCGCCTATCCATTCCTGCATGTCGGACATCAGTGCACCCCGTGCCGGTCTGGGCCGGTCTGCCACAGTTGATGGGCATCGAGCAGCAGGCGATAACGCGCTTCGTTGGCATCCAGCCGGGCCAGGTTTTCCGCTAAAGCGGACTCGAGACCCAGGCGGCGCGCGGTGAGTGTTTCGAACAGGCTGCTTTCGCCCAGACTGTAGGCGCGGGTGACCAGTTCGGCATTCTGGCGGATGCTGTCGGCGGCCTCTTTCGCCTGTTGCCATATCTGGTAACTATGGATCGCCTGCGTATGGGCGGCGTAGATGTCGGCATCCAGGCGGCGTTGTACCGCGTTCTCGCGGTGGCCCGCGATCTCTGCCTGCTGTTCCGCATTCTCGGCATGTGTGCCGCGCAGTCCGAAAGAGAGCGGGATGGAAAGATAGACACCGGCCACCTTTTCGCTGCCGGCCAGTTCGTTCGAGTAGCGCACGCCGATGGTGGGATCGGGGATGCGTTCGGCGCGGCTGCGTTCGGCCAGCATCTGCTGGAAGCGCCGTTCGGAGCGCACCATCTCCAATTCGTGGTTGTGGTCGAGGATCAATCTTTTCCAGTAATCGAGATTTCCGCTGATCGGACTGGGTTCCGAAGAGGCGGGCTGCGCCGGCAGGATGATGGCGGGGAATTGGCGCGTCAACTCGTTGCCGGCCAACTCCGCACGCATCCTGGCCTGTTGCAGCGATACGTTTGCTTGTGCGACAGCCGCGTTGGCCTGGCTCAATTCCATACGCGGCGCGTCACCCGCCTTGAGGCGTTTTTCGGTGGTCAAAGCCTGTTGTTTTAAGATGTCCACCTGCTGCTGCCATTGCAGCACCTGCATCTGTTCGCGCTGCCAGTTGAACCACAGTTGCAACAGCGTGCGTCCGGATTCATGGCGTGCATCGCCCAATGCATGCGTGGCGCGGATGACGCCCTCGGCGCCGATGTCGTCATCGAGCAGCACTTTGTTGATGAGGCGCAGGGGACGTTCAATGGCGACATCCCATTCTTTTATCTTCTGCCCGGGTACAGCGGTGCGCCGCTGTGCGGTACCGGCGCGCACGTTGAACTCGTAATTGCCGCTTTCCCAGCGGCGCTGGTTGGTCTGCTCGATACGGATGCCGGTCTCCGCATTCAACACATCGATATGGCTGTCCAGCGCAGTATCGACCAGGCTGTGCGGCGGCAGGTCGGGATAGTCTGCGGCAAATGCGGGGCAGACGCACAGGGTCAGGGACAACAGGATGGAGATACGCTTGCTCATGCCAGCCTCCCGAATTCGATGACCGGCGTGAGCCAGTAGGCGATCTCGGTGTTGGGGTCGGATTCCTTGAGATGCGCGATCAGCGCATGGGCATCGTCCAGGTTCATCACACTGAGAAGTTGCACCCGCTGCGAGCGGCCGCGCACCTGTTCCATCATGCTGGGCAGCAATTCTTTCTGGCTGCCGCCCTCGACGCGCGTGATGGTGAAACCGCGCACCCAGTCCGGATGCTGCAACAGGTGATCGACCATGCGCTCTTCCAGCGACTTGTGGCAGACCAGGGTCAGACAACAGTTCAATTCTTTCATACATGTCCTCTCACAGCTTCGATGCCGAAGCGGCGGTAAAGTATGGGTAGCATGATCAGTGTCAGCGCGGTGGAACTGATCAGGCCGCCGATGACCACGATGGCCAGCGGCTTCTGGATCTCGGAGCCGGGGCCGCTGGCGAACAGCAACGGCAGCAGACCGAACAGGGTGATGCTGGCGGTCATCAGTACCGGTCGTAGACGGCGTTTGGCGCCCTCGGTGATCACGCGGGTGATCTCCATGCCTTCGTTATGCAACTGGTTGAAGTAGGTCACCATCACTACGCCGTTCAGCACCGCGATACCGAGCAGGGCGATGAAACCGACCGAGGCTGGAACGGAGAGATACTCGCCGCTGATCCACAGCGCGAACACGCCGCCGATGAGTGCGAACGGGATGTTGGTGAGTACCAGGCCGGCCTGGCGTACCGAGCCGAAGGTGGCGAACAGCAGCAGAAAGATCAGACCGAGTGCGATCGGAACCACCACCGCCAGGCGTGCGGCGGCGCGTTGCTGGTTCTCGAACTGGCCGCCCCAGGTGATGAGGTAGCCTTCCGGCAACTGGATCTGCGCGGCGGCGGCGGCCTTGGCTTCATCCACGAATCCGACCAGGTCGCGACCGCGTACATTGCTCTGGATCACCACCATGCGCTGGCCGTTCTCGCGGTCGACCTTGACCGGACCGTCGGCGCGTTCCAGTCGGGCGACGACCGAGAGCGGCACGTTCTGTCCGTTCGCCAGCGGCAGAGTGAGCGCGGCGAACAGGGCGGGCGATTGCTGTACTTCGGCATCGCCGCGCAGCAGCAGCGGGGTGCGGCGTCCTTCCTCGATCACTGTGCCCAGCAGGCGGCCCTCCACCTGGGTGCGCAGCGAGTTGCTGATGTCGTCCACGCTCAATCCCAGACGGCCTGCGGCGAGGCGGTCGATGATCACGCGGTAATATTGCACACCGTTGTTCTTCACGGTGTAGGCGTCCTCGCTGCCTTCGATACCTTCGATGACGGCCACCATATGTTCCGACAGTTCGCTCAGTTTGGCGATATCGGTACCGAAGATCTTGATGGCGACGTCGCCGCGCGAACCGGTGAGCATCTCGGAGACGCGCATGGCGATAGGCTGCGTGAAGCTGTATTCCAGCCCGGGAAAATCGCCCATCACTTTGCGGATTTCCTCGATGATCGCGTTCTTGTCCTGGGAGCGCCATTCTTCCTGCGGCTTGAGCACGAGGAAGTTGTCGGTCTCGTTCAATCCCATCGGGTCGAGACCTAATTCATCCGCGCCGGCGCGCGAGACGATGCTCTTTATCTCGGGAACGGACTTGAGGATGGCGGCCTGTACACGCTGGTCGATGTCGGCAGTCTGGGCCAGATTGATCGAGGGCAGCTTGGCGGTCTGCATGATGATGTCGCCCTCGTCCATCTCGGGCATGAAGGTCTTGCCGATGAAGCTGTACACGACAACGGTGACCAGCAGCATGCCAATGGCGCTTCCCAGTACCTTGCGTTCGTTGACCAGCGCCTTGGCAAGCAGCGGTGTGTACAGGGCCAGCGCCTTGCGCACCAACCAGGGGTCGTCGTGGCTGGCCGTCTTCAGCATGTAGGAAGCCAGCATGGGAATGACGGTGAGCGAGAGCAGCAGCGATCCGGCCAGCGCGAACACGATAGTGAGCGCGACCGGAATGAAAAGTTTGCCTTCCAGGCCCTGCAGCGTCATCAGCGGCAGGAACAC
>Ga0209417_1006774_pt1 | contig 11499 bp, 9 predicted proteins | sample RifGroF2_FD_184002 | JGI IMG/M metagenome (GOLD analysis project Ga0209417, IMG submission 184002) | Groundwater microbial communities from Rifle, Colorado, USA - Groundwater F2 (SPAdes) (version 2) | ecosystem: Environmental > Aquatic > Deep subsurface > Groundwater | place: Rifle, Colorado... | reverse complement strand
TGCGCGGCTGGGGTAATAAGAATCCTTTGATTGAGTACAAAAAAGAAGCTTTTGATCTCTTTGTTGATATGATGCGCTCTGTTCGCTCCGAAATTGTTCATCATATATTCCACTTAGATCTGGATCACTTTAACAAAGCGGCTATCGAAGCACGGCGTATTCAAGAGCTTGAAGAAATAAAGATGGCCGGAGGCGGGGATACCACCGGACAGGAACCTAAGCTTTCGCGCGCTGAACGTCGGAAAAAACCGCGTAAGTAGGGCAGAAGTTTTTTGCAAAGTTTATGATAATAATCTCTAATTTCTGCCGAGGCTAACATAGGTCTCGGCATTCTTTTTAAGTTTTGGTGTGCGTATGAAAATGAAAAATTTTTTTTGGTGCCTGCTCGCATTGGGCTTTTTCGTATATGTATCTGCTGAGGATCGTGTAGCGGGGCTAGAGTCAGGTGCTATTGAAGAGGTAAAACCTTCTCAGGTTGCTGATAACAAGGGCGTTAAAAATCGTTCAGCGAAAGAGATAGTACGCCTTTTAGTGAAACGTTTTTTTGATGGGTTCGAATGGCATGTTGAGCTGCCTTATATAGAAAAATGCTCGGGCGGCAGTGCATATAAGATAAATGCTTCGCCCGCATGGCTTTCGTATTATGGGGCTGTTGCAAAATCTCTTAGATCATATGTACTCATTAAGACGCATAAGTCGCCAGGTGTTGTTGGTTCAGAAATTCTTCATATGCCGTGTCTTGAGGATGCTAAGAGCAGCGAGCGAATTGATGCATTACAGAAAAAGTTTCGTGCAGTTTTACAGGAAAAAAATCATAAATTTGCGCAAAAGCTGCGGGTCTTTGTCGGTTTAAGCTCGTACCCACGGCTTGCATTTACACGGCCTGATACCGGCATTATTTTTTGTGATAGGGATCTTTGGTACCAGGACGAAGAATTGGTAGAGATCATACTGCTTCATGAGTTGGGACACTTAGTTGATCCTGTTGTTAACCATTGGCTTGCGGAAACTCAGGCGCTTTTGCCGGCGTTGACGGTCACAATCGTAGGATTTGGTGCACTTCAGCTCATGCACCACAAATCGATCCGAGGAATGGTAACTCATCCTTTTACTGCTAGTTTAGGTGCTGCTTTGATGGCTATAGAATCGCATCTTGTGGGTCAGCCAATATGGCACCACCGCGCAGAGTTGTATGCAGATACTTTTGCAGCGGAGCATACAGAAAACCCAGAGGCAATTGCTAAGTTTATTGAATGGCTTGAGCAAGGGGAAGATGACTATAGGCCATTTTATTATAAAATTCCTGGCTTTGATGCTATAGCCAAGCGTTTTTATCAAGGATATCCATCACGTGTCCGCCGTAAAGAAAACTTACAAAAGATTATGGAACGACGGTTACAAGAAGAGGCGTGCGCAACGAAGTAGTTCAGTTGTAAACCTGATCAACGTCTTGATTGTTAAACTGTTTTTGATTTTTTCTTAACTGGTGCGGAATGGATTTATTTAAAATCCACCATGCTTTGTTTTGGGCTGTTTTTTATGAGCAATTGTACGTCATCTGCGGGGAGCAAGTAAGCTGCGGTATTACAGACATTGTTTTTATCGGTATTAAGGTTTAGCGAAGAGTGTGTTGATTTTTGGTTGTTGTAGCGCATCATCAAATACGCGCCTAATGCGACTACGGTGACACCGCCCGTGAGCAGGCCAGCTTGTTTCCAGCTGATGGCGCTAGCTTTTTCTAGTTTTTTTTCTGCTTTTTCTTCTTTTATGTTAGCAATCATTTTTGATAAATGAAAAATTTCTGCTTTACCCTCGCTGTAATTGATCACATCAAAAAGACAATTGTTATTAAATACTTTATTATGATGATCTTCAGGCAAAGCCTCAATCTTCGTCTTCTCAAAAGCAAGTAATAAATAAATGGTGTTGCTTTCATCACTAGGTTTATAATCCTCCGCTCTTGATGGTATATCAGAAAAAAAACAAACAATATTTTCTGGCTTGGCATCTAATGAATTTCTAAATTCCTCACCGGATACGGTTTTTATTTCAAATACTTCGTCAAATGTTTTATAGTCGGCGGGGTCATTTGCTTTATCATATGCCTTTTTTAATTCTGTTTGCACACATTTAAGACAACCTTTTTCGATATCGTTCGCATAAACTATTATGATTAATTTTTTATCTGTTGGCAGGATGTGTGTATAAGAAATTGCGCTGACGAATAGCGAAATGAATAGATAGGTCCATTTTGAGATGTTCATAAAAATCACTGCCTTCTGTTAGATTTTGGTTTTTTTATAACCTGAATGTACCATTTTTTGTTTTTTTGTCAAAAAACTTTGTTTTATGCAGGCGGATAATAGCTTGTCTGAAAATTAAAAAAACAGATAAAGGTGTTTGCTGGAAAATATGCTCACGTTGTTGTGGCCACGCACCTGAGCATGTTGTTGATTCTTGATTGGTTTAAGATGTGATTGGCTTGAAGGATATGAGAACATGGATTTTTCATTAGTCGATACTTTAGCTGAGTGGATCTGATTGGTTGGTGTGCGCCCAAAAAAGTTTTTTGGGCGCCACGTTTATAGTTATGTCGAGCTTTTTTTGAAAACCAAAACTTTGTTATCGGGTTGTATGCATAACAGGTATTCATCTGATTCCCAGCAGCAACTACCTTGAGGAATATGAGCCGGTATTTTTTCTGGCGAGAGTGGTTTAGCTGGGCTGCAATATTCATCCGGTTCTTGTCCGTACATTATGTCTTCGGCCTGTCGCGTACAGATGATTGGCGAGCCATTGGCGTCTTGGGCCAGCCAAACGACAACTTCGTTAAAGGTATTGCTTTCATCTAATGTTGCTGGTTTTGTAGGTGCTGAACATATGCGTGGGTAATAGGGAATCTGTGGAATTCCTTGTCGTGTTTTAAATGCTCCAGTTTGGAACATCTCTGCATGGAGCCCGAAGCTGCGCATAAGTAGAAAAAAAAGAAACAAGAGCGGAATTGCGCGCGCAACGATTACCTCTTCCTGCTTTTGATAGATAAATTCATTCATGATATCCTCCACACCGTTATTGAGTATTATTGCTAGCTATATCCTATAAAAATCATTTTTTATTTGTCAATATTTGGAGAGAGTTGGTGCGTTTATATCCTATTTTTGCTACGCTGATGGCGATTTTAATGTTGAATTCTTGTACTAACGAAATTGCTCATCATATGGATAAAAAATTTTTTGAACGACATTCACATCAGACGGTTACGTCGATCTTTCCGACTTCGGTACGCGATGTTGAGCGCATGGCAGAGGACGCAATTTGCCTCTTAGAAGAAGAAGTGGATTTAATTGTTAGGCGTCCGGTTGCGGAGCAGACCTATTTTAATCTCATTGATGCCATTGATCAGGTTACAACCTCAGTAAAATATGTAGCCTCTCGGTTGTATTTTGTCACGATGGTATATTCTAGCGAGGCAATTCGAGCGGCTGCCCAGGATGGTGTTTTGCGTATTACCTCTGCGTTAGTGGATGTAATAGGGGGGAATAAGCCTCTGTACCTTATGGTGCGGGCCTATGCAGAGCAGCGTGCAGGCCAAGATAATTTGGATGCTGAGGAACAACGGCTTTTGCAGGACATGCTTAAAGAGTTCGAGCGTGAGGGGCTTAGCCTGCCAAATGATGATTTGCTCCGTGTTAATGAGTTAAAAAAAGAGCTGCAAAAACTGCTGCTTGATTTTGAATTGAATATAAATAAAGACGTTAAGACGTTTTTGTGCCAAGAAGATGACCTTGTTGGGCTCGAAAACTCCTTTATTCAGCAACTCCCACGTAATGACGAAGATCTTCTTGTGGTGCGCCTCGATATGCCTACTTTTAGCCGGATAAGTGAGTATTGTTCGGTGGCAAAAACGCGCGAAGCCTGTTGGGAATTGTACAGTAATCGTGCATATCCTCAAAATTATGAGCTTCTTTCACAGATTATTACCTTGCGTGACCAGTTAGCAAAAGAACTCGGCTTTTCTTCGTATGCTCATTTTGAAACAGACGATCAAATGGCAAAAAACCCTGAGACGGTTCAAAGTTTCTTGAAAGAGTTAGGTGTTTGCGGAGAGCCTGCTGCAGCAAAAGAATTTGCAACTTGGGTTGAGCAGTTGCCCGATGGGGTAAAACTAACTGATAACAAATGCGCGTCATGGGATTTTGCATATCTTACGGAAGCATATAAAAAAAGAGTGCTTTTGCTTGACCAGCAAGTGATTAAAAATTATTTTCCGGTACAGCGGACGGTTGATGAGATGCTCTCTTTGTATGAGCAATTTTTGGGATTGGAATTTCGGCAAGAGGCGGTCGATGGTGTGTGGGACGAAAGTGTTCGGTATATTGGAGTATACCGATCCGGTGAGCTTTTAGGGCACCTCTTTCTTGACCTTTATCCTCGTGATTTTAAATATACTCATGCGTGCCAAATTGGCTTATTACCTGCGTTAATTGATAAGGATGGTGGTATTATCCCTGCGGTTGTAGCGATTATTGCTAATTTTCCTAAAGCGGGAGCCGATGGTCAGCCTGCGCTGCTTTCTTTTAATGAGGTCAAAACCTTTTTTCATGAATTTGGTCATGCGATGCACTCGATTTTGGGCGCAACCAAAGCGGCGTCATTTTCGGGTACAAACGTTCCGCGTGATTTTGTTGAAGTGCCTTCGCAGATGTTTGAGGAGTGGCTTCATGAACCAGCAGTACTGCGTCAACTTAGTTGCCACGTTCTCACGGGCGAGCCGTTGCCTGAGGATACCATACGCGGACTTTGTGTATTGCGTTCTTTTGGAATGGGAAGTTTTATTCAGCGTCAGTCTGCATTAGCACAAATAGCCTTGCGCCTTTTTAGTGGGGGTACGGACTTTGACATTGATCAACTTCACAAAGTGGTGTGGGACGAATATCAACCGTACGTTTTGTTTGACAGCCGAGGTCATTTTATTGCATCGTTTAACCATATAAGTGGCTATGGTTCACGGTATTACAGCTATTTGTGGTCGAAGGTTTATGCGGTTATCTTGTTTTCGTATGTCAAAAAGATGGGATTATTTGATTCTGCAACAGGTGCACGTTTGATAGATGCCCTTTTATCGCGTGGAGGCTCTAGAGACCCGTTTGATATGCTCGAAGATTTTTGTGGAACTCGCCCAGAGCTTTCGCTTTTTTTTAAAGAATTGGGATTACTTGATTGAGAGTGATTTTTCTACTCAGTGGCGATATACTTATGGTCAATATTGTTCCTTCAAAAAACCGGAGGTTTTTATGAAAAAGCAGATCTTGCTTGTTGGTTGTTCTTTTTTATATGGGGCGTGCGCATCGGCTTGTTTTGATTTTTCCTTGGTGGATCGAGAATTTGAAAAGATTGATCGTGCAGCCAAGCAGTTTACTGCTCAAATGAATATGCTTTTTGCGGAAGGTTTTTCTGATCGAAAGGTGGAAACAACGGGCGAGCTGACGAAATCGACTTTTCAGGCGGGTATAAGCGTCAAAGAGGATGAGCAGTATTTGTATCTGTATCTAGAATTTGGAAAATTGTTTGCTGCTGAGGATGTTTCGGCTGAGCTTCGTTCTGGCCGTTTGGTCGTAACTATGCAGAATAAAGAACTAGCAGGTCGCCTTGAGGTAGATGCACAACGGGCTGTTTTTGGGATGAACGAGTTTCGCTCTCGCGGTCCTAAAAAAGAAGGGACTGAAGTCTACACAAAGCAAGCATTTAAGTCGTCAAGTATGGTTTCGTTGCCTGCCCAAATTAATTTATCTGTTGACCCGGTGATTGAATTAGAAAATGGTGTTCTCACGGTGCAAATACTCAAATATTTGCAAAAGAAGATTGAAATCAAGAAAAACAAACCAGGTTCTCGGGTGGAGAAGAGCTGTCCACAAGTCCTGAGTTATAAAGAAAGTCAGACTGATACCGATCATGAATTTGAAAATGAGCTCAAATAGCAGCGATTATTATTCTTGGATTGAATTGCATCAAGGATCGTTTGATCATAATGTTCAAGAGCTGTATAAAATGAGGGGCCCAGCTGAAACGCTGGGTCTCGTAGTTAAGGCGAATGCATATGGGCATGGACTGGCGCAAGTTGCACGATTTGCTTCTTGTCATTCGTGCATTTCGCATTTGTTTGTCAGTACTTTGCAAGAAGCATTCTATTTGCGCTCGCTTAATCCTGCGCAACAGATTGTGGCATTAATTCCGGTAGAGCGGACATTGCTCAGTGAGGCTATAGCATCTAACATAGAACTGGTCGTCTATTCATTTGATTTCCTTAAGGCGGTTGTTGAATCCGCCCGCCATATAGGGAAAAAGGCGCTTGTCCATATTAAAATAGACACGGGTTTAGGGCGTTTAGGTTTTTTGCCGGAACAGCTTGGTGAACTTGTTGAGCTGCTGGAGGCCAATAAAGATCTTCTTTCTTTACGTGGTTGTATGACACATTATGCTCAGTCAGGGACTGCTGACCATACAACAATGTTTGTGCAGCGAGCGGTCTATGGAGAATGTATTAGGACGTTTTTGAGCAAAGGTATTTCCTTTCCTTTACGTCATGCAGCGGCTTCGGGTGGGTTTATTCATATGGATTCAGCATCTGAGAATTTTGCTCGTATTGGGACGGCTTGGACAGGAATCTGGAAGTCCTGTGAGCAGCAACACGACGTTACGATGCAGCATCAGGGTGCCTTCTTGCAACCTGTTTTGCACTGGAAGACACGGGTTATGCAAGTTAAGGATTTACCTGCTGGTAGTGCCGTTGGGTACCAGGGACGTTTTGTTGCACAACGCAGGACAAAGCTTTTACTACTTCCTGTTGGGTATGCGGACGGATATGCACGTGAATTTTATCCTGGTGGCTGGGTTTTGGTTGGAGGCCGGAAGGCTCCCGTTGCAGGCTTGGTGAGCATGAATGTCCTTGCGGTTGATGGTACTGAGTGTCCTGACGTTTTGGTTGGTGATGAGGTATTGTTGTTAGGCGGGAATGGCGAGCAGTCGGTATCGCGTCTTGCACGTTTACTCGGTGTGGGCGAACTTGATCTTTTTACACGGTTATCTGATTTGTTGCCACGTATTATCGTATAAGGGTGTTTGAATGTTTTTTCTCGAAGGAAATATTGGCGCAGGTAAGTCAACCTTTTTGTCGTTGTTGGCACATTGGCAGCCTTCTCTGCAGGTGTATCGGGAACCAGTAGATCGCTGGGATGGTGCGGGCGCGGCATCGCTCTTGGGCCGGTTTATGGAAAGCCCCACACGTTGGGGGTTAACCCTAGAGACCTATACGATGATGTGCCGATTACAAGAAGCTGCCTCGTTGCAAGCGAGCGATACGGGGCGTCTTATTGTGGAGCGGTCAGTTTTTTCTGGGTATTACATTTTTGCAAAAAATAGCTACGAGCAAGGATTCTTAAACAATCTTGAGTGGGCACTCTGTCGTGATATCTTTAATCGTTGCGTTGAACAGCAGATGCTTGCGCCCCAAGGGTTTATCTATTTGCAGGTTTCGCCAAGGACTGCATATCGTCGTGTTAAACAGCGTGCGCGTGCCGCTGAATCTACAATGTCTATGGCGTATTTGGAGCAGCTGCACCAGCAACACGAGCGTTTTTTGTGCGATCGATCTAACTGCAAAGAGCTTTGCAGTGTGCCAGTCTTGAAGATCACTTACGACGAGGATTTTGATGTATTTGGACCTCAAGGTGAGCGTATAGCTCAGAAGGTTGCAGATTTTGTTTGCAGTGTCGCATGATCAAAATTGTTAATGTATCAAAGTCGTACGGTAGTGAAACTTTATTCAAAGAGGTTTCATTCTCTTTGTCCCCGGGCGATTTTTGTTGCATAATTGGTGCTTCTGGCACTGGTAAAACAACACTTTTGCATCTCATTATGGGAGTTGATAACCCGAACGAGGGGCATGTTGATATTGATGGTCGCGTTGTGGGAAGCTTGAAGCATAGTGAGCGTGAGCATCTTTGGGGTAATGTTTTAGGCATAGTTTTTCAAGATGCCTTGTTAATTCCAGAATTTTTAGTGTGGGAAAATATTGCACTTAAAGGTTTTGTTGCTGGTATGTCGCGCAATGAAGCATACGAGCGCGCAGAGGGATTAGGTAGTTATCTTGGGATCAAACCGCTTCTTAATCGTATGGTAAGTGGGCTATCGGGTGGTGAGCAACAACGTGTTGCGCTGGCTCGTGCGCTGTTTATGTCACCGCGCTATCTGCTTGCGGATGAACCAACTTCTGCATTGGATGATCAAGCAACGATGCAGTTTATGCAATTGTTAGATAAAGCGCGCTTTGATTACAACTTGGGGGTTTGTTTAGTTTCACATGACCCTCGCGTCCATGGCGTTGCTCCTCATTTGTTTTGCTTACAAAATAGGCGATTATTGAAACATAGGTGATTATTGTGAGTAAGCGTTTATCTCGAGCCGCAGTGATTAAAAAAACTGTGCAGTTAGGTTTTTCGACGATTGTAAATAAAGGCATTGGCTTTGTTCGAGAGATGTTAACCGCGCGTTATTTGGGCGTTGGGGTAATTGCCGATGCATATTTTGCTGCATATCGTTTGCCAAGTTCTTTACGAAAAATTTTTGCAGAGGGTGCATTTGCTGGGGCTGTGGTGCCGACATTGACGCATGTGTATCGCACTGATGGTGAGCATGAAGTTTCACGCGTTGTAACGATGTTGCTGATCTTGGTACAGGCGATTCTTCTTATTGTTTCAGTCGTGATCGCATGGTTGTCTCCTTCGGTGATAAGCATGATTGTTCCTGGCTGGTCGCATGACCTTGACGTTGACCGGCTTGTGCTAACTGCATCGCTGTTGCGTATTTTAATCTTTTTTATTGTTTTCACCTCAGCATCAACGCTCTTAGGCGTCACGCTACAGCTAGTGAATTTCTTTTCGGTATTGGTTTTTTCGCAGTTGTTAACCAATATTATGTTGAGCTTTCAGTTTTATTTCTTGATTAAGACTAAGCTTTCGGTTTTTTGGTTAGCGTCTTTTGTGATTATGGATAGTATTCTGGTCTTGGCGTTTGCAGCCTCTTTATATCGGTATGCGGGTTTTCGCTTTGCTCGTCCAAGTCAAAAAACTTGGGAGTATGTCCGTAAAATTTTTGCGAAATTTCTACCGGCATGCCTTGGACTTGGGGCGGTTGAGATTACGCTGATTATTGATCAAATTATTGCCTCATATTTGCCTGAAGGATCATTGGCGCTGCTTAAATATGTCTATGCATTTATGCGCGTACCTCTTGGTTTGTTTGCATCAACTTTTGCTACGGTGTTGTTGCCGCAGTTTGCGCGGGTTTATGCCCATTCTCCTAAGCGGATGAATTTCTATTTTTTTGAAGCGATTAAATTTGTTTGGTGGGTTTGTTTGCCTTCCATGATCGTGATGATGCTCTTTTCGTATAAGATTTTTTATACTTTTTATTTTTGTGATCGGTTTCCGATTGAGCGGGTATATCAGGCAGCTTCTTTGCTGTCTTGGTTTATTACGGGGCTTTTCTTTTTTGCGTTAGACAAAATCGTGGTTAGTTTGCTGTATGCGCGTCATGATATGCGTACTCCTACTATTGCTACGCTTCTTAGTGCAGTAATTAATACGATTTTAAGCGTTGCCTTAATTTGGTACTGGGGGCTCTGGGCAATTATTTTTGCACTTGTTGTTTCCATGACTCTCAAAGTTCTGTATTGCTTATGGGTGCTGCACAAGCGTTACAATTTTTTATTTTATCCGGAACGACTTCTTCCTTTTTTCCTTCGATCAAGCGTTCAGACATTGGTTGTTTTTTCTGTGTGTGGAGCTCTGTATTACCTGTTTAGCTATGCAATTGTTTGTTTTTGCCCAGAATCCATCGCATATCTACTGCTCTGGACCGTTGCCTATTGGCTCTGGGTTATGCCGCTGATCGGTTTGGGTTTTATGTTGTTACTAAAATCACGACAATGGTTTAACATACGACTCTACTTTATTGGGGGGTAGTTGATCCTCGGTCTTATCCCTTGAGTTTCGAGCAGTAACCGCGCTATTTTTTTCTAAAGGTCAATAGCATAGAAAAGGGGTAGCGCTGGTGAAGATGCAAAGTCTGATGTGGCTCTTTCTTGGGGTTTTGAGCGGTCTTTTTGCCGATGAGAGGCAACAAATTTATTCGGGTATGCCTATCGATGATGATCTTGCAGATTTGCGTGTTGAGATTATTCCCGTTGAACGAGTACGCGATGTTTCTACCGTTGAGTTAGTTGTTCCTGGATTAGGCACCGTGCGATTGTCTGCTACCGTTTTGGAAGATGGTTCTTCTCGCGTAGAAGGTGAGTTTCCCGTGGAGGGAGCAGGAGTTGCGCTTGGGTTGTTACAGTTGGACTCAGGAAGATTTGAAATGCTTCCGGATGGGGCGCTTTCTTACCAAGGAAGAGGTGCAATTGCTGGGACAGCCGTTCGTGTTAGCCTTGCACGTCTGCTTTTTCTAACCGAAGAAGACAAGGAGACGGCAGGTTCATTAAGATCTTCGCCCTCTGGAAGTCTTGCCATCAAAGAAGCAGTGTTCTCAGTGCGTCCTGAAAATGGTTTTTTTGCCATTAGCGTGGGCGAACAAGCGCTGTTTCAGTTGCGCGAAGCACAGCTGGTATTTGAGTATAAAAAATCGCCGTATCTGAAGTTTTTTATTGAGCTAGGAGGGCAACGGGTTGAGGCACGTGCTGCATTACGTGCACAAGATAATGCGGTACAGGTTACACTCCTTGGTGAAAAGATTGATCCCTTTGCATTGGTGCCTCATGGGCGGGCTCTTTTTGCCGGGTTGCCAATAGAAACATTAAAATTTTCGGGAAAAGTTGAGCTCGATTCAGCTACCGGCGCCTTGGTTGAGGGTGATTTATTCGATGCTAATGGGAATGCAGGGTGGAATATTAATCCACTTTTTGATGAGCCGATTATTCTGGAAAAGTTTCGCTTTGCGTTAGACCGAAAGAAGGGGCCATCACTGGAAGCTCAGGGTCAGGGCTTTGGTTCAAATATTTTTTTTAAAGGTGCGTTAGAAAAGGGTGCAGGTCTTGTCTTTCAAGGAGCGGTCAAAGCGGAAAACATTTTGGCCTATGTACCATGGCTACCTGAAGATGTTTTTGGTGCACTTGCTTTTTCTGGGCTGTTGCAGTGGTCTTCTCAAAAAGGGTTTGAGCTTACGGGTTCGTTGGTAAATGAAAACCAGATGATTACGTTATGGGGAGTAACGCTTCGTGAAGTTGATGTTGAAGTAAATTTAGCTGCGCGACGGGCAGATATTGGCGGGATCTTCTCACTTTTTGATCTTGATGCGCGCGCTACCTTTTCACTTGCATTTGGCAACGAACTTCTATTATCGTGCTCTGCAGAGCTTATTAACCCTGATCTGAGAGAGTGGCAGCCACCAGCACTTGCAGATTTTCTTACCAATGGGGCCTTGCTTGCGCCTTTTGTGTTTAAA
>Ga0209417_1006772_pt1 | contig 11506 bp, 15 predicted proteins | sample RifGroF2_FD_184002 | JGI IMG/M metagenome (GOLD analysis project Ga0209417, IMG submission 184002) | Groundwater microbial communities from Rifle, Colorado, USA - Groundwater F2 (SPAdes) (version 2) | ecosystem: Environmental > Aquatic > Deep subsurface > Groundwater | place: Rifle, Colorado... | reverse complement strand
CGGAAGTGAAGAAACCTTATTTGAGGCCCACGCTTTCGCACAAGGAGTCGCCTCGCTCATCTGTGAAGAAGAAGATCTTCCAGCAAATATCACCACAATGCTCTTTAGGCCTGAAATCAATGCTATCCCATCGCGGGATCGAATACAAGCTGCTTTTCAGCGCGGCTTAGCCAAAAGCATTGAAATTGAAATTACTTAACCTGCCCGTCTTCGGGCTTTTTTTATTTTCAAATTTCTTATCTGTATATCTGTACGCTATCTGTATTCCGTAGCTATTTTGCCGCTTCAGCGCCGGCCACAATTTCAATAATTTCTCTCGTTATCGCCGCTTGCCGGGATTTATTATACATCAAGGTTAAATCGTTTGTTAATTCTTCCGCATTGTCCGAAGCGCTTTTCATGGCCATGCGCCGCGCCGCGTGCTTGGACGCGTTTGCTTCTAGAATCAAATGATAAATCTGCATTTCAACCAAATGCGGCGCCAATTCCTTTAAAACTTCTGTTGGCGACGGCTCGATTAAATATTCAATAATTCTATTTTGCGAAACAATTTCTTTATGCCTAAATTCAGCAAATTTGCCAGTTTCAGGAATTAATTCATTAATAGTTTCCTGCAAATTTTTTTCTTCTACTGGAAAAATTTGCCTTGTTAAAACTTCCTGATTCAGGGCGCTTCTGAAATGCGGGGAAAAAATAAAAACTTTATCCCACTTTTTTTCTAAATAACCGCTGGTTAAATAATCTGACAACGGCTTTGTTTCCTCGAGTTTAGTGAAATCCCCGAATTTAGTAAAAATTTTATCAACCTTAATCCCTTTTCTTTGTAAATAATTTCCCGCTTTTTGCCCAAAAGCAATAAAAATATTATCAAGATTTTTAATATCAATATTTTCTTTTTTCAAATAATTTTCAAACACCCGCAAAACTCCGCTGTTGAACGCGCCAACTAAACCCTTGTCTGAAGAAACAACCACAAAAGCAATTTTCTTCACTTTCCGCTTTTTTAAAAGCGCGGGCATTTTAACTCCTTCTAATTTTGAAAGATGCGCTAAAAAATCCAAAGCAGTGTAAGCATAAGCGCGCGAAGCCAGCGCCACTTCCTGGCTCTTGCGCATCTTGGTCGCCGCCACCAGTTCCATGGCCTTAGTTATCTGGTTTATATTTTTAACGCCTTTAATCCGGCGCTGGATTGCTTGTAATGATTCCATGTTTCAAGTTAACGCACGCTATAAACTTCGTTTTAAAAATTAAAGATGAAAGAAGACTCTCTTCTGTCATCCTGAACGCAGTGAAGGATCTAATAACTTTTATATTTCCACGGCGTGAGATTCTTCACTCCGCTCAGAATGATAATTCTTTTTAAAATATTGACAAAATTTATAGAATTTGCATATATTAATATAACTTTTGTTATTTGGAGACAAAATTGAAATCAATAAAAATTATTCAAGAAGACGGCACCTTCAAAATTTACAATCAAGATAATGCCCTTATCGGCGAAAAATTAGTGTCGCCAGAAAACCCCGAAGTTGTGACACTACTTGAAGCCATCGCCTTCGCTGAGGGCGCCCTTGATGAAACGCCCAGAATAAACCCTTTTATACCGGTTCATTCACCACACAAAATTATCTTAGAACTTTCTTATTTCTTGGCATCAAACCTCAAAAATGCCATTGCAGCTGCGTTATCTTGCCCCGGTTCATGCCACGGGATAGTACACCGGGCATACAACGAAGGACAAGGGCACACGCCGCAAAGACTTCAATAATATCCTGATCTCTCGCCCGCGCCAGCGGGCTTTTTTTATTTCAAATATCTAGACGCCAGAATTTATTCTGGAATGACATCCGTAAGGATGTTAATTCTAGATTTTGATAACGCCCTCACGGGCGTCACTCCAATTATTTCAAAACCAAGTTTTAGTGTCCAAATTTTTTCAACCTACTTCCCCACGCTCTTGCTATCCAAAAACCTCCCAATCGCCTCTTTTAATTTATTTTCAATCTCATCAGTCAAATCCCCTTTTTCCCTTAAAGATTCAAGAATAGCCTTTCCGTATAACTTGCTCAAATAATCTAAAAATTCATTTTCCACGCGCTTAATATCCGCAACTTCAATATCAATAAAATAATCATTTAAAACCGCGTAGAAAAGAGCCACCTGATTTTCAAACGGCATTGGCTCCAAATCATTCTGCTTCAAAATTTCCGTTATCAGTTGCCCCTGCTTAATTCTTTTTTTGGTAGTTTCATCAACATCCGAGGCAAACTGCACAAACGCCTGAAGTTCCCTGAATTGCGCGAGCGACAACCGAAGCTTTCCCGCAACTTTTTTCATGGCTTTTGTCTGCGCCGCGGAACCCACGCGCGAAACCGAAAGCCCCGCGTTAACCGCTGGCCGCTGGCCTTGATAAAATAAATCGCTTTCTAAAAATATCTGGCCATCGGTTATAGAAATAACATTGGTTGGAATATACGCGGTTATGTCTCCCAGTTGCGTTTCAATAATCGGCAAAGCGGTTAAAGATCCTCCGCCCTTTTCTTTGGACATTTTTGCCGCGCGTTCCAGCAAACGGGAATGCAGATAAAAAACATCGCCTGGATAAGCTTCTCTGCCCGGAGGCCGGCGCAATAACAAAGAAATCTGCCGGTAAGCCCAAGCGTGTTTTGATAAGTCGTCATAAACAACTAAGGCGTCTTCGCCTTTATCTCTAAAATATTCCCCAATGGCGCAACCGGCAAACGGCGCCAAATACCAAAAAGCCGCCGGAGACGAAGCAGGCGCGGAAACAACAATTGAATACCGCATCGCGTCATTTTCTTTTAAAGTTTCAACAATTTTCGCGATTTTTGATTCTTTTTGCCCAACCGCGACATAAACGCAAATCGGAGTTTTTCGCTTTGTATCTTTTGCCTGGTTTATAATTGTGTCTAAAACCACAGCAGTTTTTCCAGTCTGCCGGTCGCCAATAATAAGTTCTCTCTGCCCCCGGCCAATTGGAATCATCGAATCAATTGATTTTAGCCCTGTGTGCAAAGGAGCGTTAACTGATTCCCTTTCTAGAACCGACGGCGCGTTATGTTCTAAATACCGGCGTTCAATCTTATTCCCTAAGCCTGCCTGCGGTGAGCCTGTCGAATCCGTCAAAGGGTTTCCTTTAATAATCGGCCCCTGCCCGTCTAGTGGATTTCCTAAAGGATCAACAACCCGCCCAATCATTTCTGGACCAACTTCAATTGAAAGCAATGTATTAGTTTTTTTGACCGTATCCCCGCTCTTAATAGAAAGATAATCATCAACAACTAAAGCGCCAACGCTATCTTCTTCTAGATTGAGGGCAACTGCCCGCCTCTCGCCTTTATCTGTTTCAATAATCAAAAGCTCTTGCGCCAAAACATTGCGCAATCCTAAAATTTTAACAATCCCGTCGCCAACTTCAATAACCTGCCCAATTTCTTCCCATTTGGGCTCATCTTTATAATTCCCTATTTCTTTTTTTAGTTTTTCAATAATTTCGTAGCTCATTAAATTTATTTTGTCATTCCCGCCCGCTTCGCCATAGTATCAGCGAGGCGAGCGGAAGCGGGAATCCAGTTGTTTATTTATGAAAACAAACTATTAATTTTATTCAACATGCTTCCGTCAAATTGCATTTCATCATTTACAATTATTTTTATTCCAGCCAACAAATTTGGATTATTCTGCTCTTCAACAATGTCGCCTTTTTTTGCTATTTTTTTTATAATTTTATTCAAATTTTTAATATTTCGCGCGGTCTCCAAAATAATTTTCTTTTTTCCGGTTTTTTCCCTAACAATCTTTTCTGTTTGCGCGTAAATTTTTTTTAGTAAATGCTGGTCATTATTTTTTCTAACCAGCGCTAAAAAATTTTTTGCCAAATTTACGCCTTTTGCCGGCGGTTTCAAAACCATCTCACTAAACGCTTTAGCATAAATTTGCGGAGAATATTTCATAATTAACCAATTTGCTCAACTGCTTTTTTTATAAGTGCTTCATCAATTTTTTCCGGCGACAATTCAACTGTTTTCACCAGCGCCTTCTTTATAAGCTCAACTGCCTCTTTTTTTATTTCTCTTTGCGCCTGTTCTTTTTGGCTTAAAACTTCATTTGCTGTTTTTTCAAATAAAGCTATTTCTTTATTTTTCGCTTTTTCTAATAATTCATTCTCAAGCTCCTTAGCTTTTTCTTCGGTATTTTTTATAATGCCAATTGCTTCTTTTTCAACTTCTTTTATTCTTTTTTTAGAAATATTATCAACTTCCTTCAATCGAACATCCGCTTCTTCTGACTTAGCCAATCCTTCTTCTATCTTTTCTTGCCTTTTCTTCAACATGTTTAAAATGGGCTTATAAACAAAAAAACGCAAAATAATCAGCAGCAACGCAAAATTAACAACCTGGCTTAATAGCAGTTTCCAATCAATTCCCAATTGAGTTGTAAAGCTGGCGCTCTCCATTATCAGCGATGCGAATACTAATGAATAACATTCGAATTATTCGTATAATTGCAAAGCAATTACAGGCAAAGCCAATTTGAATCATTCGCATGTTATTCGCATTAAATTAGAATCGCAACTAAACAAATTTCACAATCAACGCAATAACAAGAGCGTAAATCGCGATTGCTTCCGCGAAAACGATTGAAAGAATCATCGCGGTCTGCACTTTTGATGTTGCTTCTGGATTACGGCCAATAGCTTCAACGGCTTTTGAACCGATCAAACCAATGCCTAAGCCAGGGCCCAGCGCTCCAACAGCAATTGCTATTGCTGTTGCTAAAAATTTCATTGCTTCTGCATCCATTTTTATAATTTTGTCATTCCCGCGAAAGCGGGAATCCAGATTTTCCGATTTTCTGAATTACCTGCTAAAAACGAAATGACAAATAATTTATTATCTTATCAAAAACGACCATCTCGGTCGCTATAAATTTATCTTAATTGATTTCACGTCTAAAAGTCAAACAAATTCCTGTGGAATAATTATTTTATAAACTATTCTGCATTCCTTCGGCGCAAATCCGCGCGTATTTCGCGTAATTTCGCATCAATGCGCCTCCTCGCTGGTATGAATCGCGATAAAAACCATAGTCAACATGGAAAAAACAAACGCCTGCATAAATCCGACAAAAACTTCAAAAAGCAAAAACGGCAACGGAATTAAATATGGAACTAAAAAAACAATAATCGTCAAAAGAACTTCGCCGGCAAAAACATTGCCGAATAACCGGAAAGAGAAGGAAATAATTTTAGCAATTTCCGATACCGCCTCTAAAATTCCGATAAAAAAATTGATTGGGCTGCTAAAATTAATAAATTTTTTAATATGCAATTTAGGCCCTAGCGCCTTAACGCCAAAATAATTTATCACAATTACAGAAATAACTGCCAAAGCAACGGTAAAATTAAGATCGCTCGCCGGAGCCCGCAAAAGCGGAACCACGCTATGTTCCCCTTTTATAACAATTGAACCAACCCCCGGAAACAAACCCAGCCAATTAGAAAATAAAATCAAAATGAAAAAAGTAGCAACCCACGGCAAATATTTTTCCGCTTTTTTTTGACTGCCAAAAACCGGTTCCATCATATTTAAAACCCCCTCGATGGCAAATTCAACAATATTCTGAAATCTGCCCGGGATCAAAGCAAATTTTCGGCGAAAAACCAAAGAAATAACCGTTAAGGCGACAAAAATAATCGCTATTAATAAAAGCGTATTAGTTACAGGAAAATTTCCCAAAAAAAATATTTCTTCAGCCTTAGGAGAAATATGCACCATATAATAATACTAAAACAAGCAAGGCCTACTGTCAAACAAACGCGCGGACATAAAATCCGCGCGCTGTAAACCTAGATCAGCTGATATAACTTTCTACTGATTTGGCATATTTTTGCAGCATCCGGCCATTTTATAGGCCATATAAATCATATAAAGCGCTGCTAATCCGACTAAATCATAAATAACATTCGCTATCGCGCCTTCGCTGAAAATCGTTGTCACTAAATTATAGTTGAACAAGCCAACTAATCCCCAGTTCAGGCCGCCAATAACTACTAAAATCATCGCCAACCAGTCAATAAAATTCATTTTATGCATAAAAATAAATAAAAATTATTATTAATTTATCCGACCTTTATTATGCCTTAATTATATCAACTTCAAAAACAAACTAAAGCGAGTTATCCACAAGGCGTTAAAAAATAATAATTTCTTTAATTCTCTAAATTTTATCTTTCTTCGGAGAACCCAACAAAACATTTAAAATTTTACTTTCATATATGAATATATGAGAGTAAAAACATTTGCTTAGAAAATTACTTAAATTTTATTGGCAAGCGGAATTCTTTGCTGTTTTCTGGGAGGCCGGAAGGATTGTCATTTCGAAACAGCAAAATCCCACTATCTGTTTCCGAGGCGCTAAAATTTAACATAGCGCTAAAAGGCGCAAAATCTTCCGTCATCCACTCGCCCGTTGCCTGCGCTTGCGTCTCGGCAATCTGCTTGCCATTGTTGTCTAACAATTTTATCGGGAAAACCGCCTCAAAAAACCACGAACCCCGGGCCCTTCCTTCTATTTTAATCGGACTGTCAACAATTTGATTCTCTTGCGGGCTAGTAATAATAATTTCCGCTTGTGGCGCTGGCTGATTATCTCCACAGCCGCTTTCCGGCTTTGGCGCGCTTGGGCTTCCATGCTTAACCCACTTGCCATCAACGCAAATCCAAGAATCCTCGCCAGTTAATAGCCTTAAGCTAAATACTATGGCCACTGCGAGCAATATAACAATTATCGCGATTATCAAATTTTTTTTATGCATAATTCATTTTCCGCACATACGAAAAATTTTGCAATAACTTCGCGGCGAGTTGAGCGTTTAAAAATTTCTGCGGCGAACAAGCTCTGCCAGCAGGCGGAGCGATGTGAGGGATCCGCGGAATTTTAGCGAAAACGAGCCCGAAGTTATCAAAATTTTATCGTGTGCGGCAGTTTTTGCTACTTTTTTAAAAAAGTAGGAAATTATTCCAATACTGTCCCTTTAAATTTATTCCCTTCCAAAATTTTTCCCACATTTTCCAAATTTTTCGCGCCAGCCGAGCAGCCACCGGATCAACCGGCGCGCTCATTCCAGGATCCCATTCGCCGGGAATCAATTTCATATAATCCTGCCATAAGATTTTTTTTAGAGGACAAGCGCTTGAATCTTTTTCAAAATCCGCGGTATAAACATAATCTGGCTTGCCTAAAATTAAAACTTCGTTAATTTTTAAATCAGCCGCAATTTGAACTGCCACATAATCCGTTGACCAGCCCGGTTTCCAACCCGCGCCTATAATAACCGAATGACTATCAAAATTTTTAATTTTAAAACGTTCTTCAAATAAAACTGGATGCGCTATTTCCCGAAAAATAGTCCGCAGCAAATGGGCGTTCAGCCGCGTTGAGTGAATTCCAATCCAATCTTTATCTTCGTTCGCAACATTTGCCACCTCGCTTGCCGCAAGCTGAAATTCACGGCAAAGTTTTCCTCCGCCGATAATAATTACAAACTTATATCCATTATTAACTTTTTTTAAAATAAAAACGCGGAATTTTTTTAAAAATTCAATATCAATTTTATTCGGATAAACTGCTGATCCGCCAAGCGCAACAACAAATTGTTTTTCTTTACCTACTTCCATCAAATAATCATAGCCCGAAAAACAAACTTATGGCAAATCTGCCATAAAAAATTCGCTTCTTGAGCATTAATCAACTATCAATAAAAAACCGCCTCGCTATTACCGGGCGGCTTTTTATGGTTACACGCTAAAACTATAAACTATTGCGAAGAATTATTTTCATCCGAACTGCTATTTTCTGTTCCCCATGCCGTTTTTAATTCTGTCCTCGCTTTTTCCATGGCAATTTTAAATTCCTCAACTGCTTTAGCAACAGAATCGCGGCGCGTTTTAATCAAATCCTGAATTGATTTGCCGACTTTTTCCGCAGCCTGAATATCCGCTTGATATTTATCTTTTGCCAATCCTAATTCAGCTTTTAGCTGTTCTCGGATTTTCGCGGCGTCAGCATTTTCTTTCGCGCATTCGCTATTAGCTTTTTGAAACGCAACTCTTACAGCGTTACGATATGTATTTTTGGCAGCGTCAATTGCTGTTTTTCTATTAGCCACTAATTTATCAACCGCCACCCGATATTCGTCAATTGCCTTATCAATTGCCGCGCGCCTGGCTTTAACCACCGCCTCAACAGCCGCTTTAAAACTTACTACTGCCTGCTTTTTGGCGCTATTATCAGCGTTTTCTTCAAGCTTCGCGTAAAATTCCTCTCTATTTTCATTCCATCTTTCGCGGAGCTGTTCTAGTTGCTGGTCGCGGCTCTCCCTTTTTTCGCCAAAACTTTGATTCCGCTCTGTTCTCCTCTCTTGAATTTCTGTTTCGCGGTCAGACATCCGCTGGTCAATCTTAGATGATAAATTTCCTGCCTGCAGGCAAACTCCGGTTTTCCCCGCAGCGCCTGCTCCTGATGCTGAATTGCCATTTCCATTATTCGCCTTTGCCGCAGCCAAACTAACTACCGGCAAAATCATCGCCATAACAGCCACAATGCTAGCCGCATTAAAAATAAATTTCTTAAAATTCTTTTTCATCATAAGATTGGCCAAAATTATTAATTGCCTGGCTGTCCGCGCCAATCAAGCTAGAATCTCTATCTTCAGCGGAAGTAAAATCCGCTTCAGCTTCAATGCTTCGAATCACCGCGTCAACCGCGGCGTCTGGACTACCGCTTGCTGCCGGCGGAATTACTGCTTCATTGCTTGGCAATTCCTGATTAATATTAACCGGCATCTCAACATCATTAATATTTGCCTGATAATACCAAAAAGCTACTGCCAAAATTGCCAGAATAATTCCAATTCCTAAAATTGATTTTACTTTAGAATCCATAATAATAATTTCTGCCTATAAATTTTATCAGGGAGCCGACCTTTTAAACATCCCTGTTTTAATATCCTATTCTTTATTCCGCGCTATTTTATATATTATACATTAATTAAATCATTGCTTCAATAAATAGAAATTAAGATTTTCCCGCCAATTGCCCGCATGCCGCCAGAATATCCTGCCCAAAACTATAACGCTGGTTAACCTGAACTCTGTTCTTTTTCAAAATTTCTTTAAATTTTTCAACTTTTTTCTGTGGCGATGGCCGAAAATCGCCAACCAAATTACACGGAATTAAATTAACAAAATAAAGCGGCTTTTTCATCAGCTTTGCCAGTTCGCCCGCCTGCCTTTCGTTATCATTAATTCCGTTTATCATTATATATTCAAACATAACTTTCCGGTTAGTTTTTTTAATATATTTATCAACTGCGGCTAAAATTTTTTTAATCGGATATTTTTTATTTATTGGCATAATTTTCGAACGGAGATTATCATCTGTTGCGTGCAAGGAAATTGCCAGATTAATCTGCAGCTCCTCAAAAGCCAGTTTTTCTATGCCTTCAATAATCCCGGCGGTAGAAATCGAAAAATGCCTTGCTCCCAAATTAAATCCCTTTGGATCATTCAAAATTTTTATTGTTGTCAAAACATTATCGTAGTTTAAAAACGGCTCGCCCATGCCCATAAAAACAATATTTGTTATTTTATTATTTCCTTTTAATAATCGCTTAAAAAATAAAACTTGTTCGATAATTTCATCAACTAATAAATTTCTTTTAAATCCCATTTTGCCGGTGGCGCAAAAACCGCATCCCAGTGCGCAGCCAACCTGGGAAGAAACGCAAACAGTATTTCGCTCGCTTTCATATCGCATTAAAACGCTTTCGATTTTTAATCCATCATCCAAATCAATTAGCGCTTTTGCGGTTTTTTTATCTTTAGATTCAAAAATTTCTGCTTTTATTTCAAGCGGACATTTTTCATTCAACTCATCCCTTAATTGCGCGGATAGGGTTGTCGCTTCATTCCAACTTTTAATTAAATCAACAAAAACCGCCTTTTTTGCTTGTTCAAGACGGTATTTCGGCTCATTTGCCAATATATTTTTTAAAACCGATATTTTCATTAAAATTAATAGTTGCTATTTTTATCAAAAATCATCCATCAACATAAAAATCAATAATTTTTTCAAAAAAAGTTTGCGGCTTGCGGATTCTGGAATATCCAGTTTTATTTTGAATTTCCTCAATATTTTCCCTTATTTCATCGGCGCCTTTTCCGATTATTTCTTTTGCCTTATAAAAATCCCGCCAGTCATATCCTAAAACCGCCGGCCGGATAATAATATCCGCCTCTTTTAAAATTCTTTGGGCAATTTGGTACTCCAAAGCAGAAAACGCGTTAGAAACTAAAGTATGGATTTTGTAGGGCTTAACAGTTTCATTTTCGATGTTCAACCACTTGCTGGAAACATCAACAGCAATAACATAGTCCGCGCCCATTTCCCGAACAATATCCGCCGGAACTGGATTAACAAATCCTCCGTCCATTAAAATTTTTCCGTCAATTCGAACCGGCTTAAAAACTATCGGCAAAGCAATGCTAGCATTAATTGCTTCGTATAAATCTCCTTTATCAAGGATAACCTCTGAGCCAGAAATAACATCAGTGGCAATTGCTTTAAAAGGAATTGCCAAATCTTCAATTTGCCGCCCATAGAAACCGTCATCTAAATCTTTAATGACTAATTTATCGCTAAATAAAATTCCGTCTTTTTTCTTAGCAACTTTCCGCACGGATAAAATTTCATCTTCGTCAATTTCTAAAAAAATTCTTTCCAATGATTGGACGTTTCTGTGCGCGGCGTACCAGCCGCCAACTAAAGCGCCCATGCTGGTTCCGGCAATAAAATCAATTGGAATGCCGTATTTTTCAAGAATTTTTATAACCCCAATATGCGCCAGGCCTTTTGCTCCGCCCCCGCCCAAAGCTAAGCCGATTTTTTTTCGTTTTTTTGTCATTATATGAAAAATGAAAAAATCTTATTTTGTTTTTTTAACGCCCTTAAATGGCTTATTATCCGCCTTTTGGTCCATTAACCGGCCTGTTGCCAAGTCCCGCTTAGTCCAGCGATAATTGCGCGGATTGCAAACCTGGTCGCGTTTCGCAACCATGCCTTTGCGGCCTTTCTTTTTAGCTGCGTTTGTAGCCATGGCTTATAAAAATCCGAAATATGAAATCCGAAACACGAAACAAAATTAAAAAACAAGGCATTTAATATTTTAATTTGTTTTGAATTCCAATATTCGATACTCGAATTTATTCAACTAGTACGAGAACAGTTCTCGTACTAGTTGCTAAGTTTTAAAACTATTTTCGCTAAAATAAAATTAATTATCTTTTCCCCAAAATTCATCTGCCTCATGCTCCATAACATCTAATCTGTCATAATAATCAGGAAATTCATTCAGATGAGCCAAAGCGATTTTTCCGGTCATAAGCGGATCGTCATTTGTTACGTTTGTATGCTGGTCCCGCAA
>Ga0209417_1006771_pt1 | contig 11506 bp, 7 predicted proteins | sample RifGroF2_FD_184002 | JGI IMG/M metagenome (GOLD analysis project Ga0209417, IMG submission 184002) | Groundwater microbial communities from Rifle, Colorado, USA - Groundwater F2 (SPAdes) (version 2) | ecosystem: Environmental > Aquatic > Deep subsurface > Groundwater | place: Rifle, Colorado... | reverse complement strand
TTTATTTCGTCAACAACAAAACCTTCTGAAATAGCATTAAATCTGCAAACTTCAAGACATCGTCCGCATTTTACACAAATATCAGACTGGATTTCAGCACTTTTGCCCGAATAAAATTCTGTTGTTATTTCAATTTGAGGATTTAAAATCAAATGTAAATCGGCAGCATCAACATCGCAGTCAACCATTACCTTGTTTTTTGCTAAAGCTGCGAATGCTGCAACTATGCTTGTTTTTCCTGTTCCGCCTTTTCCGCTTATTATTACAAGTTCTTTTGTCATTACATTCTCTCCCTGATAATATTAACAAGCGGTTCAAAAGCTTTTTTGAACTCGGGTAGATGTTTTAAAACAAGTTCTCCTTTTGAATAACATTCAGCAATAGCTCTGGAATCAGGGATTTTAGTAAGTATTTTTATGTTTTCTGATTTTGCGTAATCTTCAATTAAATTATCGTTTTCTCCCGCGCGGTTTATAACTATTCCAAAAGGTAAACCCAGCTTTCTTATAACATCAACAGCGAGCTTTAAGTCATAAAGACCAAACGGAGTAGGCTCCGTCACCATAAATACATAATCAGCGCCGCTAACGGCAGCAATCACAGGGCAAGATGTACCGGGAGGACAATCAAGAATTTGAATTATAAAATCTTCTTTATCCGCATGTTTTTTAACAGCTTTAATAAGCGGTGGTGACATTGCTTCGCCTATTCTTGATTTTCCGTGAATAAAATTAAACCCTGATGCAAAGCCTGATTCAACAACTCCAACTTCTCTTCCTGTTTCTGATATTGCGCCTGAAGGACAAATTAATCCGCAACTCCTACAGCCATGGCATAATTCAGGAAAAACAATCACCTTCCCTTTGACAAACGCCAAAGCATTGTACTGACAAACTTCAGCGCATTTTCCGCATTGAACGCATTTTTCTACATTAACTTGCGGCACCGGCACATAAAAAGGTTCACTAAAACTGAAAACAGGTTTTAAAAAAATATGACAATTAGGCTCTTCAACATCACAATCCAACAAACAAACTTTTTTATATGTTTTAGAAAGCAAATACGCTAAATTGGTTGAAACAGTACTTTTTCCTGTTCCTCCTTTACCGCTTGCTACTGCTATTTTCATCTCAATCCTTACCTCTTATAAAGAGTAAAGGGCAGAAATACTCTGCCCTTTACGGTTGTAGTTTATTCTTTTTCTTCTAATTTAGAAATTTTTTCTTTAACATTACTTAAAGTACTTTCAAGAATAGCGGCTTGATTTTTTAATAAAGAAACTTCATCTTGTTGAAGCGGGGCAAGATTATTATTGGCTCTAAATTGAGCATTAAAACCTCTGCCCATTCCACGACCATTGCCAAATCCTTGACCTGCTCTGTTTCCTGCACAAACGCCCATTCTTCTACCTGTCATTTGTCCCATTCCCATTGGACCTGTTCCATCTCTTCTTGGCATAATTAAATCTCCTTTTTGTTTTTGTTGTTCTAATAAATACACTCGTTCAGGCATATTTGAATTTTTTAATAGCTATTGGTTAATATCAGGTTTTTGTTTTTCTGTTGCAATTTTTCTTTTATCTTTTCCTAAAAAATACAAAACTGCTGCAAACCCTGCAATTAGCGACCCGATAAAACAAAATCCTCTGCCAAAACCTCTACCTCTGCCAAACCCTGAAATTGCTCCCGCAAAAACAGGCAAACCATAGGACAAACAATTTCCATACCCTCTTCCTGTTGCGGGTCCTCTACCCGTTGGTCCTGTTCCATCACCTCTTGGCATAGTAATTTCTCCTTTTTCTTTAATTAAAATAAACTTTATAAATTAATAGAAGTTAAACCCAATGACCTTCAACATTGGCTGTTTGAGCTTCTTGAAGTTCATTATTCCTAAATTTTTCTATTGTATTTTTTACAGTTCCTTCCGCGCCCACATAAATTTTCACACCGGCGGATGATAAAACAGTAAAAGCTTTTGGACCGCAATTTCCTGTTATTATTGCATCAACGTTTTGGTTAACAACATTTTGAGCCGCTTGAATCCCCGCGCCTTGAGCAGCATTTAAATTTTGATTATTACCTATAAATTCAAAAGTATCATCTTCAAGATTGTAAATTATAAAACCAAAAGCCCTGCCGAATCTTAAATCTATTTTACTGTCTAAGTCCTGACCGTTTGATGTAATAGCTATTTTCATGAACAACACCTCTTTTCTTTAAACATTATGAACTTGACAATTTGAATTGTCAAGTCTATTATAAAATAAAAGATACATTTTTTGAGTAAATTATAATTTGTAAGGATAAAATATGCAAGTAGACGAAAATTTACCCGTTTATCCAATGGGGGTGGCTGCGCATATTCTTGGCGTACATCCAAGAACATTAAGAATATATGAAGCGGAAGGGCTTATAAATCCTTGCAGGCAAGGAGGAAAAAGATTTTTTTCTCAAAGTGATTTAGCCTGGATTCAATGTTTAAGAAGCATGATTCATGATGAAAATATTAGTATTGAAGGAGTTAAAAGACTTCTTGAGTACGCGCCGTGCTGGAAACTAAAAAATTGTCAGGGAGAAAAAAGGGAAAATTGTCCGGCTTTAAAAAAGATGGAAAAAAGATGCTGGGAATTTTCCAAAAATACCTGCGAAAAATCGTGTAGAAACTGCGAATCATTCCCCAATGAAAATAAATAGCGGGATACAAAAATATGACAGTTTTAAAAATAGTTAAATTTGGGGATTCAAGACTCAGGGCACAAACTTTATCATTACGGAAATATTACGGAAAATGAAAAATTACGGTATTTACGGAAAGCCTTAAAAGCCTGTTATATAAAGGGAAAATGGAGGTCGCAGTTCTGGCAGCATTATTCTCTTTTTCGTTTTAAATAACAGGGACTTTACAGGGAATTTTAAAAAATTATGTCTTAATTTGAATTTTTTATGCCGATGCAGTGCGGCTTTTAACCCTAAATTCCCTAAAAAAATTACAGGCAATTATTTTTGAAGAACAGGGAATTTTTTTGTGAAAATTTTATTATATTAATCTTTCTAATATGCCTTTTTCAAGCATATCAAGCCGCTCTAAATATTTTCTTCAAATATTTTTTTGAGCTGTTCTGATATTTAACTGTTTATAACTTCCTGCTTTGTTGCGATTACGCAACTTACCAGTAACGACCGTCGAGTGTTCTCGGGATTTTAATGTTTCCTTTATTGTCGAGCATAACTTCTTCATTAACAGTAGATTTTTCTTTATGAGTTGTATTAATTCTATAGATTTTTCCTGTGATTTCTACGGAATATGAAACCCTATATATATTTTCCGCCTGTTTAAAAATATTTACAGCTGAAATATTATAGCTGATAGTATTAAAAACTCTGAACATTCTGTTTAAATTAGCTTCCAGGTCAGAAAGTGAAGAACCGTCCCCTGCATCCCAATCATTAGAATTTCTTCTCCTTTGGTATTAAAACTCATAATAGAGCCAAGTTTAATATTACTCAACAATGCTAAGCTTTTTATTTCAAGAAACAAGTAAGTAAGAGAATGGCTTTTTATATACGGAAATTATAAATATTAAAAAAGAATTAAAACAAATAAAAATAAGCATTTAAATTAAGGAGAGGCAGTATGATTTTTCCAATATTATATTTATTGTAATAAAATATTGGGTTATAGCAATAATATTAGTTATAATACCTATTTTAGCCTTATGTAAGGCTGCAAAACTTGGTGATACAAGTAATAATCTTGTAAATAATGAAAAAAATAAAGAGTAGACGCAATCAGATTTTTTTAAAAGAAATTTGGAGAAATAAAAAACGATTGGAAATAAAGAATTCTCGATTTAATGCCAAGATTAAATTTATTATTTGGGCTTACAAATGAATAAATTTATTAATTTATATATTTTTTTAATTCTTTTTATTGCATTATTTCTCATATTTAATGTTGATTTCAATTCTGCTTTTACAAATTCAATACTATATACTCCTTTTCTTCATGAATTATTTGAATGGTTAATAATTTTTATATTCATTTTGACCTTTTTAAAAACCAATAAATTATATTCTCAGACTAGGGATAAAAGATTTGCAATAATTGCGGGAAGTTTTTTAGCTGGAAGTTTTTTTCATCTTTTTGATTTATTTTTTTTACATAATTTTTCTTCTGATATTGGACTAAAACCATCATTAATTTATGCGTTATCGGAAAAGCTTGTTATTCCGTTTTCAATATTTATTGCTGTTTTTTATACAGAAAAATCTTCTGAAAGAAAACCGATTCAATTTAGACGCATAATTTATTTTTTATATTTATGTATAGCACTATTAACAGTTGTTTTAACACAATTAATTTTTCCTTTGTTATTCAAATCAACTTTTTTGTTATTTGAACAAGGCTTAGTTATTGCTGATGAATCATTGTATTTTCTTACAGCACTTATCTTGGCAGATCAAAGATTAATCAGTAATAAAAATATATTCTCAATGTTTATATTGGGTTTGATAATTCTTGGTGTTAGTCAATTATTCTATATAAACTCACTACTTGTTCCTATTAGTGGGCTTATATCAGTTTTTTTAAAATTGGTCGGCTATTTATTTCTTTTTCTTGGACTTAAAGATTTTCAATTATTACCAAAAACTGTAAAGTTAAGACAAAAACTGCTTGCTTATATGGCAGTGCTTTTAATTATGTCTTATTTAACATTTTCGTTATTTATTTCAATAATATTAAAAATCGATTTACCTGCCAATTTCCCATTTATTTTTCTTGTATTTTTATTATTTTCTGTAGCTATTGAATATATAATTTCCGCTGAATTCACTTCTCCGATAGCAAAAATTATCAGGGTGGTAAATAAATACAAACCGGAAGAAAAATCAGAAAAAATACCGGTAAAATCAACTGATGAAATAGGGGAATTAAGTGAAAAATTGAATAATATTATTGAAATAAATTGGGATTATACACAAGAATTAAAAGCAAATGAAGAAAAAATTCTTAAATTCTTAAATAAAGAACAGCTTTCATTTACGATAACAAATAGCATCAGAAGTACTCTTGACCTTGATGAAGTTTTAACTATAATTTGTGAAGAAACATTAAAATTATTTAAAGTCCAAAGAGCTGTTATAAGTGAACTTGCAGACATAAATCATCCTGAAAATTTTATAATAAGAAGAGAATTTAAACTTGATAAATCGATAAAAGGCTCTTTTGATGCTAAAAAAATAAATGAAGAATACTTTAAAGAACTCGGTCAATTTTGGGTTAAAAATATGATTGAACCCAAAAAGATTTTAGCTATAGATAATATATCCGAATCTGATTCTTCTGATCTTTTTAAAGAAGCTTATAGTTATATGGGCGTCAAGTCGATTATTGGCATTCCCATAACATTTTGCACAAATAAATTATGGGCACTTTATTTATCTGAATATGATTATTATAGACACTGGACAGATGAAGAGAAAACAATGCTTGAGAATATTTCAAGTCAGATTTGTATAGCTATTAAACAGGCTGATTTGTTTTCAACTACAAAAAAACAATATGAAAAAGAAGAATTATTAAGGACAGTAGTTGAAACGATAAGGATTTCTCTTGATATTAATGAAGTAAAAAGAACTATAGTCAATGAAATCGGAAAAGTTTTTAATGCAGACAGATGTTATTTCAGGACTTTTAACAAAAAAACAAATAAATTTTTACTGCATGATATTGAATATCTATCGTCTGCGGATATAAGTAGTTTAAAGATTATTGAGCCTGATCAAGAAGGATTGCGATTATTTTATGGCTCATTATTGGAAAAACTGGAAAAAGAAACATATCCTTTATTAATTGATGTAGATTCTGTAAAAATCCCTCTCGTGAAAAAATATATGCAAAATGCACAAATATTGCTTGATTGCGCTATACCTGTGTGGCATAGCGAGGATGAGTTTATGTTTCTTGTAATTCATTACACAAAAAAGAAACCTCTTTTAGGAGCAGAAGACTTGAATTTCCTGGAAATGGTTGCAAAACAAGTAAAAATAGCCATTGATCAGTCTAAACTTTATGAAGAACAAAAGCAAACGGCTGAAAGAGAAAAATTATTAAGATCAATTAATAATGATATTTTGGAAAACGAAAATATTATAAAAGCCTCTGCAGATATAACAAATGATATTGGTAAACTTTTTAATGTAGATAGACTTAATTTAAGGTTATTTGATTCAGAAACCAAAACATTCTCCGAAGCATACGGAGAATACAAAAAGGACGAATCTCTCCCGTCAGCAATAGGTAAAAAAATACCTCAAAAAGAAGTAAATGACTTTTTGGTTAAAGCACTTTATGAAAAAAAACAGACATTAGTTATTAATGTTGACGATCCTAATTGTCATGAATTCTTTAAAATAGGAATGGAATTTTTTGATGCAAAATCAACAGTTATTATCCCTATTTTTTACAAGGATAATCTACTAGCTGCAATTTTTGTTTCTAATATTTATTCTGAAAAAAAATGGTCAAAAGAAGAAAAGGAATTTTTAATTCTTATAACCCAACAAGTAGCTATAGCAATAAATTTATTCAGAATTAACGAAGCAGAAAAACAAAAGACTGAAAGAGAAAAATTATTAAGATCAATTAATAATGATATTTTGGAAAATGAAAATATTATAAAAGCCTCTGCAGATATAACAAATGATATTGGTAAACTTTTTAATGTGGATAGAATTAATTTAAGATTATTTGATTCAGAAACCAAAACTTTCTCAGAAGCATACGGAGAATATAAAAAGGACGAATCTCTTCCGACAGCAATAGGTAAGAAAATACCTCAAAAAGAAGTAAATGAATTTTTGGTTCAAGAACTTTATGAAAAAAAACAGACATTAGTTATTAATGTTGCAGATCCTAATTGTCATGAATTTTTTAAAATAGGAATGGATTTTTTCGATGCAAAAACGACGGTTATTATTCCTATTTTTCACAAGGATAATCTAATAGCTGCAATTTTTGTTACTAATATCTATTCTGAAAAAAAATGGCCAAAAGAAGAACTGGAATTTATAATTCTTGTAACCCAACAAATAGCTGTAGGAATAAATTTATTCAAAATTGTCGAAGAACAAAAGCAAAAAGCTGAAAGAGAAGTCCTCTTAAGAAAAATAATTGAAACAATAAGAAGTAATTTTGCTATTAATGAAATAAAAACCTTATTTGTTAATAGCATAGGTAATTTCTTTAATGCGGACAGGGTTTTATTTTCAGAATTTAATTCGCAAAAAAATATGTATGAACCTGTGGATCCATATTCAGAATATTTATCCAGCCAAAAAGAAATGAGTTTTATCGGTTATGATTGGTCAAATCCTGAAATAAGCGAATATATACAACCTTTAATTCAAAAACAAGAAATTAATATATATAATTTAGATGAATATTTGGAACAAAACCCGAAAAGCCCTGCTTTTGTGAGTCTTTTTAAAGATGCGAATGTTCAATCAAGCTATAACATGCCTGTATTATACTTAAACGAAATTGTAGGCTATTTTTGTATTGAATTTACTCAAAGAGAATACAGATTAACCGAAGAAGAACGGGATTTTATCAGAAGTATTATTAATCAGGTAGGTATAGCTTTAAACCAAGTAAAATTATTTAATTTTGTACATCAATTAGCGAATAGAGAAAATCTGTTTAAAAAAATCATTGAAACATCAGGAAGAACTTTGAATATTAATGAAGCCAAAAATATTATTGTTAATAAAATTGGAAGGTTTTTAAATGCTGATATATTTTGTATAAGATTATTTGACTCATCTAAAGATGAATTTTTACTTCTTGATGAATATTCTGAATATATAGATTTTTCTGAAACAAAAAGCTTAAGAAAAATCGAAGACGAAAATGGTTATATTAAAGAATTATTCAAAAAAGACAAACCTGTTTATATTTCTGATACGAATGCTTTATTAACAGAAAACAAAGAAGTTTCTGATACTTTAAAAGCATTCATAGAGATCAATGGAATAAAATCTATTTATACAACTCCAATATATTATTCGGGGCAATTATTTGGAGCTTTCGGACTTTTTTATACAAAAAAATCTGTTAAACTCAGTGATGATACTCTGGACTTCATAAGAGCACTTGCACATCAAACAGCTGTAATTCTTTTTTCAAAAATTCAAAACTCATCTGGTTAAAACCTGGAATTGTCATTGCGAGGAGCTTGCGACGAAGCAATCTAAAATCAGTTATTATTTTTGGATTGCCACGGGCTAAAGCCCTCGCAATGACAGTTCCAGAAAGAAACTTTAACCAGATAGCTTCTCAAAAATAATTATTAAAATCTTATTATTAAAAAGGCCCTAACAATATGCTGCCTGACAGTTCGATAGTTATTAAAATCATAATATGCTCTAGCCCCGAATCTGCCGTTTTCATTATAAGTTAAACCAAAAGTGTAACCATAATATGGAGTAGAATGAATTCCGGGCACGTTGTTTACAAGCTCATAAGGCCCTCTCATTGACTGTGAACCAAGAAAACCTGATAATAAATACTTGATTCCGGCTTTTTTAAAACCACCTTTTACAGTTATCGGGAATTTATTTGCTATAAAAAACGTAGGGCTAAAATAACCGCCTACGCCCGGGTTGCTTGGAGTTGGATAAGGAGAAGTTCCATCGCTTCCAACAGGACTAAAATTCAAGTTGGCTCCACCAAAACCTGACCTATCTCTCCTAAAGCCTAAATAGTAAAAATCATAGCCTGCTATGATTTGGTTTATAAAAGATTCTTCGGGTGCTGAAAACAGCATTATGCCAGCCCCTACAGGAGCTTCCTGGTATAAATTAGCCGGAGAATTACTGCCGTATCTGTTTCCAATATTATAACCAGCATAGGCATAAGTCTTATGAGGCAATTTGAAAGCCGAATTTAAAACCATGAATTTATTGTCAATAATTCTTCCCACAAGCTGGTTTGCAAAAGGACCGACTGTTGGAACCACACCTGCTGCTGACATATAAGAATCTATTTCGTCAAGATATCTTATGTATCCTGAATTTAATGTTACACAATCATTTAGAAAAGCTTTAAAAATCGTATTTCCAAGAATAATACTGCCTTTGTATGAAAAATCCTCTATACCAACAGAACTTGTGTAGCCAAAGTGATCAAGAGGTCTTCCTTCTGAGCCTATAGAATAAAGAGTCCCGCGCGCAGAAACAACATCAGAAATATATTTTGTTGTAGTTATTGAACCGATTGATTTTATATTGGGTTTTGGATAAAAATATGCGTTTCCTCCAAGCTTATTCCATCTAACAGCATTAGCGTTTCCTGAAAGTTCATAATAATTAAATAAAGGCTCAAGATCCGGTTTTATTCGCATTTGAATATCTGTTTCAAGTTCTTTTGCCCTGTCCAGATTGTTATTTTTCAACAGCTCCAAGGCTTTATCATTTCTTCCAAGAGCCCCATAAGAAAGGTTAAATATATAATAAGGTATTCCTGTTTCTAATGATACATCCCTTTTTCCCAGTTCGTTATAAGCTTTTGCCAGATTGAAATTTATATCCTCATCTTTTGGAAGTTTTTCCAAAATTTCTATGGATTGAAAATTATCTCCCGTTGAATTAAAAGATATAGCAAGATTTTTTCGGGCTTGTATATCTTGAGGGTCTTTTGCCAGAACGTTATTTAATATTTCTCTGGCTTTTAATGGTTCGCCTCGTGTAATCTGAATTTCAGCGAGTCCTATTTGCGCTCTGGTGCAAAATTCAGGATCATTGAGAAGATATTTGTACAAATTCTCACCAATATCGAGGTTTTTGTTGTAGTGATTAGATTGGGCTATTTTATAGATTATTCCATTGTTCTTGTTAAAATTAGCTATATTTTGGTAATACATTAAAGCCTGATTGAAATTTGACTCAAAAAAGCTTATATCTCCGAGCGATTCCAATATTTCAGAATTACAGGGCTCAATTTTTGCAAGCTCCAATAAAAGATTTTTAGCCGGAGCATAATTTTTAGCTGCAATATAAGCTTTAGCGACTTTAATTTTTAATTTTTTATTCTCAGGATCAATTGAAACTGCCTGACAAAACATTTCTATCGCTTTTAGAGGCTCGTTTTGAGCCATATATACATCGCCTAGAGATTCCCATATTTCAAAATTGTCAGGCTTAATTTTTGCAAGTTCACATAAAATATTTTTTGCCTGATCATAATTTTTAACAGCAATATAAACTTTAGCAATTTGAATTTTTAATTTTATATTCTCAGAATCAAGCAAAACAGCTTTGCAAAGGATGTTCATTGCTTTTTGAGGCTCATTTAGAGCCATATATACATCTGCGATTGTGCTAAGAGCATCAACATTATTTGGATATAATTTAATATAATTTTCCAAAATTTGCAGTGATGCCGGAATATTCCCCGTATAAAAAAGACTTTTAGCATAATTAAGTTCGGATTCAGAATCTTGTGTTTTATTTAAATAACCCTGATAAAATTCGCCGGCTTTTTTAAAATCTCCTGATATGAAATACGATAAGGCAATGCCTTTTTGAGCTTGTAAATTATCAGGATTTTTGTTGTAAATTTCAAAATATAAATTTAAAGCAGTGTCATATTCTTTTTGCAATAAAAATATTTCAGCTATATTAACTTTATACTTGTCGTTTTTTGTCAGAGTAATAAGCTTGTTATAAATTTCCAGAGCCTGTTCATAATCCTTCTTATCTCTTAAATAATCGGCATAAACTTCAAGCAAATCAACATTATCCGGCGATTTTTTTAAGAGTTCCTGATAATATTCAAGAGCAAGTTCATCTTTATGCAGCCAACCATAGGTTTTAGCCAGACCAAATTTAGCTTCGTATCTGTCAGGAAAAATTTCTTGAGCTTTAAGATAATACTTATTTGCTTCGGGTATTTTACCCTGTTGTTCATAAGCCTGTGCCTGTTTTATATAACTTAAAAATATTTGATTTTGCGCTGAATTTTGATTTTGTACCGCATAACTTTTTTTAAATTTAACAATATATTTTGGTTTAGTAATATATTTTTTATTAGCTTTTAAAGAATTTGAAAATTTCTTATTTTGTTCCTGATAATTTTGTTTAGGTTTCGGTATTTTTTTTAGAGAAATTATTTCAGCTATATTAGCTTTATATTTATCATTTTTTGTCAATACAAAAAGTTTATTATAAATTTCCAGAGTTTGGTCATAGTCTTTATTATCTTTCAAATAAACGGCATAAGCTTCAAGCAAGGCAACATTATTCGGTGCTTGTTTCAAAAGTTCCTGATAATATTCAAGAGCAAGTTCATCTTTATGCAGCCAGCCATAAGTTTTTGCCAATCCAAACTTAGCTTCATACCTGTCAGGAAATATTTCCAGAGCTTTAAGATAATACTTATTTGCCTCGGATATTTTATTTTGACTTTCATTTTCCTGAGCTTGCTTTATATAACTTAAAAATTTCTT
>Ga0209417_1006769_pt1 | contig 11508 bp, 8 predicted proteins | sample RifGroF2_FD_184002 | JGI IMG/M metagenome (GOLD analysis project Ga0209417, IMG submission 184002) | Groundwater microbial communities from Rifle, Colorado, USA - Groundwater F2 (SPAdes) (version 2) | ecosystem: Environmental > Aquatic > Deep subsurface > Groundwater | place: Rifle, Colorado... | reverse complement strand
GTTTATATTGAAGATTTCAATATTTATCCATATGATGTAGGCGAGTTATATAGATTGACGGTGAAAATTGGAAATAAAGGTGCAGCGACATCGCCTGCTTTCAGGATGAACTTTTACAAAGGCGATCCTAAATATAATCTCAATCTATTTGATAAACCGCAATCAGGCAATCACGGCGCAGGGCCGATTAAGCCGGGCGAATTCTGGAACGAATGTAGCCAGCCGTTTGCGATCAATGAAGGAGAGAACTACTTTTCCGCTGTTCTTGATACAGAGAACAATATTGCGGAATCTAACGAAAATAATAATCAAGCTATACTTTTTGTTAAAGCAGAGAATGGAAAAATTATAAAGAAGTTTGTAAGTCCATCAGCCTCAATCGAGTATTTGCCGGATAAAACTGTTATAGAAGCCAGAAATGCAAAAGCAATTGACGCAAATGGCGGCGTATATTTTGAAAAAGTGAAAGTTTCGATAGGTGAGCCGTGTGATGTAAACGAACTTTCCAAACCGGTTACCGATGCCAACGAATCATTGAATCAGATGTTTAAGCTTATCGGAGAGATTACCAGCCAAAGCATTGAACTGCAAAAATTGAAAATGAAAAACGCACCACATTCTGAAATTGAAAATCTCGAAAAAGATATTGAACAGAAAAATTCGCAATTACAGCAACTTGGCGCCCAACTCGGCGAAGACGCACAGGTAACAGGTGCGATGCTTGCCGAAAAAATCTTGAGTAAATTGCAGGAATATATTCAAAACAATAGCCTGCCATTATCAGAAAAGGTTCAGGAGCAAATACAGGATGCCCTCAAAAAAACACAGCAAGCGATTGATGCAAATCAAACATATTCTGACAGCCAAACTACGCCGCTGCATCTTGCCGTAATGAACAATCATCAGGAAACAGCAGAGACACTTATTTCCAGAGGCGCAGACGTAAACGCCAAAGATTCGCAAGGCAGCACGCCTTTGCACCTGGCCGCCTCGAATGGCAGCCCTGATATGTGCCGATTTTTAATTGAAAAAGGCGCGGATGTAAACGTAAAGAATAACAATGGCCGAACGTCATTGGATTTAGCCGCCGCTAATGGCCATAGGCAAACTGTGGATTTATTGCTTGAAAAAGGCGCTGCGATTTCTCCGCCCCCAAAACCATCTGTCATTTATGACGAGGAAATGGGCAAAAATCTTCCTGATGATTTGAGGGCTTTTGACAAATGGTCTTTCAGAACTTTCAGCGAATTTTTGGATTGCCGCCAATTTACAACTTCCTACGATGAAGAAACTTTGATAAGTCAGTTGAATAATCGAAAATCCAAAGAATACTATAGAGCAATAAATATTCTTGCGTGCATTAAAAGCCAAAAGGCTGTTCCGTCATTGGCGGCGATTGCCTTTACAAAACAGGAAAAGGATAATCGCGACCGCTGGATGGCCGCGCGAGCATTGGGCATCATCGGCGATAAATCTGTTACAGGCGATTTGATCCATTTAATGTATCATCCTAATAATAACACAAGATTGTACGCCCGCGTTTCGCTGATAAGGCTCACAGGCAAAGATTTGGGCCCAAACTGGGAAAAATGGGCTTCATGGTACAAGAAAAAGATTGATAAGGATTTTTCAACGAAAAAAATCAAATGGACAGATAACAAAGAATGGTCTGACGTTAAAAAGCAGCGAAAAAAAGACGAAGATTGGCTCAAAAAACTTCAGGATGAGCAGCAAATCAAACAAAAATATCGAAAATAGAGATATTTTCCAATTGCCGCCCAAAAATCGTTTGTCATCCTGAGTGAAACGAAGGATCTCGTTAAAAACCGCGTTTTTACCGTACAATAAGATGGAAAATCCCCAATTTCTCGAATCTTCCACATTTTTCTCTAACGCCTTGATTACTGAACATTAACGAACTTTTTGGTTTGATTTTTACTTGCCAGTTTGGCCCAAAGTGCTTATCATTTACGGTTTTATAAAGGAATGAAAATTGGCAGAAAGCAAAAAGCACGTATCTCGCGAAATAGGCTTGGAAATCGGCCACATCGCCGGCAAAGGTCTGTTTAAACTCGAACATTTGCATTATGGATTATGGAAAAAAGGCCTTGAGCCGGAAATCCTCAATCTGCATATCGCGCAGGATGAGTATTGCAAATTCATCATTTCGCACATTCCCGCCGAAGTAAAATCGATACTTGATGTCGGCTGCGGAGCTGGTGCTTTCTCAAAGAAACTTGCCGACCTTGGCTATAAGGTCGATTGTGTTTGCCCGACAGAATACCAGAATAAACTTGTCGAAGAAAGAATGGGCAAAACCGCCGAAGTCTTCAAATGCAAATTCGAAGAAATTCAAACCAATAAAAAATATGATATGGTTCAATTCTGCGAAAGTTTCCAATATATCGACCTCGACAGGGTGATTGATATTGCGTCTCGGCTGCTGAACCCGAACGGCTATATTTTGATTTGCGACTTTTTCAAAAAACCGGTAAAGGTTGAAAACGGCCTAAAAGGCGGCCATAAATTCGATAAATTTATGGAAGTGATGAATAAATCACCTTTCAAAATTATCGAAGATATAGATATTACTGCTGAAACCGCCCCGAATATGGATATTCTCGACAGAGCCACAAAAGAAGTTATGATTCCTATCGCCGGCGCTGTGGATAGATTCCTGATGAGCAGAAACCCATGGATCACAAAACTCATCAAATGGAAATATAGAGCAAAACTGCAAAAAGCGGAAAAGAAGTATTTGTTCGGCAACAGAACCGGCAAAGATTTTATGGAAACAAAAACGTATCGTCTGTTTGTATGTAAGAAAGAAAAATAATGGCAAATGAAGTAAAACTGCCGCAAATGGGGCAAACGATGGAAGAAGGTACTATCGTTAGCTGTAAAATCGCCCCCGGCAAAAATATAAAAAAAGGCGAAATAATTTTTGAAATTGAAACTGATAAAGCAACATTGGAAATGGAGTCGCCCGTAGAAGGAATCGTAAAAGATATTCTTGTAAAAGAAGGCCAGACCATTCCTGTTGGAGAGGTATTATTTACAATGGAAAATACACCAGCACCTGTAGTCAAAAAAGCACCCGAAGGCCCTGTTTATCAACCTGGCCAGAAAGTGCCGTTGAGCAAAATGGGCAAAATCATCGCAGAAAAAATGCTGCAATCAAAACGTGAAATTCCCTGCTTCTATTTGAATGTCGTGGTGGACGTTACAGACCTTGTAGCGTTCCGCGAAAAATTAAACAAAGATGGCGAGCCGAAAGTTTCGTTCAATGATTTAATTATAAAGGCTCTCGCACTTGGAATTACGAAATGGCCGATTATGAGCGGCAGATTTGAAGGCACTGCTATTCAACTTGCTGATTCTATCGGCATTGGTTTGGCGATTTCTGTAAAAGGCGGCCTTATCGCTCCGATCGTTAAAGATGTTGATAAGAAAAACATCCGCGAAGTTGCCCAGTATAGTAAAGAGCTGATCGACAGGACAAAAATCGGTAAAATTCTCCCGACCGATCTCGAAGGCGGCTGCATAACAGTTAGCAATCTTGGCGCGTATGGAATTGATTCGTTTATTCCGATTGTTGTGCCTGGACAATGCAGTATTCTTGGCATTGGCAGGATTGCCGATACTTGTGTTGCCAAAGATGGCCAGGTTCTTATAAGAAAGCATCTTAAGCTGACGCTCGCTGTTGACCATAGAATCGCAAACGGCGCCGAAGCTGCACAGTTCCTGGATTATACCGCCAAACTGCTCGAAAGCCCTGAACAATTGTTGTAGCAAATAAATCCTGTTTGTCATTCTGAACGAAGTGAAGAATCTCGTTTATCTTTGGTTTGCAAATAGGCATAAAATTTTAAATATTAAATCTGTTAGGTTTGTTCCCGTAGCTCAATTGGATAGAGTGTCGGCCTCCGAAGCCGAAGGTTGTGGGTTCGACTCCCGCCGGGAACGCTTATTTATATATTAAACTTATGGGGATAAATTTACGCCTGCAATAAATCGGAAAATACTTACTCGCCAGATATAACTATTAATTTTCGTTTATATCAAGGAGTGCTGATTTTAAATTAACTATTTAAGGATAGCGGCACCAAGCGTCGCCGGTTCAGGGCAAACTATTTTTACAAACTCACAGCCCGTAATGTCGGATTTGATTTTAAGCCATAAATCGCTTTTTGCGCCACCGCCGGTTGCTACGATTTTTTGAGGTTTATTATCGGAGCAAAGTTTATTTATCAGTTCATTTAGAGTATAAGCTGTTGATTCCATCATAGCATAAATAAAATTGCCATGTGTATGAGTTTTTTTTATTCCTTCAAATGCTGCTTCAATTGTATCATAATTAAAACTCGTATGTTTGGCTTTAAGGCCTTCACTGCTTCCAGCTTTTTCTGCTAATTTTATAAGTTCCTCGATGCTGTACTGACTTGCAAATTTTTTCTGGTACCATTCAATTGAAACAGCTCCGTTGCCGTCAAATGTTAATTGACAATAATGGTTTTCCTTCCATGGTGAAATACAAACATTTCTTTTTGACTGGTATATGTCCGTAAAGTTGACACACGCAAGCACTGTGCCTGTTGATTCGCTCATATCCGCGATTTTACCCAACCCTGCTCCCATTGCAGCTATATGGTGGTCAAGGCTGCCGAGATAAAATTCAGTTCCTTTTTTAATTCCAAATAATTCTTCCGAAGTTGTGCCGGTATTTATTTTTGTGCCCACTCTAAGTCGTTTCGCAAATAATTGTATATCGATTTGCAAAATATCAAACGCTTTGTCCCACCATTTTCCGGTTTGGCAATCCATAAGCCCTAAAAGTGATGCAGTTCCCATATCGCCTGCTTTTTCATTCGTAAAAAGATGAACAATATAGTCGGATATTGTTAGTATATGTTTTGTTTGCTGCCATATTTCAGGCTGGTTTTTTTTGAACCATAATAATTTGTTGATGCAAAGTTGTGGCGAAGGCTCAATTCCCATTCCCGTCATTTGTAGGAAATCATTTTCTTGCCATAGTCGAATAACTTCCTGATATAAATATTTAGCTCTTGTATCCGGCCATAAAATCAAAGGAGTTAAAGGAGCATTGTCTTTATCAAGAAGAAGAAAGCTGTTTGCTTGTGATGAATAGCCGACAGTGTTAATATCTTTTGCTGTGATATTTGCTTGTTGGCAGGCTTGGTCGATACCTTTTTGTAATAGCTGAATAAAAGTCCTTGATGGAATCTCGCATAGATTGCCGCTGCCGACATTTTTCTCAAGAGCGACTCGCCCAAGACCTTTTAAATTCAAAGCATCATCGTAGATACCGAATTTAAAATAGCTTGTACCTAAATCTATGCCGAGTGTATATTTCATTTCAATAATTCCAAAGTTTCTTTAACGAAAATTTCTCCAGTTTCATAATTGAACATCGCATTTGATGCTTCATAACCGCCTTCATCAAAAGCCTCTTTTGTAACAATATATCCCTGCATTTCGCCGTTGGCCAGAGAAATAATGAAGGAGTCGGCAAGTTTATCTTTAACCGCTAGAGCGTGTTCAATAAATATTTCTCCCTGCCAGCCGACAAAATTCCATTTGCCAATTTGTATGATCTGAATTTCAGCAGGAAGAGCTAGCTTATATGCTTGTTCTAATAATCCGCTTTCCGCAGCTTGAGATAGTGTCAATGTCTCTTCAGCACCAAACCAATCACATTCTGCGGTTCTAATTTCCTGCTTCGGCGATTTGTTTTTTCTAAGCGTCTCAAGTCTGATTATGGCGTTATCAAGTTTTTTTTGCGAAAGTTCAACTGATGGGAATTTTCGCTTAGGTAAATCGCTCAAAAGTTTTGATTTCACATTAATAGATAAATTATTTTGATATTCTATTTTAGAAATTGCTTTTTCAACAGCTTTTCCAAGGATTAGTCCCAATCTTTCTGCTTCTTCAAAAGTATTTGCTTTTGTAACATAACGTGGGCTTTGATTGCCGGCAGGGCCGGTATGATGCAAAACAGGGCAATTCTTACCTACCACATTTTTCTGAAGATAAATTCTGGACATTCCAGGAAAATCTCCGCTTACCAAAGTCGAATCCTCATGTAAAACTGTAGGATGCATTGAACAAACCAGCATACAAGCAATATTAGAATCATTATCGGCATTCTTAACCATCAGAACCGGAACATTATGATCTGCCGGGCCTTTTGGATTTCTTCTGTTTGTGCCAATACCTGTATCGTCAGCAATAGCTAATCCTATTTTTGCAGGTTGTGCGTTGTTATAGGCCTTGGCTGCTGCTTCTACTATGCCTTCCTCCATAAGCTGTACATATTTCATGTCTGTCTTTGGAACTACCGGATCACTGGTGGCACACAGATGGTCTAATGTAAGAGGACCAGAATGCGTATGTGTGGCAGTTACCATTATATTTTTTGCTGGTACGCCGGTTTTTTCTTCTATTTTTTTGCGTGTTGCAGCGGCACTATCTTTGCTCACAAAAATAATATCGTTTGCAATGAATATTGCTTTTGTTTGCCCATCAGATATATACAATGCCGAACTCCAGAGTCTATCATGAATTCCGGTACTATATCTTTCTATATGTGGGTAACCATATAAAAACTGTGAATCTTTTGGACTTATATCAACTTGGGCTGCACCAGCCTGTAATTTATTTTTATTCATCTTAGTATCCTATATCCCAATTAGTTTCTATATTCATTGCTGATGTTTCCGTAACATAAACATCAGTTCTTAATGTTTGAAGTATTGACTGCGGTAATCTAGGTGTTACCGGCCCATGAAGTACGAGCCTTGTTGTTAATCTTTGCCAGGAATTCTTGCTGCCTCCGACGGTAATGCCATGCATATCAAAACGTTCTTTTGCTGCAATTACATCAGCAGGGCCGATAGTCGCTGCCTTTGGTGGTACTGCCGAAAGGTCACCGCTGAAACCAAAACAGCCGTGCAGAGAATTTTGCGCGATTGTAAACGGACTTAGCGTTACAATTTTCGCGCCAAACTTTTTCCATTCTTCCAGCGGCGCCTGCAATTCCGGAGCATCCGGTTCAATGAACGCTAGATGGCCTGTCCAACCCGGTCCGCTATAGCATATATCTGCGCCTCCTTGATCAGCAAGCATTTTGCTGTAATCATTAATATCTTTCAGATCGCTGAAGCAAACAAATTGTTTACGAGCCGGCCTTAATGCTTCATCTATTTCATAATAGAAGTATTTCAGCATCGCATGACTGAACCCGAATTCCCAGTCTTCCGGTGCGATATTGCCGTTATGGTCTGCGTATTCGTCCATCGCGAACGCCCAGAGGTTTTTGCAATTAATTTTGCATCTGTTGATAATTTTTGCTACATGACGATACCCCGGCCAAGGATTCGGCAGGATCATTACGATTTTTTGATTTGTATCGCTGGCGTTTTTTAGCCTGGCAATTAAATCGCCGAACCATATAAATACAAGCTCGTCATCTTTGATGACCTTGATCTTGAAATCAGGATTAGGATGTTTTTCAATATCCTCACGCTTAATCGCTCTGCATTTTGTGATTACTACTTTATCTCTGAATGGGATAAATTTCGCCGGTTCAAATTCAAATTTTTTCATAACAGCATTCACCTTTAACAAATGTTTTTACTATATCTAATTTTTTATCAAATATTACAATATCCGCATCATACCCTCTTTGGATTTTGCCTTTATTATTAAGCCCCAAAACTTTTGCTGGATTACTGCTTGCCATTTTCACCGCTTGTACAATATCTATATCAAGCATCTTGACTGCGTTGTTCATAGCTTTATCCATTGTCAACCCGCTGCCATATAAACATCCGGGGAATCTTGATTTTTTTGTACCTCTTGCCGGCGCGCCTTTGTATGCAAAACTTATCTCCTCACCGCCAAATTTATATTTTCCAGGTTCTAAGCCTGCGCCAATGTTGGCATCTGTTATCAAGCATACCTTATCTGTACCTTTGCATTGCAATGCCATCTTGACTGTTATTGGGTCAACGTGCTCACCATCAAGAATGAAATCAACGCTTACATTTTCATTTGCCAGTATTGCTTCAACCGCGCCGCAAGGTCTTACTCCTGGGTCCGTATCAGCAGGCGGATAAAATACATCATAAAAATGTGTCGCATGACATGCTCCAAGTTCTATTGCGATTAATGTTTGTTTTGCATCAGCTTTTGTATGAGTAATAAATACCGGAATATTTTTTTTAGTCATTAGCGGAATTAATTTTTCAATTTTTTCAAAATCCGGTGCGATACTAAAAATCGCTTTATAAGGTTTCGCCGCATTAATTAAATTTTTAACTCTTGTGATGTCTGCTTTTCCCAATGCCTCTTTAGGAAGTGCCCCTGTAAGTGTAAGAAATGGGCCTTCAAGATGAAAACCGAGAATTTGTGCGCCACTGCTTTTAACTTTTGCAAGTGCTCCTAAAAATTTTGCGTCTTTTCCTTTCGGCAGGGGACAAACTGTCGGCAAAAATCCGGTAACACCATATTGCGGAAGAATTTTACATATTGATTCTAAAGCATCTACGCCGTTATCAATTAAATAATTATGTAAACCGTGAATATGCAAATCTATAAAACCGGGAGCAAGATAGCTGCCGTTTGCGTTTATGACTTCATCAATATTTTTGGGAAGTTTATCGCCGCCGGAGTATATCGCGGATATTTTGCCATTATTAATGAGAATGGCCGAGTTCCTGCTTAATTTATCCGTGAGTATGATATTTGCGTTTTCAATCAGTAATTTTGACATTTGCTTTTCCTTTGTTATTTGTCGAAATTAATTTGATTCGGTCGCCGCGATAAATGGATTCAAACACTGCGACCGTTTGGCCGTTGGTATTAAATACAGTGTCAATAACGAAAAGGATATGGCTGTCGGGCTTGATGTTCAAGATTTCTGAATCTTCATTGCTTGCGCCCGCAGCTTCAATATTTTGCGTGCCGTAAGAAATTACAATTTTTTCCGCTCTAGTCCACATCTCAAGAAAATCTATTTTTATAAGCATTTTTTCATCTAGAGATGATGAATATTTTAACGGTATAAAAGCGCGGTCGTAAGCGACCGGCTCATTATTCATAATATCGCTTCTTTTCGCCAGCATACACTCTTCATTTTCATTCAGATTGAGCTGCTCGGCTATTTGTTTGGACGGAAGAACTTTTTCAAAACAAATTAATTTTCTTGTTAATTCTGGAGCGTTTTTTCTGATCGAACCTGTGAAATCACAATTTGAGATTGTTACTTTTTTAGGACTTGTACTGCGAACATAAGTTCCTCTGCCCTGGAATCTTTCGACAAGTCCTTGTTCCTGCAAAAGTCTTATGGCGTGTCTTGCTGTAATTCTTGAAACGCCAAAATCGGTACATAAATCCCTTTCAGGCGGCAGTTTCTGTCCTGCGGCATAGCAGCCGTTTAAAATCTGCTCTCTTAAGGAGTTATATAATCTATTGTATTCGGGCATTTAATTTGCTTTGTATTAATATATAAATGTTATAACCAATTATGAATAAGTCAAGAAAAAACTATCATTACCCTCAAAAACCATATTAAATTATTGACTAATCTGTTAGAGTATGTTATTATTGTGTGTAAATAACATTACTTCGGAACTTAAATGGCACAAAAATTTCTTTCACAGGAACGGCAAAAATTTATCCGTGAAATGATAAAAACGGATGAGGCTTTTTCTGTAGGTGCATTGGCTAAAAAGTTTAATGTTAGTGAAATGACAATTCATCGTGATTTAAATAAACTCCAAAATCAGGGGCATATAACCAGAACCCACGGCGGGGTAGTACCGGCAGAAAAAATGGAATTTGAATTTGATTTTAAATCCAGACGCAGCACTAATCAAAAAGCGAAAAAGGCTATCGCTAAAAAAGCATTAGAGTTGATAAGGCCAGGCAGCAAAATACTTCTCGACACCGGCACAACAACTCTCGAACTTGCGTATCTCCTGAAGAATTTTTCAGATTTGACTGTGATTACGCCAAGCCTTGCGGTTGCTTCAGTTTTACAATTTTCATCGGGCGTGCAGACAGTTCTCCTTGGCGGGATATTAATGAAGGGCAGTCCTGATTTAACCGGCGTTGTTACAGAAAAAGTTCTCGATATGTTTATGGTTGATATGGCGTTTGAAGGGGCGGACGGCATAGGTCTGAATGGTGAATTATTTAATTCGGATATGCGAATTGCCAAAGTTGACCAGAAGATACGTCGGCGCGCACAAAAAACTTATATACTTGCCGATAGTTCAAAAATAGGCAGAACTGATCTTGCTTCTAACGGAATGCTTTCAGAAGCACAGGCCCTAATTACCGATAGCAATATAACAAATGAGCAAATAACTGGTTTGGAAAAAACCGGTACAAAAATAATTATTTCACAAATTTAATCTATATGGAAGGAATAAAAAATGGCAGAAAAGAAGAATAAGACCGCAAAAGCGCCCGCTTGGGCACATCTCGATTTAAATCAGGTACCGAACATTAAAGTAACTCCTCCCGGCCCAAAATCCAAAGAATTACACACAAGATGCACAAAGTATTTCAAGGGTTTAAGCAGTCAGGTAAAACTTTTCCCCGTAACGTTTGATTATGGCAAAGGCTGCGAACTTGTTGACGTTGACGGCAACAGATATATCGATTTTTCGTCAGGAATTTATGTTACGACTCTCGGCCATTGTCATCCGAAAGTAACAGAAGCTGTTCAGAAGATGGCCGGCAAATTAATGAACTGCCACGATTTCACGACAGAGATAAAAACACGTCTTGTTGAAAAGCTAGCGGAAATTCTCCCCGGCGATTTGACCGGCTTTCAATTTTATGATTCGGGCACAACAGCGGTAGAAGCAGGCCAGCGGGTTCTTCGCGCTGCAACAGGCAAAACCGAAATGATTTCCTGCTTCTATGATTATCACGGCAAAACTTACGGCGGCGTTTCGCTCGGCCATATCCGTTCTTTCGTTTACGGCCCCTGCAGAGCACCGGGTATGCACATGGTTCCGCGTCCGAATACATATCGCCCGATGTTTACTTGTCCCGACGGTTCAGTCGACACAGATAAATATATCCAGTTGTTCGATGAATATATTGATAAAGGTACTGTCGGCAATGTCGCGGGTTTTGTGCTTGAGCCGATACAAGGTTGGGGCGGTTCGGTTATGCCTCCTGATGATTTCTTCCCAAAACTCCGAAAATACTGCGATGAGAAAAAAATCCTGCTTATGATTGACGAAGTTCTCACAAGTTTCGGAAGATGCGGCAAATGGCTCTGTATGGAAAACTGGGATGTAGTTCCAGATATTGTTACTCTTGGCAAAGGCTTTGGAAATGGCTTCCCTGTAACCTGCGTTGCGGTACGTGAACCATTCAAAGAATCATTTGAATCGATTTCAGCATCGAGCAGCTATGGCGGCAACCCAATGGCTTGCGCTGCTGCACTTGCTTGTATCGAAGCGATCG
>Ga0209417_1006768_pt1 | contig 11510 bp, 8 predicted proteins | sample RifGroF2_FD_184002 | JGI IMG/M metagenome (GOLD analysis project Ga0209417, IMG submission 184002) | Groundwater microbial communities from Rifle, Colorado, USA - Groundwater F2 (SPAdes) (version 2) | ecosystem: Environmental > Aquatic > Deep subsurface > Groundwater | place: Rifle, Colorado... | reverse complement strand
CGGGAGCTGCCCCGCAACTGTAACCGGCGACGAAATCTGCACTATGCCACTGGAAGGTCGTTTAAACGGCTTTCTGGGAAGGCGCAGAAAGTAGGACGACCCGGAAGCCAGGAGACCTGTTTGAACACGATTTTATGAATTCTTACTTCCGAGGGGAAAAGGAAAACACAAATGAAGTGTTTGCTAATTATGTCGATAACTATTTTAATGCCTATCTTTTATTGTCATGCCAAACCAATAGATGAAGCAATAGAACCCATTCCAACTTTAGAAGGAAAAAAAGAGACAAATGATAGAAAACTTCTAAAACAGTCAGAAAAGCAAGCTAATCAACCCACACAAGAAAAGCTAATTATTCGCATGCCCGAAAAGGAAGAAATACCAAAACCTCTAGAAGAAGCAAAACCTACAGAGGAAACCAAATCAATTGAAGCAACACAAACACAATCAAAAGAGGAAAAAAATAATAGAGAAGAACCTAAGGTAGATTCACCACTATCGGATGATGAAAAGCCCTCTCCAGAAATACCTAAAGACAGTTTACCACAAGACGAAAAGGGTGATCAAAAGGAAAACACAGAAGAAACAGTCATTACACCTACAAGGACGGAACAACCATTAAAAAATATCGGTAGCTCAGTATCAGTCATTACCCGTAAAGATATTGAGAATAGCAAGGCGCCGCTGTTACTCGATGTTTTACGCCTGGTACCCGGCCTTGAGGTCACAAGGACACAAGGAATAGGAGGGACTACGAGTTTGTTTATAAGGGGGGCGACTGCTGCCCAAACCCTTGTCTTTGTCGACGGTGTCCAGATGAACAGTCCCACTTCAGGGGCATTTAACTTTGCAAACCTTACAACAGATAATATCGAGAGAGTTGAGATCTTGCGTGGGCCACAAAGTACCTTATATGGTTCGGAAGCCATCGGAGGCGTTGTTAACATTATTACGAAAAAAGGTGCAGGCGATAACAAAGTTATCCTGGGAACTGAGTATGGGATGCACGATACCTATAGGGAAACGGTTAACGTTTCGGGTGGGAAGGAAAGATTTGATTATTCAGTGGGCGGTTCCTACCTGAAAACCCACGGAATATCCGCTGCCAGCAGCGGGAGTGAAGAGGATGGTTACGAAAACTTTACCGGCTCTTCACGGCTTGGATGGAATTTTATGGGTGATGGAAGAATCGATACGATAATAAGAGTATCTCACTCAGACTTTGAATATGATGCGTTTGGTAGCGGTGGTCCGGTAGACGACCTCGATCGGCGCCAAACAACAGACGAGATTCTTTACTCTACAAAGGTTAGTAAAACTTTTTTTGATATATGGACACCGTCGTTTCTCGTTTCAGTTAACGATTCAGAACTGAAAGGCTTTGATCCTACCAACGAGTCGGGCGAATTTCGCATTCCTACAAGAGTCTGGAGGGCGGAACATCAATCAGACTTCTCTCTGCTTGACTTTGATACGGTGACCTTTGGTTATGAATACGAAGTGTTGGAAGGTGAAAACGAGGGTAAGTTTGACAAGCAAACCTACTGGAACAGTGCTGTCTTCTTACAAAACCAGGTAGAATTGTTTGAATCGTTGAACTGGACGGTCGGACTACGCCATGATGATTATAGCACATTTGGGAACAACCTTACCTACAGAACAACTGCGTCTTACAGAATCGAGGAAATTGCTACCCGATTCCATGGATCATGGGGAAAGGGTTTCAGGGCACCCAGTATAAACGAACTCTTTTTCCCATTTTATGGAAATCCAGACCTTCGTCCTGAAGAAAGCAAGGGGTGGGATCTCGGTGTTGCGAAAGAGATTCTTAAAGATAAGTTAACCATGGATGTTACTTATTTTAAGAACGACTTCACAAATTTAATTACCGCTGCAATACAACCCGACGGTAGCTTCCTGGCAGAAAACGTGGCCAGGGCAGAGTCGCAAGGAGTTGAAACCAGCTTAACCTATAAACCTTTCACCAAACTCTCATTAACTGGAACTTACACATATACCGATACAAAGGATAGAGAGAAAGAGCAACAACTCCCCCGCAGACCTAGAAATAGGGCAACCCTTGGAATTAATACCCAGCCACTTGAAAAATTGAACGTCAATCTAACCGGGGTTATGGTGAGAGACAGAATTAATAGTGATGGCAAAGAAATGGACAATTATTGGAGCGTCGATCAGGTGACTCGTTATGACATCACACGGTCGATGACTGCATATGTCAGGTTCGAAAACCTTTTTGATTATGACTACGAAGAGGTAACAGGCTTTGGCAGCCTTGGCTTCACAGCTTACGGAGGACTGGAATTCAAGTTTTAAAAATACGGAAATGTAAGAAGAACCGTTTATTTAAAGAACCTTAAGATAAAGAGGAGCAGCAATATGAAACACTTAAAAAGAATATTAGGAATATTTGTCATTTTTGTGCTTTTACCCGCAGCATCCGGTGCTAGCCAGAACGTAACTGTAGAAATTGATTATGGAGGGCTACAACAAAGTCGTAAAGCGGAGATAGCGTGGAAACAGGGTATTACCGCCCTGGAAGTGATCCAGTCCGTTGCAAAGATTGAAACACGGGAAATTGGCGGACACCTTTTGGTTACATCCATAGATGGCGTTGAAGGACAAATAGGGGACAAGGTGTGGTATTACAATATTAATGATAAACGTGCGACATCCTTTGCTAATAAATGCATTCTCAATTAAGATGACCATGTGAGATGGACGTATACTAAGGACGTTTGTTCTCCTGGAAGGAGTGAATAATGAAAAGATGTGTGATGGTAATCTTATTTACAGTGTTTGTTCTCTATCTTCCTTTTTCTCTCGCAGAAGAAACCAAACCTGTAAAATACACTTTTATTGTAGGAAACTACCTGACTCCTACTGTAGTTAAGGCAATAAAAAATATATGGGTAGAATACCCCTATCTCAAGAAATGCATAGATTTCGAACTCATTAGTAAGACAGATCTGGATTCCGGCTTTGATTCTCGTGAAATTGAGGATTCTGATGTTATTGTTATAGACATCATGGGAATAAGGATTTCAACTCCAACGCAAGCGGGTTTTGATCGTGAGGTAATCAAGAGAGCTATGTCACATGGAGCGCGTATATTGCCAATTAACAACTCCGCAGGGTTAGATAAGGAGTACATGGATTTGGGACTTATTTATGACGCAGAATTCCGTACTTATTTCGATTACGGAGGGATAGAAAATTTCCGGAACATGGTGCTATTTTCCTTGGCAAAATACGCCAACATTTCTGAAATTAAACCGGCATCACCCATGAAACGGATAAAAAACAGTTACTACCACCGCCACATTTCGCAGGAGATGTATTTTGAAACGTTTGAGGAGTACGAAAGCTGGTACAAGAAATCAGGCTACTTTAAGGAAAATGCGCCATGGGTTGCTGTGCTAACGTATGCATCCTTTTGTGAGCAGATACAAAATGAGGCAGAAGACGATATAATCCGTAGCCTTGAAGATCAGGGGTTCAACGCCTTCGTGGCATTTGGTCATCCGGAAGCGTCTGTTGTCGAAAAACTACTGCTAGATGCCAAAGGGAATTCCAGGGTTTCAGGCTTACTTTCCTTCTTATTTCGGTTTTCAGATTTCAAGACCACAACTGCATTAGAAAAATGCGGAGTGCCTGTTATTAATTTGATCACAGTTTATGGGAAAGATGGAAAGGGCTGGGAAAATGACCAGGAAGGTTTGAGTTCTTTGGAGGTAAGCTGGCAATTAGCAATCCCGGAAATTGCCGGTCTTATCCAGCCTACGGTCGTTTCGTATCGTATTCGTGAAAGAGATGACGAAACTGGCTTTTTTGTTGAACAACGAAAACCCATACCTGAGCGTATTGATCGGGCTGTCAACCGCATAAAAGCATGGATCAATTTACAAAGAAAAAAAAACTCCGATAAAAAGGTAGCTATATTTTACTGGAACTATCCACCTGGAAAACAACACATTGGCGCCAGTTACCTGAATGTCTTTGCCAGCATTGAGAATGTTTTAAAAAAAATGAAAGAAGCAGGCTATGACGTAGGAAATGGAAATATTGACAGGGAGGTGCTTCTCGATAATTCTCTTAAATATGGAAGAAATATAGGAAATTGGGCGCCCGGTGAACTCGATGAAATGGTAAGCAATGGAAAATGTGTATTAGTGCCCTTAGAGGATTACCAAAAGTGGATCAGGAATTTACCTGCGGATTTTATGAAAGACGTTAATAAGGATTGGGGACTAGTTGAAGAGTCGAATGTGATGATGTGGACTGACCTGAAGCAAAAGAAAAAATATATGGTTATTCCAGCAATAAGGCGTGGAAATGTTGTTATCCTTCCCCAGCCTGTCAGAGGCTGGCTTCAGGATATGGAGGCTATGTATCATAGTAAAGACTTGTCCCCCCACCATCAATATTTAGGAGCCTATTTATGGCTTAAATATGGCTTTGGCACAGATGCGGTTATTCATTTCGGCACACATGGCACACATGAATGGCTGCCAGGGAAAAGCAACGGTCTTTCAGGTGATGACCCACCGGAGGCGTTGATTCAGGATTTGCCCGTCATTTATCCTTACATTGTAGATGATGTAGGCGAAGGGCTTGTCGCAAAACGGCGGGGATCTGCCGTCGTCATAGACCATATGATACCTCCCTTAAAAAAAGGAGGACTTTATCACGAATATGCTGAACTTGAAGAACTGATCGGTGACCATGACCGGGCACTGGAACAGGATGCCGCACTTGCAAGGCAATACATGGAAAATATCATAAAAAAGATAAAAGATCTGGGACTTGAGAAAGACATAGAAATTAGTGAGTATTTGAATATTGATACTCAAAGCGATGGCCAGCATACGTTTGATCATGAAGTCATTCATAAGATAGGAAAGTATCTTCAGGAACTGAAGCAGCTTAATATGCCTTACGGATTGCATACATTCGGCAATGCGCCTGATGAATCGCTTCGTTCGTCTACCATTCAGGCGATAAAAGAAGTTGTCAAAGATATTCCTAACAGTGAACTGGACAAAAATATTCAGGAAGGCGCTAAGCGGGAATTGTCCAATATGATCAAGTCAATGAATGGGCATTATATAACAACGGGAACGGGAAATGACCCTGTAAGGAATCCGAGTTCACTACCAACGGGGAAAAACTTTTATGCCTTTAATCCCGATAAAATTCCTAAAAAAGAGGCTTGGCAGGTAGGTGTCAAATTGACGCAAGAGCTACTCGATAATTATCGGGCAAAAAATAACGGGAAATATCCTGAGAAATTGTCCTTTGTTATATGGGGTACCGAGACTATACGCCACGAAGGAGTGCTGGAATCTCAGATCCTTTACTTGTTAGGGGTTGAGCCTATCTGGAATGAATGGGGGAAGGTAACGGGGATTAAGGTCATACCGAAAGAAAAGCTGGGCCGTCCGAGAATTGATATCGTCGTTTCTTCGGCGGCTGAAGAGATGTTTGGACAGTTGACCCAATACATCGACCAGGCCGTTCAAATGGTAAAAATACTTGACGAAAAAGACAACCAGGTTCAACAACATATCAAGGAAGTAACCGAAAAACTGATTCAAAAAGGCTGGCCACGGAAGAAGGCTGAACAATACGCTGCTATTAGAATCTTTGATGAGGCTCCGGGACGCTACGACTTGAATGTTTCACGAATAGTGAGCGCAAGTGGAGGTTGGGAAAATGATTCTGTAGTAGCGGATGAATATCTGAAACGAATGAGTTATGGGTATGGGAACGGTTTGTGGGGAGATCCCATGGAGGATGTCTATAAAATGGCGCTAAGCGGAACCAGGATGGTTATTCACAGCCGTTCTACCAATCTCTACGGAACTGTTGATAATGATGATTTTTTCATGTACGCAGGAGGGCTTACCGCAGCAATCAGGGAACTGGATGGAAAGTCACCTGAATTGGTCATTACTAACATGATGAATCCAGCCAAACCGGAAATGACCCCGATCGACCGGATGATGGGTATGGAGATGCGGTCACGCTATTGGAATCCGGAATGGATTGAAGGAATGAAGAAGGAAGGTTTTGAGGGAGCAAACAAGATGGCAGAGTTTATTGAAAATATGTGGGGCTGGCAGGTCACCGTGCCAGAGACAATTGACGCTGCCCGTTGGGAACAGACGTTTGAAGTCTATGTAGAAGACAAATACGGACTGGATTTGAAAGAATTTTTCAGTAAGAAAAACCCTTATGCGTATCAAGCCGTTACGGCCAGAATGCTGGAGACTATACGAAAAGGATACTGGCAGCCGACGGAAAAAGTCAAACAAACCCTGGCGAAGGAATACATGACAACGGTGATAGAACACGGTGTAGCCTGCTGTGTGCAAACCTGCAATAATCCAGCCTTCCAGCAATATGCAACGGATATTTTGAATACCCCTGGTCTCGTAAATCCAGATACCTTGATTCAGTATGCAGAAGTTTTAAAAACAGCTACCGGTAAGTTACTAAACGAACGAAAGGCAGAGATGGACAGGATCGTTCTAGCTCAGGCATCTATGTCAAAACCTGTCCCTGGCAGTATTGAACAGAGAAAGGATACCGGACAAACACAGGATAAAGAGAAGATTGAAAAAGCCGATGAATGGAAATTAGAAAACGATGCTTTTGAAAATACTGAAATGGTCAAAGGATTGGAGATGGAAGAGGTAAAAACGAACGAAAGCAAAATAACTCTTAATCAATCGAACATGCCGTGGGTTGTTATTGCAGTTGTGTTGGGATGCATAGGTTTTTTCGTTTATGGATGGACAAGGAAAAGATTTTAATAAAAGGATAAACAATATGAACCTTCTCAATCTATTACAAAACATTCTTTCTGTCCTTTCATCAGCGATGCTCTATCCTGTTATGGTTCTGTTGGTCATCTTATTCGTATGGATGATTATAACCATAGGAGGGTTTGTCTCAGAGTATTTTGAGAGAAAGAAACAAACTCAAAAACAAAATCCAAATGAATTTATAGAATCCTTTTCAAATGATAATATCCTCAGATTTACATCTCAGGAGATACAGAGGATGCCATCTTGTTTTCAAGAATATTTCAGAGAACTTGTGAACGAATTGAAAAGGGATAAAAGTGGCAGAGAGATTCGAATAGAGTATCTGTTGCAAAGTAAGGAACAAAAAATGGTTAAAAGTCTGGATAAACTCCGACTCATGATCCGTGTAGGTCCCACCCTCGGTTTGATGGGAACGATAATCCCGATGGGACCGGCATTATCTGCGTTATCCCAGGGGGATCTCGAAAAGCTGTCGAGCAATATCATTATCGCTTTTACTACCACCGTTGTAGGATTAGCGATTGGAATCGCCGCATATTATCTATCAACGGTAAAAAATAGATGGATAAATGACGATATAAAGAATCTTGAGTATTTTACGGAATGTATCATGAAAAGGGAGGAATAGTTCACCGCAGCGTGCCCAGAGGTTGAAAATAAACCAGGAGGTTGGTGAAGCTGAGAGGCTGGGAGGTTAATTTCTCAATTTCCCATCTTCCCGCCTTCTGGTCTTTTCTCAGCGTTCTCTGCGGTGAACAGAACTAATACAAAAATGAGATACCTTAAGAAAAGACGCAGAGTTATTGGGAAGGAAGTCGACCTTCATCAGGAAGACCCCATGTCAGGTGTGGCTAATCTTTTTGATGTAGGAGTAGTATTCATAGTAGGCCTTATCGGTGCCTTAATCAGCGCCTACAGCCTGCTTGATTTTCTTTCTCCAAAGACAGAAATCACGATGGTCAAAAATAATGATGATGGCCGGGTAGAGATTGTTACCAAGAAAGGCAAGCAAATAAAGGTTGAAAAGGTTACAGACAAGAATTTGCAAGGGGAAGGTACTCGCCTGGGGACTGCTTATCGATTAAAAGATGGAAAAGTAATTTATGTGCCAGAAGGTTATGAATAATGGATACTCAGAGTATTTACAAGGGAAAGGAGAAACGTAATGGATTTGTTCCGAATTTTTTGTCAAAGGAAAATAAAGGATTACTTTTTATTATTTTGTACGTGTATTTTTGTTGCAATCGCCTATGAAGGGCTGTCTCTATCAGCCGACCTGTCACAAGGGAATCTTGAACAGGTAAATGAGAGGCTGAGTCGTCTGGAAAATAAGGTCGAAGATCTCGACGAATGCTATGCAAGGGTAAAGGATGTCCAGAAGGACGTGGAAATGATTCGAAAAAGTATGAGAGAAAGAGCTGCCGTCAAGGAGATGGAACCAGTGGTCAGTAAACGGTTAGAAAACCGATTGGAAAAGTTGGAAGAAGCTGTGCAGGATTTGACTGGCAGGGCTGCCCTTATGGACACGGCAGAAGAGATAAGAAAGGTGACTGAATACGTATGCCCAAATGGGCATGGATTTGAAACTATGAGTGAGGATGGAAAGTGTCGTATATGTGGATTGAATTTAAAAGAGAGGGAGCATTTTAAAAAGTTTAAATTTGCCAGACGTGAAAGCATTTCAGAAAGAATTTCGACTGCCTTAGAGGAAGAATTTAAGAAGCGCATCCTTGTGGGCGCCAGTGGTACAGGTATATTCCAGCAGATTTTGAATGACGGTGAAGGCCGGCACTCTTCTGCCGAAGGTTCCCTTGATTTGCTTTTTATAGGCAAGCCGCTTACCTATATGACATTTTTCGTAGATTTAGAGTCCATCGGGGGAAATGGGCCTGATGAATTTATTGGCAGTCTTTCTGGTCTCAATGATGATTCAGGCTCTTTCCAGGACAGTGATGGAGTGGACCGCGTATCAGTCCGTGAAGCATGGTTACAGACCGAACTCTTGAAACAGCATGTAAGGCTGGTGATAGGGAAGATTGATTTAACAAACTATTTTGACAGCAATGCCGTAGCGAATGACGAAACAACCCAGTTTATTACCGGCGCATTTGTAAATAATCGAACCTTAGAAGTTCCCGAAAACGGGCCTGGCATAGCGTCCTTTTATGACACGAGGAGAGGTTTATTCCTTGGACTGGGATTGCAAAGCGCAGATAACTCAGGTTCGGACATTGTGGATGGTCTCTATGGGATAGGAGAAATTGGTATGCGGACACACTATCTTTTTGGATTGGATGGGACATACCGTCTGTGGACCAAAATCAATGGAGGCCGAGACTATAACAAAGGCCTAGGTATCAACGTAGACCAGCACCTTACAGCTAAACTCGTTGCCTTCGCAAGGTACGGAATTAATGAGACTGATGGCGCTGACGTAAAAAGCGCCTGGAGTACTGGTCTGGAATTACGCCATCCTTTTCTCTCACGGGTAAATGACAGTACTGCCTTTGCCTTTGGCCATACAGAGTCGGTGGATGGCATGGAAGAGCAGGTAACCGAAGCATATTATAAATTTGCCTTTAACGACCACTTTGCCATTACCCCGTTGTTTCAGGCGGTATTTGACCCGGTGGGACTGGATGATAGTAATGTAGTAGCTTTGTTTGGTGTAAGGACGCAAATTGAATTTTAGTTTTTATCACAAAGTCACAGAGATACAAAGAGAAACAATAAATTAGGACACGGATTTTCACGGGTACTCACCGATAACGAATGGCTCGTTACAGTAAATATCCTGACAATCGTTCGACTGATCCTTCGACAAGCTCAGGATGCAGTGCCGTTCATGGTGAGCCTGGCGCCGTCCATGGTGAGCCTGTCGAACCATCACGACGAAGTCTGTGTTCATCCGCGTCCAAACTAAAATCCCTGTGCAATCATGGGAATGGAAAGGAGGTGATGATCAAAAATCAATATGATGTACCGTATAGACCGTATTTATAGCATTACCATGTAAAAACGTCTTTTTTGGAAACTTTTTTTACCCCCCAGTGCCCCCCCCTTGCGAAGGGGGGAAAGAGAGGGGTCTTTTGGTTGCGGCAGTATTGCGCTATGGTATTTTTTAAAAGGAGAAAAAAATGTTTAAGAAAATAGGACTATCAGTGATATGTGCAGTCGGCCTGGGTATACTATCACAGCAAGTGTATGCCGGGAATGAAGGAAAGACTATCGTAACACAAACTTTTAATCCTCAATCCGTAGTCTATGTAACGAACCGTGATTCTAGCGATATCGCCGTTATAGATATGAAGACAAACAAGGTCATCGATCGTATTGCCTGCGGCGACTGCTGCAATCCACACATGACCATGGCAACTATGGATGGAAAGAGATTGGTTACTACTGGCACACAAAAAAATTACGCCGTAATTGTTGATTTGAAAACCAGGGAGATTAAGAAGGTGCGTTTAGGTATCGCACCCGAACATTTTGTCATTTCACATGATGGGAAATGGGCGTATATCGGCAATATGGAAGAAGGTGCAGTGTCTATCGTAGATCTCATCAATAGCAAAGAAATTAATAGAATCCAGGGTTTTTACGAACCGCATGGTTTTTCCATGTTGCCCGACATGTCCAAGGTCTATGTGTCGAACCTCGGCGCACATGAAATTGGGGTTATTGATGTAAAAAGCCAGAAGCTTATAAAGACCATCTATATTGGTAACGCCCATATATTGGCGTCTTTGAATCTGGACAAAAGACTTTCCGAAATAAACGGCATTGCAAATCCGACACTAACCCCGGATGGAAGATATTTATATGCGGCTGATGGCGATTCTAATCAGGTAGCAGTAATTGATACACATACGGATAGTGTCGTAAAAACCATCCCTGTAGGCCAAAACCCATGGCGGGCCTATGTGTCTCCTGATGGGACAAAGGTGCTTGTCCCGAATAATGACGACCAGACGGTATCCGTAATCGACGTAAAGAGCAACAAGGTCATAACCACATTTCCAGGCGGCGAGGGGATGACGGGGATAAATTTTGTAAATGGAGGGAAAAAGGCGTACATCATCAGCCAGTCTGAAAGCGCCTTGTATGTGATTGATCTGGAGAAATACAAGGAATTAAAACGAATTAAGTTTGGCGAAGGATTAATGCTGGAAACTGCAACAACTACACCCGATGGGAAAACCGTGTATCTTGCGTGCTCTACGAACAACTCCGTTTATGTCATCGATGGCGCAACAGACAGCTATACCCGAATCCCGGATGTAGGCCTTTCACCCTGGGCAGTTGAGATCATCGGTGGTAATAGCTATTGCCATTAATGAAGTTTTTTGATGAATATAAAATGGAACCACAGATTGCACAGATTACACAGAAAGAATTTATAACAAAGAATCCCCAAATCCCCCTTTGTTAAAGGGGGATTCAGGGGGATTATGCTTTTCTTACAGGAGCGTTAAAGTTTTCATTCTCAAATACCCCTCACCCAGACCGTCTCCCACAAGGGGCGAGGGAACTTTCCCGCCCCTCGTGGGAGGTGTTAGGAAGGGGATGGGGTGAAATTAACTGTTAATAAAACCGGAGAAATATTACGCTACTTATTTTGTAAAGAATGCAGGATATTTTGGCAGAATTCAGTGAGGG
>Ga0209417_1006767_pt1 | contig 11510 bp, 11 predicted proteins | sample RifGroF2_FD_184002 | JGI IMG/M metagenome (GOLD analysis project Ga0209417, IMG submission 184002) | Groundwater microbial communities from Rifle, Colorado, USA - Groundwater F2 (SPAdes) (version 2) | ecosystem: Environmental > Aquatic > Deep subsurface > Groundwater | place: Rifle, Colorado... | reverse complement strand
CAGGAAGTTTCAACGACTGGAGAAATAATGCCGGCAACCATGGAACAGTTTCCGTGTGGAATGATGCAGACTCAGTAGCTCCCGGTCAATATTTAGCTATACCAAAAAATATTGCCGGATTTTCAACTGCTACAGCAGTAATCCCTTCCATGCAGGGTTTCATGGTAGGCATCAGCGACAGAGAAACGCCACCTCCTACTGGAAAAACGGTGAATTTCGCCTATGGCAATTTAACAGGAAATACTATGCCACAGCGAGCTAACAGCGCTGAAAATCAAGCTTCTTCCTATATTTATTCAGTAGTAACAGTTGCAGGAGGTGACCAGTTCGACCGTGTATGGCTGTTTACCGATGAACAATGTACGCCATCATTTGACAATGGTTGGGACGGGCGCAAGTTTATTGCTCCGGCAGGAAGCACCTTACAACTCTATGCAACGCAGGCTAAAGACAACTTCCAGATACATGCCACAAATAATATTAACAATACTTATCTGGCGATTCGTCCTGTAGAAGGTCAGCAAGTTTACACTCTACATTTCAAACATAAGAACACTGAAGTTGTTTACGAACAGATGAAACTTGTGGATGTTCAAACAGGAAATGTTGTCGACGTCACAGCTGATGGTTCAACTTATACCTTCATTACAAATGAGGGAGATGTTGCCAACCGCTTCAAAATAATTGCCATACCTGTTGATGGTGGCAATGCAGAAGAAAATAAAATCAACGTATTTGTAGAGTCACAACGATTGTTTATTAATAATCACAGAGAAGAAAACGGCACGGTACATTTATACGACTTGTCGGGTCAACTCATGTTATCACTTCCTTTCGAAGCTTCAACAATTACCGCATTCCCTGGAGAGTTACCAAAAGGAATGTATCTTGTCAGAGCCGAAACGGAAAACTGGAAAGTAACACTTAAAGCAATCGTGCGGTAATTGATTCCCAGATCCTTTTTGGAAGGTTCGTTTTAAGGAGAAATTACAAAAATAAAAAGATTATCAATTGAAAATGAATAATAAAGCCCTCATATCGTTTCTTTTCTTAGCAGTTATTACAGCTGTCTATCTGACGATAAGTACCTTTTATGACAAATCGGAGGTAACCAGAAGCTATGGCGTAACAGTCATAAGTCCATCTGTTTCCTTCAACCACTTAAAAGCCTTTCAACCAAAGGCCAGCGAAGTGAATTCTGATTATTCACAGAAGAATCTCAGCATGCAAACCTTTCTTCCGTCAGGTAACCTAAGCATGCAATCACCAAAAAGAGCCATTAACAACGGAATTGCCGGTCTGAGTAATAATGTACAATCTTACGGACAGACTATGGGCGGCAATCAAGGTTCAGGATATTCTTCCTCCGGCGGAGGAAATGCAGGTATGGCTATGTTAAGCGTTGCAGGTAGAAGAACTAATAATAACAATTCAGCTTCTTCCAGCAGCTTGATAGCATATCAGGATAAAAAATCATCACTATCACCCACCTATGAACCTTTCTCCGGCGGTGGAACCGTTGGTTTACCCGACCCGGGAGGAAATGCCGACGATTCATGCGACGAAGATCTTGTTTTTCTTCCGGTACCTGACGGTTTGCCTTTCTTGATCATCCTTTCACTAATTTATGCATTGATAAAATTTCTTGGAGATAAAAGCAATATGCAACGATTGATTACAGGCAATGTCTGTGCAAAAAAAAGGAACACATAACGAAACACAGTAATCACTGCAGGTATCACTTCCTGATTACAATGTCAGACAATCATTTACATATTTTATAAAACCGGTTTGAATGGATTTTACAGAAGGAGAAATTTTATACGTCAATAAACCCCTGAATTGGACATCATTTAATGTAGTGAATCGTATCAGGTGGAAAATAAGAAAAACACTCAAAATAAAAAAAATAAAAGTCGGACATGCAGGAACCCTGGATCCACTGGCAACAGGAGTAATGATTATCTGCACCGGCAAATCAACAAAATTAATTGAAAGCTTTCAGGATCAGACAAAAGAATACATCGCGACAATAGAACTGGGGGCAACTACTCCGTGTTTCGATAAAGAGTTGCCTGTTGATGCCAATTATCCGATTGAACATATCACCCCGGAATTGGTAAATAAAATTATTCCACAATTTGTTGGAGAGATATGGCAAACACCACCGGTATACTCTGCAAAGAAAGTCGATGGAAAAAGAGCATATGATTATGCCCGTGAAGGTGAAGAAGTTGAATTACAACCTAAATTGCTCGTTATCGATGAAATTGAAGTGCTCGATTTTGCATTACCACTGCTTAAAATAAGGGTGGTTTGCAGTAAAGGAACCTATATCAGAGCATTGGCAAGAGATATCGGGAGTGCTTTGGGGAGTGGTGCGCATTTAGCAGCACTGGAACGAACAAGAATCGGAAATGTCAGGATTACAGATTGTCTGGCAATAGATGAACTGATCGATCACATAGAGATTGAAATGCTAAAAAACAAAAATACGGCTGTTTAATCAGCTCACTTATTAAAAGAAAAAAACATGAAGTTATCAAAATTCAAGTTTAAATTACCGGAAGAATTAATCGCTCAGTATCCTTCCAGACATCGTGATGAATCCCGTTTAATGGTTGTTGACCGGAAAACAGGAAAAATCGAACACCACATTTTCAAAGAAGTACTTAATTTTTTTGAGGAAAAAGATTTGTTCGTATTCAACGACACCAAAGTTTTTCCAGCCAGAATGTACGGCAACAAAGAAAAAACAGGTGCTCAGATCGAAGTTTTTCTACTTCGCGAATTAAATCAGGAAATGCGCCTGTGGGATGTTCTGGTCGAACCGGCACGAAAAATCCGCATAGGCAATAAATTGTATTTTGGTGAAGACGATTCGCTTGTCGCGGAAGTTATTGACAATACAACTTCGAGAGGAAGAACGCTCCGTTTCTTATTCGACGGAACACACGAAGATTTTAAAAAGCACCTTCACCGTTTGGGTGAGACTCCCCTTCCCCGTAATATAAACAGGGCAGTTGAACCTGAAGATGAGGAAAGATTTCAAACCATATTTGCTAAAAATGAAGGTGCAGTATCAGTCCCTGCTGCCGGAATTCATTTTAGCCGCGAATTGATGAAACGCATGGAAATCAAAGGAATTGAATCAGCATTCCTTACTTCGCACATGAGTTTGGGTAACTTCAGAGAAATTGATGTAGAAGATCTTACCAAACATAAAATGGATTCGGAGCAAATGTCGATTACAGAAGAAACTGCGGAAATTGTTAACAAGGCACATGATGAGAACCGGAATATCTGCGCGGTAGGTGTAACAGTTATGAGAGCAATGGAAACTGTTGTCGGAACAGAGGGAAAAATTAAACCTTATGACGGATGGACTAATAAATTCATTTTTCCACCTTATGATTTCTCTGCTGCTAATTCATTAATCACTAACTTTCATCTTCCATATTCCACATTACTCATGCTCACTTCAGCTTTCGGCGATTATGACTATGTAATGCATGCCTATGAAGTGGCAATTGCTGAAAAGTACAGATTTGGGGTGTATGGGGATGCGATGCTTATAAAATAGTTGAGAATTGAGAGTTGAGAATTGAGAATGAAGTTAGTGAATAATTAACTTTCAATTCTCAACTCTCAACTCTCAATTATTTTATACGGTCATAATCTCTTTTTCCTTCGCCATCAGCAAATCATCCACTTTTTTAATGTATTTGTCGTGGATCTTTTGAGCTTCTCCTTCAGCATCTTTGGCTACATCTTCGGGCAAACCATCTTTGGAAAGTTTTTTTAATTTTTCGATTGCTTCGCGACGGGCATTTCGCACCGATATCTTAGCTTCCTCACCCTCATGTTTCGATTGTTTCACCAGTTGCCTGCGTCTTTCTTCTGTCAAAGGAGGAATTCCTAAACGAATGGTTTCACCATTATTCATTGGAGTAATTCCAACGTCTGAATTCAGTATAGCCTTTTCGATAACACTAATCATCGCCTTCTCCCATGGCTGAATAGTAATTGTTTTAGCGTCGGGAGTAGTTACAGTTGCAACATTCGTCAAGGGAACATGCGAACCGTAATAATCAATTCGGATACCATCCAATATGCGCGGATTAGCTTTGCCTGCACGAATATGAGCCAATGCTTCATCAAGAAAGAATAAAGCAGCTTCCATGTTTTCTTCCGCCTGATTCAAAATCGGTTTAATGTCTTGCATAATATTGTTTTATTTGATTAAATAATTTATACTTGTTATAGTTGAGAGTTGAGAGTTAAAAGTTGAAAGTTATGTGCACTTATCACTTATCACTCATCACTCATCACTTATTATGAGTTTCTCACCAGTGTCCCTATTTGCTCCCCCTTCATCACTTTCATGAGGTTTCCGGGTGTATCCATATCAAAAACATATATGGACATATTGTTTTCCTTACACATGGTGGTGGCCGTCAGGTCCATCACTTTGAGATTTCTGTTATAAATCTCGTCGAAGGAAATCTCCGTGAATTTCACAGCCGATTTATCTTTTTCAGGATCAGCAGTATATATTCCATCCACTCTGGTGCCTTTCAGCATTACATCCGCTTCAATTTCAATCGCTCTCAGGGAAGAGGCAGTATCGGTAGTAAAAAAAGGATTTCCGGTTCCGGCCGACATGATGACCACTTCGCCACTTTCAAGAGAGGCAATAGCTTTTTGCTTACTGTAGAACTCTCCCACCGGTTCCATACGGATGGCAGTGAGAACCCTTGATTTCACACCTATTGACTGAAGAGCAGAATTCAGTGCAAGACTATTGATTACTGTCGCCATCATCCCCATCTGATCTCCCTGGATGCGGTCGAATCCTTTTGACGTTCCGCTCAATCCTCTGAAGATATTACCTCCACCAATCACAATGCCCACCTGCACTCCTGCATTAACAATTTCAGCAATCTGACCGGCATATTCCATCAAACGATGCTCATCAATTCCATATTGCTTTTTCCCCATCAGTGATTCTCCACTGAGTTTCAGTAAAATTCTCCGATAAATCATTGGTTTGTTTTTTTGCAAAAGTATGAATTTTGAGTTAATTCTGCAAATTGTATTTTTTTCGCTCAGGATTATTTTGTTTTAAAAAGTTTTTATCTTACTTTTGCACATATTAAAAATATATGTGCATTTTTTTCGATTAATAATTTTCAACAATATAATAAATGAACCCCATTGTAATTACCAGTCACGCAGAGTTCGAACAGTATCTAGGCAAAGAACTCGGTGTTTCAGACTACATCAAAATCACTCAGGAACAAATCAATTTATTTGCAGATGCAACCTTGGATCATCAATGGATACATGTTGATGAAGAGCGGTGTAAAAATGAGAGTCCGTTTAAATCGACCATTGCCCACGGTTATCTCAACTTATCAGTACTCCCGCACTTATGGGAACAAATTGTTGACGTACAAAACTCAAGACTTACCGTAAATTACGGCATTGAGAAACTCAAATTCGGACATGCCGTTGTGGTCAACAGTGAAGTCAGGGTACGTTGCAAACTGACATCATTAGTTAACCTCAGAGGCGTTTCAAAAGCAGAAATCAAAGCAACACTTGAAATTAAAGATTGTCCGAAACCCGCTTTTGATGCGACTATCATTTTCCTTTATCACTTTAATTAACCAATTAAGTCAGTATATAAAAGGACAGTAATTCAGTTGCTGTCCTTTTTTTATGGATTAACCTGTCATAAAATCTGCTAATTTGTCAGTATTTTCCCATTTCTTCCCCATGGCATATGCTTTGTAAAATGAGGAGAGACAACAACATTGAAAAATCAACATATTATAATAAGATAAAATGGGAAAAATAATTGGCATTGACTTGGGAACCACAAACTCTTGTGTTTCCGTAATGGAAGGTAACGAACCTATCGTTATTTCAAACAGTGAAGGTAAAAGAACCACTCCTTCAGTAATCGGTTTCGTTGAAGGCGGCGAACGCAAGGTGGGTGATCCTGCAAAACGTCAGGCCATCACCAATCCGGTAAAAACCGTATTCTCCATCAAACGATTTATGGGCGAGAGCTACGACCGTTTGGCCAAAGAAATCGGACGTGTTCCATACAAAGTAGTAAAAGGTGATAACAACACCCCACGTGTGGATATCGACGGTAGATTATATACACCACAGGAAATTTCAGCCATCATTCTTCAGAAAATGAAGAAAACAGCTGAAGAATACCTTGGAACTGAAGTAACTGATGCAGTGATCACTGTTCCTGCTTACTTCAACGACTCTCAACGTCAGGCCACCAAAGAAGCCGGTGAGATTGCCGGTCTGAATGTACGCCGTATCATCAACGAACCTACAGCTGCTGCGTTGGCTTATGGTTTGGACAAGACCAACAAAGACATGAAAATCGTGGTATTCGACTGCGGTGGTGGAACACATGACGTTTCGGTTCTGGAACTGGGTGATGGCGTATTCGAAGTGAAATCAACCGATGGTGACACCCACTTAGGTGGTGATGACTTTGACCACAGAATCATCGACTGGTTAGTGCAGGAATTTAAAAACGAAAACAGCGGTATCGACTTAAGTAAAGATCCAATGGCGTTGCAACGTCTGAAAGAAGCTGCTGAAAAAGCTAAAATCGAACTTTCCAACACTACTTCTTCCGAAATCAACCTGCCGTACATCATGCCGGTAGATGGAATTCCTCGTCACTTAGTACGTACACTTACCCGTGCTAAATTCGAACAACTGATCGACGACCTGATTCAACGCACCATCGAACCTTGTCGCACAGCCCTTTCGAATGCAGGTTTGTCAACAAAAGATATCGACGAAGTAATTCTGGTGGGTGGATCTACCCGTATCCCGGCTATTCAGGCAGCTGTTGAAAAATTCTTCGGAAAAACTCCTTCAAAAGGCGTAAATCCCGACGAAGTAGTAGCTGTGGGTGCAGCCATTCAGGGTGGTGTACTTTCAGGAGATGTAAAAGACGTGCTGTTGCTCGACGTAACTCCGCTTTCATTGGGTATCGAAACCATGGGTAGCGTTATGACCAAGCTGATTGAAGCCAACACAACCATCCCAACCAAAAAATCTGAAACTTTCTCGACTGCTGCCGACAATCAGCCTTCAGTAGAAATTCATGTTTTACAGGGAGAACGTCCATTGGCCAACCAGAACAAATCATTAGGTCGTTTCCACTTAGATGGCATTATGCCTGCCCGTCGTGGTGAACCGCAAATTGAGGTAACCTTTGATATCGACGCAAACGGTATTTTACACGTATCAGCAAAAGATAAAGCTACCGGTAAAGAACAAAGCATCCGCATCGAAGCATCATCAGGATTAAGTGACGCTGAAATCAAGAGGATGAAAGACGAAGCTGCTGCCAACGCTGAAGCTGATGCAAAGGAAAAGGAACGCATCGACAAAATGAATCATGCCGACAGTCTGATTTTCCAAACTGAAAAACAGTTGACTGAACTCGGCGATAAAATTCCTGCTGATAAAAAAGCTCCTATCGAAGCTGCTCTGGCAAAATTGAAAGAAGCACATAAATCTCAGGACGTTGCAGGTATAGATGCCGCAACTACTGAACTGAACAACGCTTTCCATGCTGCCAGTCAGGACATGTACAATGCCCAGAATGCTCAGGGTGGTGGACAGCAGGCCGGTCCGCAGGACTTCGGTGGTCAGCAATCGCAGGGTGGAAATAGCAACCAGCAGGGGGATGTAACCGATGTGGATTTTGAAGAAGTGAAGTAATTTTATTTAAACCATATAAGACATATAAGAACATTTAAGTTTTATAGATAAAAAGCCAATCTGAGTTGAATCAGGTTGGCTTTTTTGTTTCTCCCTGAAGCCTTCACTAACTTACTGTAGAATACACTTCACACTCTCGTTAACTAAATTTTCATTTTATTTGCATTTTTAACTATTTTAATTAACTTTGGCACATGAAGTAATGAATAAAAATTTATGATGTTAACTTTAATTTAATGCATTTTTTATGGAAGAATCTATCACACAAGAGCAACAAGAGCAACAAGAACAACAAGTACCGAAAACCTATGAACTGAAATTTTTCGGAAAAGGCAGTGAGTACTTTAGCATTCTAATTATTAACTGGTTATTAACCGTCGTAACTTTGGGCTTTTATTACCCCTGGGCAAGAGCAAGAAAACTACAATACATGTATGGTGCCACAGCCCTGAACGATGATCGCTTTGCTTTTCACGGCACAGGGAAAGAGATGTTTAGGGGATTTATCAAAGTCATTTTATTTTACATTGTCCTGGTCGTTATACTCTATGGTGCCGTATTCCTATCGGAGGGAGGACAAAACATGACCATTTACTGGACTGGCTTTTTGCTTTTCTACGCACTGTTTTTCGCCGTTTTTCCGCTTATGATTCACGGTGCCTACCGCTATCGCATGTCAAGAACTTCGTGGCGGGGCATTCGTTTCGGCTACAGGGGCAAAAAAGGTGAGCTGTACGGAAATTTCTTTCACTGGCTCGGATTGACTATTATTACTTTCGGGATTTACAGTCCATGGATGGAAATAAATTTACGAAAATATCTTGTTGGCAACGTACGCGGAGGGGATGCAAAGTTTAAATATAGTGGTGATGGAGCAAATCTATTCCTGATATATCTGGTCGGATACATCGCCACAATCTTTACGTTGGGTATTTACTCTTTCTGGTGGCAGAAAAACATTTACAACTATTACATTGATAACATCTCCGTAGATAAAGATGACACTCCGATAAAACTTAAATCAACCGTTACCGGTGGAGGACTCTTAAAGTTATTTCTGGTAAATCTGCTCATCACCGTATTCACCCTTGGTCTGGGGTATGCATGGGTCGAAATTCGCACAAAGAAATATTATACCGAGAATATCAAGCTTTGGGGCTATATCGATTTGGATACTTTGCAACAAACCGAAGATATCTACACCGACGCTACAGGCGAGGATGCTACTGATTTCTTTGACATTGACATGTTCTGAGGACAAACATGAATACAACCGGAAAATACTTTGACGGAAAACAATCTCAACCGCAACAAGTTGAGATTGTTTTTGACGCAGATTCAAACCTACTGCAGATCAGGAACGACAACTTCTCAATTAGTTGGGCAATCTCTGAAATAAACTACGAAAAGATAGGCTCCATGCTCGAGATTCGTATCAAAGAGCATTCTGATGAATTTCTCGCTGTAACCGACACTGAATTCAACCAGATATTCATTCAACACTTACACAACACAAAAGATGTCGGGGTGTACAAGAAGTTACTTCATCTGTCCTTCCGGAAACATCTTTTTATTTTTGCAGGGTTGCTTACTTTGCTTGTGCTGGGTTATATATTTCTGGTACCATTCATTGCCGAAAAATCCGTCATCCTGATTCCGCAATCTTTTGACAAACATATCGCAAAATTAGCCCTTACCAATTTCGGATTCGAGACCGACAGTACCAAATCTGTCCTGCTGAACGAATTTGCCGATAATCTGGAATTAAAAAATCAGATTGACCTGAATTTTAAAGTGGTAGAATCCGGCATAATCAATGCCTATGCCCTGCCCGACGGCACCATCATTGTATTCACCGGTCTGCTCGACAAAATGGATAATTACGAACAGCTTACCGGGTTAATTGCACATGAGGTTTCACATGTCAACAATCGGCATTCAATGAAAATGTTGTGTCGCAATCTCTCAGGCTACATATTTGTGTCAGCACTCTTTTCCGACATCAATGGCATCATGGCAGTAATTGCCGAAAATGCTCATAATCTCAATACTTTAACTTACTCCCGAAAATTCGAAAATGAGGCTGACCAAGAGGGAACTATGTTACTGATACAAAACGGCATCAACCCGCGGGGAGTCATTTCATTGTTTAAAATGCTGCAAAAAGACGAAAAAGACTACAGAAACTTCATTCCTGAATACATCAGCACGCATCCGTATACGAAAAACAGAATTGAGAATATTGAGAAAATAATTAGGGAGCAGAGTTTTGCTGGAAGGCAAAAGCCAGCGCTTAGGAGGTTGTTCAGGGAGTTGAAGTCCTGATATATTTTCCGAAGAAAGGACCTAATATTTTCTTCCTGTATTGCCACAAAGAACAAAGTATGGTCTGACTGGTTTTATTACGCGGACATTTCGGGAAGATATTCCTGACTTTCGATTTTGTAAGGGAGACTTTCAATTAAAACCTCCTGAACTTTCAATTAAAAGTGGGGAAGCATTGGATTAAAACTGGGGGACTTTTTGAAAAAAGATCCTAAAGTTTGCTCCATACATCAACTTTGTAGTGATTGTACATCGACGGTTTAATGATTATACATCGGGCATGTAATGTTTGTACATCGGGCGGGAAAAGTTGGTACATCAGGCATGTAATTACATTGCATTACTCAGGCGAGAAGCGTAATATGCCTCATAAAGCGCTAATATTTCAGATATTATTGATACGATGCTCTCCATCTAAGCTGTTAGCAGTTGTAAATATCTTCCGAATCAAGCTTATTAAGCCCTGATTCGGAGATACAAATATAACTATTAATCTTCATAAATAAAACAATAACCGGTAATATTGAGAATGTTTTATTTCGCCTGAACACTTCTCATAAACAGGCATTTAATGCCTACTTTGCACAAACACCACTTCAATCCCGAGATGATTATATGGGCAGTATTCGGCGATTTGGATTAATCACATTTCATCTGGCTATGATTATTACGGTTCATAGAATCACAAATACAGGTAAGGTTTCGTCTGCGCTTGTCTGTAATGACTGTGATTTCACTATTGTAATGGAAATAGTAAAAGTACTTTTGCTTCATGCAGAATAAATTTCTGAGCAGTTGTTCAAAGTTTGTAAATCGCTCGGAAGTTACTCTAAAACAGCAACGGCAATGGCATTTCTGGACAGTTATCCGGTAAATCCCAGACATACATTAATTGTACCCAAGCGGCATATTGCCAATTATTTTGAACTTACCATTCACATGCAACGTGCTCTGTGATTGGTTGTAAACCGCTGTAAAATGCTTATTCAAAAACGATTCAATCCTGATGGCTTCAACGTGGGTATCAACGTTGGAGAAACAAACAGCAGGACAAAGCATTTTTCACGTTCATATTCACCTGATACCACTATACAAGGGAGATGTTGAAAATCCGAGAGGTGGAGTAAGAGGGGTGATAGCGGAGAAACAAAGGTATTTCAATTAGAATTATAACCAATATTAATAATATTACATTCACAAATTAATATTTTTATATACAAATAATATAAACATTTATTGAGTAAGATTTTGTAGATTTGCATTTATATTGGGCTTGTTATGTATTGTCGTTAATTAGACAGGTAAAAGTCCTCAATATCTAAGTTAATAATCGTCATTTATAATATGTCTTTAAAAGCAATTGATTTGTTTTCTGGAGCAGGAGGCTTAAGCCTTGGAGCAATTAAAGCTGG
>Ga0209417_1006766_pt1 | contig 11510 bp, 23 predicted proteins | sample RifGroF2_FD_184002 | JGI IMG/M metagenome (GOLD analysis project Ga0209417, IMG submission 184002) | Groundwater microbial communities from Rifle, Colorado, USA - Groundwater F2 (SPAdes) (version 2) | ecosystem: Environmental > Aquatic > Deep subsurface > Groundwater | place: Rifle, Colorado... | reverse complement strand
GGAGGATGTTGTTTACGCTTTAGAGGGAGGGAAGAAGGGTTCTTGAGGAGAGATGCGTTTATGGATGTGGTTGCGTCTAGTGGAAATTTAATGATTTCTTATGGATTTCCTATGGAGTACGTGGAGAATATTGAGTGTATAGAGGCTATACGGTTAAAATATTGAGTTCCATAGGAAATGAAGGTTAAAAACGGAATGAAAGGAATGGAGACCTATGTTTCTTATGGAAAAGTATAAAAAGAATGCACACTATACATTATAATGAGCTACTTAGATACTAAAGAGCATAAGGAGTGGGCGATTGAAGTTAAACATCGAGACCATTACAAATGCATCGTATGTAAAAGTGAAAAAAATTTAACAGCACATCACTTAATTCCAAAAGAAAACAGAAAGTACAGAAGTAATGTTAATAATGGAGTAACTCTTTGTGCAAAACATCACATGAGGTTTGGATATAATTTAAGTCCACACAGCCACGGGAGTTTTATGTTTTTTGTTTTCTTAAAAAATTGGAAACCCGAAATATTTAAATGGGTAGAACAAAATTGTGTTAATGAAATACTACACCAAATGGAATTATAGCCACATAGACCCATGGCAACAGCAAGTATTGGATTTTGAAGGAAACTTTATTTTAATGTGCGGGCGTCAAGTGGGAAAGAGTGAAGTTGTCTCGAAAAAGATTGCGGACTATATTCTTAACAACCCAAAAAAACATATTTTAATAGTCTCGGGAGTAGAGAGGCAAGCTAGCGGACTTTATAATAAAGTTTTAAGATTAATTGAAAAAGATTACCCGAAAGAACTTAAAAAAGGAAGAGATAAGCCACTAAAGACGGTTTTAAAATTAAAGAATGGGAGTATTTTAAGAACTGAGCCCGTTGGTTTAGATGGAAGTGGTGCAAGACAGCATACGTTGCACGGTGTTGTGTTTGAGGAAATGCAATTAATTCCCGAGGAGGCTTTTCCAGCTATTACCCCCATGCTTTTGACAACTGGAGGATTTATTTGGATGCTTGGAACTGCATGGGCGACGGAAGGCTATGTTTATGAGAGTTTGTCGGACCCAAATTTTAAGTCTATTAGAATTAACAGCGAAGAAGTAGCAGAAGGTAGACCCGAGCCTCAAAGAACATTAATGTTAAAACACTTAGAAAACGAGAGGGCAAAACTAGGCGAGAGCATGTACGCTCAAGAATATTTGGCAATACCAAGCGAGAACGCAAGACAAATATTTCCCGATGCTTTAATAAAAAGAATGCTCACAGCACCAACACCCGAGCAAATCGACAAAGACAATAAAATTTATATTTGTGGGGTTGACCCGTCGGGATTAGGAAGAGATGAGGGCTCTATTTCTATTTTTGAGCATGTTGGAGATTCCGATGATGCTAAGATGTTTCAAGTGTCGCATCAAATTACTAAAAAACTTTTCACAACACAAACTTCCGACCGAATTATTTCGTTAAATAAAGTTTATGACTTCAAGAATATTTATATTGATGATGGTGGAGTTGGGTTTGGTGTTTTCTCGGAATTACTTAGAGAGGACAGCACGAAAAACAAAACCGTGGCACTAAATAATTCAAGTAGACCCTTAGACAACAAAGACGAGAAGAGAAAGAAGATTTTAGGCGAGGATATGATTGTTAATTTGTTGACGATGGGGGAAAGGGGAAAAGTATTTTTATTAAACGAGCCTGAGATTAGAGAAAGTTTAAAATCTTATAAGTTTGAGTACGATAAAAAGACAAAAAATCTATTAATTACTTCAAATTACAACCATCCTGTTCAAAGTGCCATGCGAGCGGTTTGGCATCTCCAATACAAAACTTTAAATCCTAGGATATATAGAATAAGTACATGAGTTTTAAAGAGAGGTATACCACAGCAGACCTTAAAACTAAGGGGACGGAAGAACAAAAGCTAAAAGAGAGTAAAAAAATAGAAGTTAACGAAGAGGCTTTTTTATTGGCGGACATGATAAACGAATTAATTAGAAAAATAGAACACGCGAGGGTTAGCAGATAATGGCGGATACTGGAATTTTTGCAACAACGGCAGAGGTACAGTATAAGTCAGGACTAAATGCAAACTCAACGGCTAATGCAGAAACTTATATTAATAATTTTATGACACAAGCCGAGTCAAGAATAAACGCGGAGAGTGGGTATAATTGGAGTGATGTTTATTCTACTCTAAACGTCGACGTTAAAGGAATTTTAAAAGAGGCTGCGAGTAATCTAGCAGCGATTTACGTTATTAATTACGACGTTGACGCGTGGAACTCGTCGACGGTAGCAAACAAACTAAATATTTTATATACCGCTTATCAAGATTGCATTAAGCTATTAAGAGAAAAGGATAAGGCTGGTATATTCATAAGAGAGGCTTAATGGTACAACATCCCGTATACTTCCCCGAGCAAGCCGCGAGGGCTATTGCTAGTTACGACTATGCGGATGTAGAAGATGGCACGGGAATAACTGAATATATGTTATGTGTTCAAAATAATTCCGTAGCAAAATCTTATGCACTTACAACAAAAAGCATATATTCCGCAGACACGAAAATAACGCAGTCGGGAACTGGAACTTCTAATTTGGATTATGATGTTGTTTTCAACATAACAAAAACAGTCAAGGGAACAGCATACGCAAATATTCCTTACTATATAGAAGGGACCGCTACTAGCGGAAATATGACTTTATCAGTTGAAATAATTCACTATGACGGTTCAACAGAAACAACAATCGGAACAGCCGTAACATCCCAAACAATTACAAAGCCTTCGGGGGCGGAAATTGGTGGAGTTTTTTTAATTAAAGTACCAATAACAACAAAAAAATATTTTAAGGTAGGAGAAACTTTAAGAGTCACTATTATAATGACATGCACAGCATCGGGGGGTACTGGATTATTTTATTATGGAACAGACCCAAAAGGCAGAGCAGACATTGGGACAGCCCCAACAACAACATCTAAAATACTAATCCCAACATTACTAAACTTATAATGGCAACAAATACTTTATCATCAATTACGACAACAAGTTTATCAGACATACCTGATTTTATAGTGGAGGCGAAAGCACTAGATACGGTAAACGCTGGGGAAGAGACTTTTTATTATTTCTCTTACGCACCGGAGGCTTTTGGTTACTATCTAACAATACCCGAGATTTTTAGTGCGGCAAATGCTATGGCTACTTTTGCTTTTGGTGCTGGGTGGACTTCTCCGGATGTCAATACAAAGATAGAACTAGAACATGTTAGAGGAAATGGAAAAGATACTTTTGGAAGAATTGCATGGAGTCACAACGTCGTTAAGAATGTTGTTGGGGATGCGTTTTGTGAAGTAAAAAGAAAGGATGATAAAATAATTAATATGATACCGATTAGCCCCGAGAGAGTACGGTTAGTTTATGGAGAGGATGGTATGCTTAAGAGATATGACGCGTGGAACGGAAAAGAATGGAGACCGATTAAATTAGAAAACATGTTACACTCTAGTAATAAAAGAATAGGCGACCAAACCCACGGTACAAGCCAAATCGACGCATGTAAATGGATAATCAAAGCTAGAAACGAGGCGATGGAAACTAATAAAATCGTTGATAGAAGGGCTCGGGCTATTGGAATTATTGAATATCAAACAGATAACTTAGGAAAGATAAATTATGCAAATGAGCAAGTCAAACAGGCTATAACTAACGGCGACGTAATTGGAACGCCCGAGGGAACTATGAAGGTTCAAGACTTCCCTAATAAAACTACTGGTGAAAGAATGAGTTGGATACAATATTTGGAAAACTTCTTTTATCAAGTGTTCGGAGTGCCGAGAAGTATTGCAACAAGCGACGGAACAAGTGAGGTCGGTGGCAAGATGGGTAATGTTAACTTTGAGCCAACTTATGCTAAAGAGAGAATGGACTTTGAAGATGATTTATGGCAACAGCAAGGTATTAAAGTAACTTTTGAAAAACAGGCAAGCCTAGGCGGATTAGTTCAACAAGACCAAGCTAAGAATAGCGGAATGATAAATATACAACCGAACGACGTGGAGGCGTCGATGTCGAGAGAATAATGGAAAAACCAACAAACACAATTAAACCAAAAACTCCAAAAAAATATTTTGTTGGAAACAAAGAAGTAACAGCAGAAGAATATAAACAATCTTCTGAAAAACTAAAAATGGAAAAAGCTGGCGGTTATGCTGGCAGAACACAAGAGGAACTTATCGCGCAAGGGCTAGCTACAAAACCGATTAAAGAAATAGAGCCTTTTGATTTTGATAAAAAAGAAGAGGTAATTAAAGAGCCTAAAGTTAGCCCAAAATTACAAGCCCCAAATATTTTAAGCGTAGAAGGTATTTCTAATGTTTTAGAAGGTAGACCTGTACAATTCGGAGATAAAACCATACAAACTGGACTTAGAGGCACAAAAGAAGAAGAGGCATCTGGTATTACACCAGAAGTTTTAGGCGGGAGTTTGCCAATAGGTATACCAGCTAGTTCTATGGCTTTAGTTAATGCTTTTAATGCTGGGCAAACTGGGGCGGTAGCGGGGGGGACTTCTAGCGCAGCCGTGGGCTCGGGGTCGAGAGCATTAGGAACTAATCCGAGAGCATTAGGAACTAATCCAAGAGCACTATTAAAAGCCGCAACGGAGACATCGGCAAAAACCGCACAAATAGTTTCTAAATCAAGAAGGATATTAACATTAAGGAACGTTATAGGATTGGGAGGTGTGGCAACCGTTTTAAGAACTTATGGCTCGGGTCAAAGCTCTATGCTTACGCAATCATATTCCGCATATACGGATATTATTAATAATTTAAATAGTGGTGCATTCACGGTGCAGCAAGCAGACGAGGCATGGGTTGACGTTACATCTTCTCTAAACAAAACAGAACAAAACTTAAAAATGATGAGTAAGGCTAATGTTTTAAATTTCCTAGGGCTTTATGACGATATGGTAAAGATAGAATATTTTAATAGTATGACAAGACCGTCTATACAAATGCAATTTATCCAAGCTAGAGAGGGGAGGGCTAATAAATGATAGAGGAAGTTTTAGTCAATTATGGCGTCGCTGGTGCTATGCTTATTTATTTTATATACGACAAAACAATAGGACAAAAAAATATTTTTAAGATTATAGAAAACAACACAACTGTCATGTCGCAAATGTGCGAACTTATGCGAGGCTGTGATAAGAGAAAAGTTTAAAAAGAAGTGTGTATTCTTATTCTTATGGAAGATAAAAAAGATGATAAACCAGCAAGTATTGTCGACGAGGCAAGAGTTATAAGAGACGAAATTCTAAAAGCAAAAGAGGAACTTAAAGCAGAAAAAGAGGCTATGGAAAGATTACAGTCTAACGAGTTACTATCTGGAACAGCTGGCAAGCATATCGAACCAGTACCACCAAAACAAGAAACACCAAAAGACTATGCGAATAAAATTTTATCTGGGGGATTGAATGGTCCAAGAAAAGAAGATTGATGTTGTTATTGTTCCCGAGGAACAAAAGAGATGGACAGAAATTAAGGAGACATCCGAAAAAGAAATTTCACAGATGAAGAGAAGTATTTTAATTCACGAGAAAATTATTATTCTTGCCGACGAGATGATAGAAAGTAATAAGTTAAAACAATAATTTTGCCGTATAGAGCCTATACGGTTAAAAAACAATAAGTTTAAATAGTTGATTTATATGAATTTGTTATGGCATTAGAGTGTGAAATAATCTACGAAACATCAATACCTATTCCTTTCCAAGTTGCTCAAGCATCCGCAATCCCAAAAGGTTCTCTTTTAGTTTTATCCGACCCCATGACCGTAGCTATTACTACTGGAGATACTGACGCTATTATTGGAATTGCAGCAGAAGAGAAAAAGGCTAATGTTGGAACTTCAATCGCTGTTTATATGACTGGTATTTTTAAAGGGTATGCTGGTGCAGCTGGGGTAACATGCGGAATGGCAATAATTTCCGATACCGCAACTGGTGCGGCGAATGAGTTGGTTGTTGCTGATGTTAATTCTGAGCATATTGTCGGGATGGCACTAGAGACAGCAACGGACACCGAAAGCTTTCGTTTTCAATTAAATCCTATTGCGGTACAACTAGCTTAAGATGGTAGCAGTAGGGGCTGGACAAGTTGACATAAGGGGAATTGATGTACAAAAGTTTTTAACTGGTTATGCTGACGAGGATGTTGTTTTAAAGTCTTATTGTAGGCAGTCCAATACGACAGCTAGACAAATGACATGGTATCAAAAGACTTCGGGTTTTATCTCTCCAGTTACTACAACAGGTATGACAACAGATTTGGGAGCAGATGTCCCTTATCGTGCTTTGGCTCCAGTTGCTAAGCAGACAGTTACAAAGAATACTTCTTATGTTAGGAAGTTTTATGTTAAGTCGGAACTTATCTCAAGCGAAGATGAGGCAGACAGCGACATTGATGTTCTAGGTGTTATGCTTAGAGATTTGTTAAGAGGAGTTTCTAAGAAAGTCGATACAAGAATTTACAACGTAGGAACAGAAAGCTTAAGCCCTTCAACAATACAGACAGCAGCGGCTACTGGAACTGGTTGGGATGATATTGTTAATGGAAACCCAATCTTAGATATTATGAACGGTTTGCAAAAGATAAGGTCACAGGGCTACGACCCGAATGGTGCTATTCTTTACATTAATTCTATTGAGCATAAACATTTGATGAATTACTTAATAACTGTTAAGGGTGCTAGCATCCCAATATTCTCATCTGAACAATTAAAGAAGTTTGAAGTTATGAGTGTTTTGGGAACAAAGGTTATAGTGTCTGAAAATGCGACAACTGATTCCGCTTGGATTTTTGTATCACAGGTTACTTTGGCATGGAAACAATTTAAACCTTTAACTTCGGAAGTTGAAAGAGTTGTTGGAGTTGGGAAGATTGTGCATGTATGGGAAGAGGGTGAGGCACTTTTGGAAAACCCAAAGAGTTCTTTTTTGATTACTGATACTATTACTTAAAATGGCTTTAGAGTTTAAGGCTGAGATGATTGATGGTAAATTACACGTTAAGCCTATTATTGAAAGAAAAGGAAACGATGTCACAATACACCTTCCTTCACTTCCATTAATAAGTGAGGTAAAAAAAGAACATGGCAAGCGGAATTTATAACAGATTTAAGGCTAACTTAATGAATAAAGAGATAGACCTAGAGGCTGATACAATTAAAGTTATTCTTTTAGATGGCGACCACTCTTTCACAGCGACGCATAATGTTCTAACTGATGTTTCTTCTAATGAACTCGCAAATGGGAATGGCTACACAACAGGCGGGGCTACTCTAGCCAATAAAGCAGTAACACAAGCGGCTACAACTAAATGGGACGCAGATAATACCGCATGGACAGGCGCAACCTTTACAGCATATCACGCCGTTATTTATGACGATACCCATGCAACCGACGATTTGATTTGTTCGTCAGATTTTGGAGGTGCTCAGGTGATTGCTGGCGGGACCTTTACTATTGCTTGGCATGCTGACGGTATTATTACTTTGGCTTAATGGCTCTTACAGATAATGTAATTGCAGCATGGAGGATGGAAGAAAATGCAGCTAGTACTGCAGTAGAAGATAGTGCTGGAGCAAACGAAGGTACAGCTTCAACGAATACATCTAATTTAACAGATACTGGGAAACTCGGTAATTGTTTTAATTTTGCGAGTGCGAATTCTGAGTATGTTAATTGTGGGGATATGGAAATTTTCAATAAAACAAATTATACGATTAGTTTGTGGGTAAAAGGTGCAGCACAAAGTAAAGTTATCTTTGGAGAAGGAAATAATGTTGCGCCGAATAATAACAGACCACTTTATAAAATAATGACAACTGCCGGTGGAAAGATTACAGTTCAGTTATTAGAGTTAGCTGGAATAAGATTAAATTATACAAGTACAGCAACGGCACTGGATAATAATTGGCATATGGTAACTTTTGGCATGCAGGGTACTGCTTGGAAGCTTTGGATTGATAATAATTTGGATGGTAGTGGGACAATAACAAAGAATACTGCCGCTTCTTACAATACAACAATTGCCTCAATCCAAGATTATACGATGGGGGATTATTTCGATGGATATATCGACGATATAGTAGTATGGGATAGATTATTAGAAGCAACAGAAGTAACAACGAGTTTATGGAATAGCGGGGCTGGTTTTGCTTATCCGTTCTCAACTGATGTAACCGTAAGTCCTTCGGCTTTAACATTATCAACAACCTCAAACTCCCCGCTCTACTTAATAGACATTACAGCAGGGGCTATGTCTTTATCATTAAATCTAAAAACACCGACGGTAATTCTTCCAACTCCGCCAAGATATGATAAAGATATTATCGGCACACCGAACGCCCACACAACAGCACAAGATATACAAAATTCTACAAAACAATTTCTAAAGCCACAGAGAAGTTTTATTTTTAGTGGAAGTTTTAGAGGCTCATAGAAAGATTTAAATAGTTGTGTGTTCTTTATCTCTTATGAAAAACATAAATAAAGAGTTCGACGAGTTTGAATGGGCTGACATGCAAAACGACGACGAAAAACTTATGAAATTTGAAGAGATGAAAGGAGGTTTAGAAAATGGAAACAGTTAAAATAAGTAACATAGAACAAAAAACCAGCAAAGCTAATAAGCCTTATTGGGTTGTTGAATTTTCGGATGGACGGAAGGCATCACTATGGGAAACTCAACTAGCGGATTTTTTAATAAAAGATGTTAAGGTTGGCGGAACCGTAAAGGTTGAGATAGCAGAAAAAAACAACTATCTTAATATTATGGCGGTTGACATGGTAAGTGCGAATAAAACTACTATTCCAAACGTTCCAGTAGTAAGCGGAAGTGTTCGAGATATTTCTATTGTTGCGCAGGTAATGGTTAAGGAAGCAAATAATTTTATTTGCTCTCTTTGCGAGAAAACATCGCCAGCGAATGCGATTGATTTTGGACAATATGAAGAAGCTATCTGCAAAGCAGTTCAGGTCTTAGTAAAAGCTTACAAGGTTGCCGTTTCTGAATTAGAGAAATAATGGCAGAAAACTTATCTTGCAACTTTTGCAACTATTGCGACTATTGCGACTATTGCAACTATTGCGACTATTGCAACTTTTGCGACTTTTGCGACTATTGCAACTTTTGCGACTTTTGCGACTCTTGCAACTATTGCAACTATTGCAAATCTTGCAAATCTTGCGACTTTTGCAAAAAATGTGTAAATTTAGTAAATGGATTTATGTGCATTAATCTAAAGTTTAAGAAAAAAGACCCGTCTAAGTACTGGATTTTTAATAAAGAAGTAACGAAAGAGGAATGGGATAACCGTTTCGATATAGGCAAAAATGAATAATGACATCGAAACAGCAAAAGAGAAGAGAGATGAAATTCAAAAACTACAAGAGGAACTACATGAGCAATCCAAAAAAAATATCGAAAACGAAACAAGACTCGCAAAAGATATCGAAAAGATTTGGGGAAGGCTTGAGCGAAATCTCTGTAACGAACTTAGAAGGAGTGGCTTAGAACTTAATGATTTGTTAGGGAACAAATATTATCAATAAATTTAAATTGCCCCGATGTTTGCGGGGTTTTACACTCAACTCCCTAGGGAGAAGAACGAGACGAATGGAAAGTTAACTCGTAAAAAAGAACTTATCATAATCAAAATGGAAGAAGAAAAATTAAAAACATTGAAAGAGATAAAATTATCTAGTTATAACCCTATGTACAATATGGGTGCAGACGACCAGACTAGATTTATAAGGTCCAAGGCTGTTAAGTGGGCTAAGAAATTACAAAACGAAGATGATTGTGGTAAACACAAATATTTTGAGCGTATTAATTTAATTGATTTCAAGAAAACTAATGATTATAGAAATAGTTTAGGTATAAGTTGGGAAGAATGTTCGGATATTCCCGCCGTTATTGTTTTTATTAAACACTTCTTTAATCTAACCGAGGAGGATTTAAAATGAGCCCAACCGAAATCAGAAAGCAATTTAAGAAAGAAATGAGAAATCTTAAAAAGATACAAAGAAGGATAGAGAAAGATTTGTTTGATATTGTTGGAATTAAAGTTAAATTTGAGGAGCCAGAATTATTAATTAAGGAGGAGGGGAAATGATTAAGTGCGTTGAGTGTGGTAAGAAGGGTGACGTTATTGAGGATAATTTTTTTTATAGTGTTAAGGGTCCAGTTTGCGAAGATTGTTATAGGAGTCGTGAGTTATGAAGTGTTTGATTTGTGGAAAGAAATTTATAAAAAGGCGTGTTGACTCTGTTTGTTGTAGTAATGGTTGCAAAAATCTCAGAGCAAGCCGAAGATATTCGGAGAGGAAAAGGCTTGGTATTGCTGTTAAAAGAGTTAGAACAAGCCTCAAAAGCCCGAAAACAGCCCTTACAGATGACACCTCTTGTTGATTTGTATAAGACTTGTGATTATAGATTGTTTATTAATTTAGCTAGAGATTACTTTTGGTTTGATTAGTCTTTTATGGGTCCCAATTTGTACTCAATTACTTTAATATATTCCATTAAAGTCCTTCGAGCCATGCCCCATTCAATCATACAATTATTAATTAAGTCAGACCTCTTAACTCCTCGATTAATTGCCTCAATCATCAAAGATAATCTCTCTCTTTTTCTGTCCTCATGACTAACCATGATTATTCTAATAAATTAATCTTTATAAATGTTGTGTTCTCTCATTTTGTTAGAAGTTATAAAACAAATATAAATAAATCAAAGTTGCGCATCTAGCCTTTTTTAACGCACTCTCGAGTACGCCAGTGCGTAATTCTGGTTAAACTTAAAGCCAAAAAAGGAGGTTTTCTTGGTTTTTTAGTAATTGGTTATGACTCTTAAACAAATAAGAGAGCACACGCAAAGCTTTACATTGCATCTCTTATCAAAAGGGCTGTACAGCCAATTTAATAAGGAGTTGTATTTTCATACATTAATGCAACGGTGTTGCCGTCTCCAAACACAACGTTTTCGCATTGTCTTATAAGTTATCATTGATTTAATGGCAAGCCCATTCAAACAGCATTCTCTTTAATGACTAAGCAAGAGGCACGGCTCTCAATCGGTTAAGATTGTGACGTGTTGTTTTTAGAGTGCTCTTATTAATAAACCTATCTATTAATTACACTCTAATCCGAGGAGGATTAGAAGTAACATACCGCAACCACATCCATAAACGCATCTCTCCTCAAGAACCCTTCTTCCCTCCCTCTAAAGCGTAAACAACATCCTCCAAGACGCGCACCCGTGCCTTTACGTACCACCTTATAGTCTTTGTATACCAGTCATCCCTTACTACAATAATGCTTAAATAGATAGTTGCCTTAAAACTCATCAGAGTTTTAAGGTGATTAGGGTATTCCAACGTATTTCATAGGTATTCCGAGGGTATTCCGACGTTAAGGGGGGGGATAAAGGGGGGGG
>Ga0209417_1006763_pt1 | contig 11511 bp, 9 predicted proteins | sample RifGroF2_FD_184002 | JGI IMG/M metagenome (GOLD analysis project Ga0209417, IMG submission 184002) | Groundwater microbial communities from Rifle, Colorado, USA - Groundwater F2 (SPAdes) (version 2) | ecosystem: Environmental > Aquatic > Deep subsurface > Groundwater | place: Rifle, Colorado... | reverse complement strand
GATTGACAAGACAGGGCCGAAAATTTCTTCCTGCGCGATATACATGTGCGGTTTGACATCAATAAACACCGTTGGCTCAATAAAACAGCCTTTGGCCAAGCTGCCTTCCATCATTCTGTTGCCGCCGATCACAAGTCTCGCGCCTTCAGTTTTACCTTTTTCAATCGAAGCCATAATACCTTCGACTTGCGCCTTGCCGCACACTGGTCCCATCGTTACGTGAGGGTCGGTTCCTCTGCCGACGACAAGTTTTCGCACCTTTTCCAGAAGCAGACTCATAAAATCATTGAGTACTCGTTTTTCAATCACAACGCGGCTGGTTGAAGTGCACCATTGTCCTGCACACGCATAAGCCGCAAGAGCTGCGGAACTCGCCGCTGCCTGCAAGTCCGCATCAGCCAGTACGACTAACGGATTCTTGCCGCCCATCTCAAGCTGCGTTCGGGTAAAGTTGGCAGCCGCCTTCTGATGGATACTTCTTCCCACTTCCGTTGAGCCGGTAAAAGTTACCGCTTTAATCAGAGGATTATTCACAATCGCATCGCCAATGACTGTGCCTGAACCGGTTATAAAATTCAACACGCCCGGCGGCAGACCTGCCTCGTCAAAGAGCTTCACAAATTCGGCACCAATCCCAGGGGTTAAATTTGCCGGTTTAAATATACAGGTGTTGCCTGTTATCAGCGCAGGAGTAATCTTTCGACAAGGCACATTAAAGGGAAAATTCCACGGTGAAATCACCGCGACAACTCCCAGCGGCCTGCGCATACTATATGCCATCACGCCATTCTGCCCGGAAGGCATAACTTCACCCGCCATTCGCAATCCTTCGCCAATCTGAAACTCCATCTCTTTGATGGCAGATTCTATTTCCCCTTTGGATTCTTTCAGAGTTTTGCCGTTTTCAGCGGTGATTACTGTGGCAATCTTATCGACCCTGCTTTTCATCACTTGCAGAACTTTGGCGAAGTACTCTGCCCGCTGATAAACAGTGAGCCTGCTCCATGAAGTAAACGCTGCCGCGGCAGCCTCGATTGCAGAAGCAATATCTTCAACAGAAGATTTGGGCCAAATGCCGGTTACTTCTGTCAAGTCCGCTGGATTTCGCTGCTCATATTCCTGGCCACAGGAACTATCCCGCCATTTGCCATTGATAAAATTTTTACATGTTTTCATTGTAATCCTAATATCCTAAAATTATATCACTATTAAACGACACGTTTATTCTACCAAGCTTATGGTGTAAGCCCATACTTTGAGCTATTAAGAATATTCTTCTGGATTTGATAAATCAAATCTCTCTGTCCCGAAAATGCGTACACGAATATCGTCAATTTGGATTCGTAGACTCTTTCTGCGATTTTGCAGACATACCCATGAGTTTCGAGTTCACCGAAGCCGTGTATGCCACCGCAAAAGAACTGTACCCCGTAGCCGGTATCTTCCGGTTGATTCCATGGTGTATCCACATAGGAAGATTCAGCGCCCAATCCAAATTTCTTGACAATTAATGTTGCTGATTCATCAGGATATAGATGCAAACATGTAATAATATTGCCGCAATCGGATACCTTGAATCCTATTTTGAATTCCTGCTGGGTTTCAGGCATCAAATTCAAGTTCAGCAAACCATTTTCGTATTTCACAATATTCCCCTCATTACCAAAGAATATCTTGTGACTCCCCGGTCGTGATACAGGCATCGATATTGTCCCTCGCAACGGCACCTGTATCAGTGACCATATTCCGGCAGGACACCCATCATCAACCGTAAGCTCAATCGACTCCCTATAAACTGCTGCTTGAATCTGCGTATTTTTTGTCAATTTCAAAATCTCTGAATCCGGCAGCAAGGCAATAGTTCGCATTATTTTAAAATCACAATCGGTTTGCGAGACAAAGGCACGCAGTCTTCCAGAATTATAGAGTTGTGCAGATAAACTGTCGTATGTGCATTTGTAGTTGCCGGGGTCAATGGCCGAAGGAACTTGATATGTTTCGAACGGATGGCTTAAATCGTGGATAAAGAACTTCCGTTCCGGCGCAAGCCAGATACGATGGCCACCGGGGTTGGCCCAATTAGTGTCGTGCTGCCCATGCATGAAATCCTGATTCATCCAAAAATGGTTATCTTTTTCAATATCGGACCAGCAGCCCAGTACCCTGCCATACTCAGGAAGGATCAGCATCGCAGCTTTGCCATGTTGCAAGACGCTATACTTAAGCATCTGATGATCAAGGCATTGAATTATCGTAAGTAAGTCCATCTTCATAGTTCTATACCTTCGCCTGGGGCAAGGATGTGGATTTTAGTTTTAGGCGATAATTGCCTGACGAGCGTTTTGAATTTTACCGCATCGCCGCCATGCTCTGTGAACAATCCAAAATGCATCGGAATGGCATATAAAGAGTTGCATTTGGCTATAAGCATAGCTGCCTGTTGTTCGTCCATATTACCGTATGCGCCGTTGATACACGGCAAAACAATATCAGGCTGCATATCAACAACCGGCTTTAAGACTTCTTCGTTGAATGCTGTGTCGCCGGTAAGCCAAATTCGATGATTTGCCTTTTCAAACAGGTATCCTACTGCATGTGGGCTCAATTCGCCATGGTCGGCTTTCGTTACCTTAATACTCAAATCTTCTGCCGATAAATCGTCGCCTGGCTTTACCATGATATATGCTCGCTTTTTAGATTTCAAAAAAACATCGCAGCAAATCGGAGCATAAATCTGACAGCGTGCGTTATTGTTCATAAGAGCATCAAAACTATCTTCGTCAAGATGGTCTGGATGCTCATGCGTTATAAACAGAACATCAAAAAACACGTTATCAGCTTTTATGGGAGCGGAATGAAGCCGCTTGAAACCGCAAATCCGTTCAACTGAATCGCTCAGGTACGGATCAATACAGATTGTAAAACCATCTGAATATTTTACTATAAATCCCGCCCCGCCGAGCCAATATATTATAATCTTGCCTTTTGGAGGAATATGTGTCGAATGCTCATTGATATTGTACATAGCCGTTCCCATTACTCACCTACCATACATATCATTTTTGAAGCTTTATAAAGAATGTTGATACTCACAGATTCAGAGTATTTGTCAATTGCCATTTGTAAAGCTGCCGCCGGGTCAGGAGCCCAGCCGAAACCCATCGCCTTTGTATCTTTTTCCGAAATGCCTTTGGTTACAAGTATTGCATCGGCTTTGTCGAGCAATTGACGACCCAGCAGTAGATTTGCGGCAATCGCTTTGCCCAGATTGCCTTCGCGGACAAGTTGTTTAATTTGTTGCGCTGGTATATTATACCCCAGAGTTATCAGTTCCTTATGCTGTGAACTGGTACCTTCCGGGCATGGTGTAACGCAAATTACAGTACCCCCATCTTTAACAGCGCCATACGCAGCATTGACTCCCTTCAATGCCTGCCAGAAATCAATATCAGCAGGATAGGTATCTGCAATCACAATATCAGCTTTCTCTTTTATTGACACCTGGCAGATGCGTTTGGCAAAATCGCAGGCCTGTTTATGTGCCAATACCGGATGGCCTGCAAAAGCGCCGGCGATATGGTCATGGCTGCCCGGCACCTCATTTATGATAAATTTCAAGCCTGCTTTGATCGCAACTTCATCAATGGTCTGGCGTACAAGATTGTCTCTGACCGCAAAAAGTTCGTCTGGCGGTACTTCACTGCACAACCAGTGCATTTCACCTATCGTATTGCCATCGGCACAACCGGGGTTGATTATTTTACAACCGCCGCCGAAACCGGCAATCATATGCGGTATTGTCTGCCCGATTCCGATAACGTAATCTGCCTGTAGTATTTCTTTATGGATTCGGATATCAAAGCCGCGTGATGATACGCCCGCCTTGATGTAAGCTGACGCATCTTTCCAATTTGGATTAATAAATCGATACCTGCTTACCACATCAGCAGTATATTTCTGATTCATTTCTATCTGGGTCATTTGACGATGGGTGCCCAAGGCAATGAATATCGTGATGTTTTCAGCGGGAACCCCTGCAGCATCGAGCTGCTCCAAAACTAATGGCAGCATCAGCTCTGTATGGGTACTGCGGCTACCGTCATCCACGGCTATGACAATCTTCATATCAGCCGAGACTTCACTGCCGAGATGTTTTGCTCCTATGGGATTAGCGAGAGCAGCCTGAACAATTTCTGTATTACTCATCGCAGGAGCGGAATCGGCAAGTGAATACATCCCTGAAATAAGTGAATCTGGAATCTCAATAGGTTCAAATTCTTTATAAGGAAATTTGTACAGCATAATTAAAAATCTCGATTAAAACCACATGTCCAGCCGCCATCAATGATGATATTGTGGCCATTAATATAGGAAGCCCCATCGGATGCAAGGAAAGCTACCGCATCAGCAATCTCTGCCGCCTCGCCTGGGCGACCCTGCGGAATAAAAGAAACCACACGCTGCGCCATATCGCTAAAGCTTCCTTCTTTACTATAAAACAGCTTGCGAGTCCCTTCCGTAAGTGTCGAGCCGGGCGAAACCGCATTAACCCTGATGCCAAAAGGTCCCAGTTCACACGCCATAGCTTCGGTCATCTTGAGTATCGCCGCCTTGGCAGCTACAAAGCCTACCTGAAGCCGCAATGCCACCACCCCTGCTATCGAAGAAATATTAATAATGCTGCCTGATTTTTGCTCAACCATTACCTTTGCTGCAGCTTTGCAGCAGTAAAACGTACCATTCAAATCCACATTGATCATCTTACGCCATGTTTCATCCGAATACTTATCAACAGTAACTCTATCTTCAGGTCTGGATGAATTGATACCGGCATTATTGACCATGATATCGAGTCTGCCATATTGCTTCATCGCAACAGCAACAAGCTGATTTACCTGTATGACATCACTGATATCACACGGTACAAAGATACAATTTTTACCAAGCTCTTGAGATGCCTGCCGCCCTTTATCGATCTGGACATCAGAAACAACGACGATTGCATCATCTTGTGCCAGTTTCGTCGCTATTGCCTTACCAATCCCTTCGGCAGAACCTGTAACTATTGCCACCTTGCCCGTAAAATCATATTTGGCGGTCATTTCTTTTCTACCTCCCTGTAAGTTGTTCCCCATTCTTTCTTACGCATATCGTACACCACATTGGCGCCAGGTGCAGGTTGACCGGGCCAGACAGTTATTATTTCGAAGTTTTCCGTCTGACTTTTGTTTACCAAACCATGCAATGTGCCGCCAGGAATAAATACTACGCTGCCTTCTTCTATATCATACTTAACACCATCCATTGCAAGAACAGCCTGGCCACTCAGGACAATGTATAACTCGTCATGTGGGGCTTCGTGGACAGCATCAGAAAACGAACTGCCGCCTTTTAATGTGCCGTGATTTACCTGCAACTTTTCTGAGCCGGAATTGAACACATCTATGAGCATTCGCGAGACATATCCGCCCTCGGGATTCGGGCAGAATGGCATAACACGGTTTATTTTGACAACTTTTCCTTTTGCCATAAATTTATCCTTATGTTTTTTAAGCTCTTCGACATTTTCTTTGTATCAACTCAAATATCACGCCACCAATTTTTTCGGTGTTTAGATAGGCAAAACCTCCCGCCGGTGTACGTCCCATCTGCAGAACATCTATACCGAGTTCTTTACTAATCCTAATTTTCTCGTCTATATCTTTGACATCAAAACCGATATGATGCATCCCTTCACCTTTTTCTTTTAAAAAATCATGATAAATAGTAGGTGCCGTAACCGGCTCAATAAGCTCCATTTCTATATATCCCAGAGAACAAAATCCCATTCTAAAGAAAAACTGTGCTGGCTTGCCTCTGTAATGTGTATCAGAATATGTAATCTCGGGCTCTACAAATGGGCCAAGTCCAAGGACCTTTTCATAGTATTCAATTGTCCTCTTCAAATCTTTTACCACAACTCCAATCTGACTCATCGCCGGCAGATTCAACCTTTGAATTATTTCCTGATTAATTTCCATTATCATGCCCTTTAGTTTACATAAATGATGTCAAACGTATTAATATCTCGCAGATATATTATCATTTTGAGAGCACAATAACACCGATTAGAGCGCCAATAGCAACTGTTGTTTCTACATCAGCCACAATTTTACTTAATTTGCCATCGACCGGAGCCTCTAAATCGACAACCGCTTTATCAGTTTCAAATTCCAATAATGGTTCACCTTTTTTGACGGTGTCTCCGACCTTCTTGACCCACTTGACAATTTTTACTTCCGTTATCGTAAGACCCTGGTTGGGCATTATAACTTCTATGCTATCCTTAGATTCTTGTCCAGATTGCTCCTGTAAAGGTTTAACAGCATCCTTTTTATCAGAGACCAAAGAACCAGTTTTAGTTTTATCATTTTCAGATAGTATGCCTGTAACAAAAGTATATTTTTGTGCCAAGGGTCGGCCATTCATTATTGCCTTTACCGCATTTATAACTTTATCAACAGTAATCACAACTTCTGCTTCAAGTGAAGGGCTAAAAGGCTGAGGAACAGAGTCATTGTTTAAACGTCCCACTGGAGCCTTGAGTTTGCCAAATACATTCTCCATCATAATTGCGGCAAGTTCTGAACCGATGGAACAGGTAGGATACGCCTCGTCAACTACCAGCAAACGACCTGTTTTACTGACACTCTTAATTACTGTCTCAACATCAAACGGAACAATTGTACGCAAATCTATAATTTCGCATGAAATCTGCTCCCTTAACAACTTCGCCGCCTCAATACAACGATGCAGCGGCAAACCGAATGATACGATCGTTATATCGTTGCCTTCCTCAATAATATTAGCCTTACCAAAAGGCACAAAATGCTCGCCGACAGGAACCGGCCCTTTGGAAGAAAATAATGCTTTAGATTCAAGAAAAATAACAGGATCGCCTGCTCTTAGTGCTGTTTTCATTAGACCTTTTGCATCAGCAGGATTTGAAGGTATCGCAACTATCAGGCCTGGGCAATGAGCCCAAATTGAATGATAAGTCCCACTATGATGAGGACCGGCTTGTTTAATATATCCAGCCCCAGCGCGTATTACAAGCGGTACGCTGATCTGCCCATTGCTCATATAACGCAACTTACTGGCTTGATCTATTATTTGACTTGCTGCATCAAAAATAAATTCGGAAAACATGAGATCCGCGATTGTCCGACAACCAGCGGCTGAGGCCGCTGCTGCCGCCCCTGTAAAAGCTAATTCACAGATAGGAGTATCAATTACTCGTTTTTGACCAAACTCATGCCATAGAGTTTTGGTATGACCATAAGTACCGCCTCTTTCGCCAATACCTTCACCTACATAGATTATATTCGGATCCTTGCGCATTTCCTCAGCGATACCGTCTCTAACCGCATCAAGCCAGCTTTGTGTTATTCTTTCTTTCACTTCCTGTGCAGGCTGCAGAGCAATTGCCGGATTTAATGGCTTTGCCCAGCAATTATCATATACCGTCGAAGCTTCAGGAAATTTCGATGAATGAGCAAACTCGACTGCTTCAGCTATACTATTATTAACCTTTGCTGTTATTGCATCTATTTCTTCCCGCCGAGCTGCGCCTGATTCAATAAGATGATTTTCGAATTGCTGTATCGGACATTTCTTTTTCCATTCTTCCAATTCTTCCTTGGTCCGATACGTACCTACTAAAGTATCACCCTCATGATGTCCGACTGTTCGGTATGTCATGGCTTCTATTAAAGTAGGGCCTTGGCCACTTCTGGCACGATTAACAGCCTCCGCCGTAACATTCAAAACAGCAAGCACATCGTTACCATCTACCCTCACGCCAGGTATTCCATATGCGGCCGCTTTGCTGGCAATATTGCAATTTCGTGTTGTAGTAGAAATAGACATACAAGTCGCATATAAATTATTTTCGCAAACAAATATTACTGGCGCATTTTGGACTGCGGCAAAATTAATTGACTCATGAAAAGTGCCGTGATTGACCGCGCCATCTCCAAAAAATGAAACCACCACCCTGTCTGTTCCCATAGTCTGCGCGCTTATACCTAAACCTACCGCCAGAGGATTACCACCGCCAACTATACCATTAGTTCCAAACAGACCATCAGCATATGAATAAAGATGCATCGAACCCCCTCTGCCGCCGCAACACCCGGTAGCTTTACCATAGAGTTCAGCTAACGCGCGTTTTGCATCTACTCCCTTTGCTAAGGCGTGTCCATGCCCACGATGCGTACTTGTAACCCAATCATCCTTTCTTAGATTGTAACATACGCCGGCAGCAACCGCTTCCTGCCCAATATAAAGATGTATAAATCCAGGTATTTCGCCTTTTCTGTAATGTTCCTGTACCGCAAGTTCAAATTTTCTGATTAAAATCATTCTCTCATAAAGGCTCAATAACTCTTGTTTGTCGAGACAACGCCCGACCCCTGATAAATTTGCATATCCTTTATTCATTTCCATTTTTGTTCAACCATTGCTTTCTAAATTTTTTGGTAAATTATAGAATCATATATGGGTATCATTAATCGCTTCGCGTATGTCTACAACGACAAATTACGACCAACTCTATTTATATTCGATCATTTGCTTGATTCTCGTCGCATTGGTGCTGACCATGTTTTTCAACACTTCCGGTACTTCCGAAAGTGTATGCCGTGAAGTAATAAGTGAACTCAAATCAAGCATGCCCATCTCCATGAGACGAAGAATCGGCTTGTACATTCCAAGACTGCCGGCTACCGCACGGATTTTTATATCGCCGAAAACAAATTTATCTATGTCAAAATTGTCAACCATCTTCTCATAAAACGCCACGACCGAAATTACACCGCCGGGGTTAATAAGATTAAGCGACTCCTTAAAGAGTTCCGTAGAACCCGACGCTTCAATAATTTTATCCACACCCCATTCGCCAAAAGACTGCCTTACACCGTCGGCAAGAGAGATATTTGTGGTGTTGATGGCAACATCGACTCCCAAATCAAGAGCCTTTTGAAGTTTGGAATCTTTTCGAGCTGCGATACCCACCTTTGAAGCACCGCACAACTTCACCAGTTTCGCCACAATTATACCAATAGGCCCGGAACCCAAAACCAGAACTGTATCACCGATTTTAACTTCACCCAGAACTACCGAGTATAAGGCTGTTGCTGCAGGCTCAACCATCGCGCCATTATCAAAACTAACATTATCAGGAAGGTGGAACAGATGTCGCTCCGGCATAATAATGTATTCAGCATAGGCGCCATCCCATGTATTTATCGTACCCACACATCGCAAACTCTTGCAATGTAGATATTGGCCAATGAGACATTCCTGACATTTTCCACATGATACCGCAGTATCGCCGACAACTCTGTCACTCACGCGAAACCTTGTAACTTGTGCCCCAACTTTTTCTACAACTCCAGACCACTCATGCCCCAGCGTCATGGGAAACGGCACCATTCCTTTTTTGACAAATGAAAACTCACCTGTATAAATCGCATGATCTGTTCCACATACTCCTGCTCGAATTACTTTGCAGAGAGCCTCGCCAGCACCAGGAACAGGTATAGGCATTTCGACTAACTTTAAATCACCGGGGCCAAATAATCTTGCAACCTGCATATTACTCTTTCATTTCATAAAATATTTACTCAAATCAGCCTTATTTCAAACTTAACATTTTCCCTTTAGGTGGAATTTTTCAATCGAGAGCAGTATAGCATTAGGAATCAATCAGCCTCAGCTTTTCACAGTAGTATTGCACATTCTCCCACTTAGCATCGGGGGCGATACGGTGATCTGGACAAGGAATATAACCACCAAGCTCAATAAGTGGTTTAAGTCGTTCTATTTCAGCATCAATGGCCGCATAGTCTCTTGAAAACACAACTTTATTCATACCTCCAACACCGCGCAATCCCCTGCCATATTTTACACGCCATGGCTTGATGTTTGCGCCCCATGTGCCCATTTCGATTGGGAACATCGTGTTGATGCCATTTTCAAACCATACTGGCAACAAAGAATCTATCACACCATCACAATCAAGCGATATAATTTCAATACCATAACTGCAAACAAGATCAGTTATCCGCTTATAGTAGTGACCGACTTTTTTGTTGAAAATAGATGGTACAACCAGCGGCCCATTTTTAAAGCAAATATCTTCCCAAAAATGGGCAAAATCGAATTTTGCTCCGCTGGATAACGCTGTCTGGGTACACTGATAACAAAGTTCGCCAACAGTGTTGATTATCTCATCATACAACGGCTCATCATCCATATATAGATAGCTGACACCTTCGACACCAAGCCAGTCCCTGATTTGCCCAAAAAGACTTCCACAATATAAGCCCAAAGGGTTTTGCCTATTGGTATCTTTCAAAAAATCCAACCCGCCATTCACAAACGGTTTGAATTCCGTTCCGGTATTTACATTACAGTTTGTAACACGTTCTTTAATAAATTGCAATTTAGGGAGATAATGCTCCTCCCATGCACCCCTATTCTTAAGCAAATGATCAATTTCTGCCGGAATGGAGCCAGCACCGGCCTTTCGAAGCACAATGACTCCATTGCTATCGCGAATTTTTTGCGTACCATCGGCAAGCTCATCAATAACTGTTTCTTCAAAAACAGGAGCAAGGCCCGTATTTGGCGAAAAGCAGTTGTACCAGCCAAAGTCAAACCCGAGTTTATCGCCTATTTGTTTATCAGTCGGAGTACAATCCGACCAACTATGTGCTTGTTCAAAAGCAATATGCCCCTCGTGGTGCCATTTTTCAAGGGTTTCCATCCAAAAACCAAAATGCACTATGGGCAATCTGTCATATTGCTTGTAATTTAATACTGCTATCGCACGTTCTTTATTTGTCATTATTAAACTCTCTTCAAATTAGGCACAAGTTTGTTGTGTGCCAGAAAAAGGCATAGCGGCCACAAGCCGCTATGCCTAAATTAAACATCTTTTACAAAACTAACTATCTCATGGCCAATCAGCCGCTAATTCTTACACGTTAAGGTTTGATTGCAATGCTCATCATACCTTTATATGCCGAAGTCGCGAGAGTATTTGTTGTGTTGCCATAAGCCCCGGTTGCCGTCCTTATGCCCGTAGCTATCCCAAGTGCCCCGCCATTGCCTGCGCTCTGAGCATTGTCAATGCGCTCGGTTATACTTGTCAGGTTGGCGTTTGTCCATGCCGAGAAGTTTGTCGTGCTGGTTGAGTCTGGTAGAGCCGTAGCAATGGCAACTACAACAAGAGTATTAGCAACAGTTGTAGTCGTACCTGGAATAGAGGCACTGGTGTCCGATGCAGCTTCAGTACCGCCCGCTGTAACATCCCATGGATTGCCGGATGTGGTAGCACCGCGAATACCTATAATCCTGCCAAACTGATGGTTACCTGAATCTGATGTGGTTGGAGCGCCTTGGGTACCGTTATATCTCGACCAGAATACCGTAAGTCTGGCGCTGGTGGTACCGGCGGCTGTTCCA
>Ga0209417_1006759_pt1 | contig 11517 bp, 13 predicted proteins | sample RifGroF2_FD_184002 | JGI IMG/M metagenome (GOLD analysis project Ga0209417, IMG submission 184002) | Groundwater microbial communities from Rifle, Colorado, USA - Groundwater F2 (SPAdes) (version 2) | ecosystem: Environmental > Aquatic > Deep subsurface > Groundwater | place: Rifle, Colorado... | reverse complement strand
TACAGACAGGAACAGTGCTGACTACGGCTATGATACCCTCGGCAGGGTTACGAGCGAAGAATCGACAAGCTATACCTGCGATATACTCGGCAATCCAACCAACGCTTCAAATGATGGCCTGACATATACGACAGACAATGAAGACAGGGTTACACAGGTGGCGGATGGTTCAACCACAATCGCACATTACTCTTATGACCAGCTTGGCAGGCGAACAAGCAAAACTGTTAATAACGAAACAACGTATTTCGCTTACGATAAATTCGGCAATGTAATCGCTGAATATGTTCAGGATGGCAATAATGTCGTTTGGCAGAGAAATTATATCTATGGCGGCAATGGTGAACTTGTGTATGTAAAGGCACCAAAGATTGAAAATGTAGTAGAAAACGAGGATTTGGACAATCTGCTTGCTTTCCTTGATGCGTGGCTCTGCAATCCGAATTGCACGCAGGATAATTTGTACTGGGATTACAACAGCGACAGTCAGGTGAACTTCGTTGACTGGGCGGCTAATTGCGATAGTTTTGCCAATGCTTTCCAGCAATCCAATCCAACCAATAATCACATTCTGACAGATTTTAAAGGTTCTGTCATCGGCATGACCGATTCCAACGGCGTGTTTATCGAGATAGGTTACAACGCATGGGGAACTCCTTCTTATACTGGCAATTTAGAGGGTTTAAATGTTCTCTGGAACGGCTATTACTTAGACAGCGAAACAGGAAATTACTATCTGCGGAACAGATACTATTCTCCGTTGGAACGAAGTTTTATAACAGAAGACCCAAGAGGTATAAACCCTGATGAAAATTGGGAAAATTATTTCAGTGTTTTAAATCAATACCAAGATGGCTACTCGTTGATGGCTTATTGTAAATCTGACCCAATAAACAATAAAGATTCATATGGGTTGGTTACAATAGGAACTAAAATTATTGGAATATTTTTGACCAGACTTCCTATGCCGCCGCTGTATATCTTCCCACGTCTTTCAGGTTCATACACAATAAATGATGACGAAAATGAAATGAATACGAAGACTAAAATTCACAGACTTGATTTTTATGAAAAAGTATGCAGAGAAAATAAAACAACTCTAAAAAAAGGATGGCATACAGTATCTTTTCCATCTCCAAAACCAGATGGCGGATGGACTATGTACAGTAAATATATATGGGACATGGCATGGTGGCTTGGTGGCGCAAATCCAGGAGTTGATGCAAAGGGGTCTTTTGAAGCTAAAATTTGCAATAAGAATTGTTACATTAGAAAGAGAAAAGTTAACTTTATTTGGCATGACGATATTGATGCTCATTCTTTTAAGGAAATGATGCAAAGCACAAAATCTGTACCTTCAATGATAATAGAAGGTATTTGGGATGTTGTTGGCGATAAAATATTCAATACTGATTTTAAAACTGACATATATTGGCAAGACAATGAAACCAAAGAAATTAAGAGGCCTGTAAACTAATGAATAAAAAACGAAGTATAATTTGGGTCGTAAGCTTAACTATAGCTGTATTTATTATTTGGAATGTTGTAATAACTTTTTATGTAAAAGATAAAGAAGGTATTGTCTCAAATATAGCAGAGGTACCTTATATCGGAGAGTATCTGCGTGATTTTGAAACAACTGGCAACATAAAATATGTTTGCAGTTTGAACAATTTTCGTGGCTCGGCTGGCATTATTACCGGAATATCTTCTCCAGAGGCGTTTGAAAAATTCATTTCAAAAGATAAAAATTGGCATAACGGTGGTTCTGACGATATGGCCGATTTTTGGGCTTCAAGATGTCAGGATTTTGGTAAAAGCTTCGATGAATTTCCTATTGGCAATTCAGTGGAAGACCCTTATTTAACTAATTCCTTTAAAAAAGATGGCCGAGCAATTCAGATAGAGCTTGCTTATCGACTTAGCGATAATAGATTTAGTATATATTTCATGAATTTATTTGACGAAAAATAGTTTCAATAGGTCTTAGTATCGAAGATTTTTGGGATATTCTTGGCGACAAAATACTTGGTACGTATTTTAAAGCAACGATAGATTGGACAGTCCAATATCCATCAACACCTATGGAATGATGTTTTAGATGTAAGTGTTAAATCTTTTTATCTTTTATCAGTTTACTTTTGCATCATTGGAGCATGGCCTTTATTCCTTTGGATTTCAAAAGCCTGTCAAAGTAGTCCTAATAACAGCAACTTAATTTCTACTTTTTCAATATATTGTTTATTGCTTATTCTTTACATGGGATTCTGTGTTATTTTGAATTTACATTGGGTTCGTATTATTAAAAAGAAAAAATTGGAAATCGCAAACAAGGCAGCAACACCGGAAAAGTAAATGAAAAAGAAAGCGGTATCTATTTTTATATTCATTGTCTGTTTGGCATCATGTTTTATACATTTTTCTTTTTTAAAGAAATAGCCGAAGACTAAGATTATCAAACAAATGATTATTAGTACTATGATTTCCGGCCATCCAATTAAAAGTGTAAGCCTTTTCATAAGCTCCTTTTTGCGCAAAACTCAATCAATTAAAAATATAAATATACACTCAATTCCGTAATTTTCATTTCTTCACGATTTGCTCGAATGTGGGCAAAAGGTCAGCCACCACTTAATGGCAAATTATTGTATTTTATAGGGTAGGCGGGGGTGTCGGTAGGCCGCAAAGTCGCTTGCAAGTATGTAGTATAATAGTAAAAAATGTAATCAACTTAAAAGGCTATAATTTGGGTTCATTTTCAATTTGTTTGTCCTTATGATTTGCTTGCTTGACATTATCATCGTGTTTCGTTTCCTTTTGGGGTTTCCATATAGCCGCCACTCCAATCAATATTATTGCTCCACCAATCATTGAACCTGTTCGTTTATTTAAATCGTATAGATAATCCAGTAGGCACACAAAACCAATCGCAAAGCAAATAAAAACTACTGTACCAATTACTTTAAATAATATCATAGTTGGCTGACGTTTAATAGTTTCAAAATTAAATTTCAATCCAAGATAGTCCATAACACCGCCAATCGCTATCAATAAACCACCAATACCACCTGCACATAAACCAATATCCCCAATATTAGTACCATCGTACTTAAATGCGAAAAAATATCCTACTACTGTTAATGTTATTGATACTGTCCAATATTTATTATTCATAGCTCAATTTCCTCCGCTTGACTACATATAGGTCTAAGCATAATGAGTGTTACTCTTCTGAATCCACGGTCATATTTCATAGGCAAGCCTCTATATTTTAAAAATTATTTTTTTGTCGGTTCAATTAAATCAGGTAGCCACGTAGCAAGTGGGATTATTTTTTCGCAAATTTCACATTTATAGATATACGCAAAGCCCTCATATACTTCTGGTTTCATTTTCTGTTTACAACAGCAAGGAGGCTTCAGCGATTTAAAATCATCGAATGTAAAAGTAATAGATTTATTGCATTGACTACAATTTTGGTTTTTACACACAACACTTACCCACCAGCGGAATTCGGGTGAGGGGTTTTCGTCTTTAAAAACTATAGCAGGAGCACCCTTGCGGTCTTTCCTAACCCCTACTTTTGGATTGCGATACACTTGTGCTGGGTGCCTACATTTTTTGCAAGTAACAATCGCTTCAAAAACATCTTTATCACACATTTTTTATCTCCTTGTAGGCGGCGCAATAAAAAAGGACACCGCTACATCGTGTCCTGTTGAGGCTTGCGACAGCCCGCGGAAGACACGCAAGCAGTGTCCATTTTGCCAGAGGCAAATGAACACTGACTTTGTGTGCGTTCTTCCGTTATGAAATGTCGCAATTTCAACAGGAACGTTAAAAGTTCAGCAAATTTCTATATTAAATTGTCAAATGTGAAGATAACCGATTTATAACTGCCAAGCAAGGGGATTTATGGATTAGATATTGCCTTTTAGCAATTAAAAACTATAATAAAACCTGAAAAACAAGATATATTTATCGGGACGGCAGGTCGCTCCTGCTAAGCGGTCTGGGGTTAGTGCTGTAAAACCTGTCCGGCATTAGTCCCAGACCAATCCGAAAAGACAGGTAAAAAATGAAACAAAATAACAGGCCTATTAGCTCTGCCGAAATTGCCAGTCAGCTTCGCATACTTGAAAATCAATTCGCCGATGCCGCCAAAACTTTTCCGACAATAAGGCACATCATTGCGCAGCGGTCTAAGGATGGCATAGACCCTATCGTGCCGGATATGCTGACCCACTCTTGCCGCCTCTGGGACGAGAAAATCGGACGATGGCCTCGATGCGACGATGAGCAAGGGTATCCGACGAAACACTGGCTGTTTTTCGTTGGTTCACTTTCTCAATGTGAATTATCTGAAAAGCAGTGTATGGCCGCCAATTACGATATGCTCGGTCGGTTCTGTGAGTTGGCATACAAAGCGGGTGAAATAGTTAGCACAATGGATAACAGTATCTTACCGATAAGTAAGACCGAGCTGTGGGTAAGAGACCCAGAAGAATACTGGCTTTTATTGCTGTATTACTTTTATCCGCCCCAACGCGATTTTTGGTTTATTCCTGAAGGCAAAACCTTAGCCGATGGAGAACTCAAAATGCGGCCAGCCCAAAAAGGCGAACCGTATAGTGCCGTTTTAGAGAACCTTTTTTTGTTATCAGCTTTGGCTTGTGGGAAGCTACGTGAAAATCTTCAAAATGACCATATCATCATCAAGGCGGAGGAAATAAAAATAGAAGAATGTTCAAAGCCTCTATTCCCAAAAGATTGGGCTAAAATTTTCGGCGTTCATAGGAATCAAATATATAAATATCAAAAAGAAAAGACATATCACTTTACTAAAAAAAGCGAACGTAAATGGGTATTGCCGCTAAACGAATTACCCGCTGAATATCTTCAAAAATACCGAAATGTCAGTTCTACAAGCTAATCGAAAAAAACTCGACATAGCACATTACAGCACTTTATAGCACATTACAGCACTTCTATTTGAATATCTCATTTTGCTAACGTATTTATCAATGTATGATTATTATTGATAAAAACACGTTCGTTTCTCTCAATGCTTTGGCAAACCATTTTAATTTGCCTGATAGCTACTTAAAGCAACTTGCAAATAGAAGTTTAATACCATTTCTTAAAGTCAATGGCCGGTTAAGATTTAATTTAGAAGCGGTTTCGCAGGCACTTACCGACCTTGCAGCTAAAGGGGGCGACAATGAATAATTCTCAACAGCTTTTCAGCCTTACAAAATTATCACGGCATCTGGGCATAGGCCGCCGGACTTTGTACGACTGGCTGTATGCGGAACAAATGCCACCTGCTGCCAAAATAATCAATGGGCGGCGGTACTGGACGGCTGAACAAGTCGAAAACTTTTTACAAGGAAACTCAAAATGAAAACAAAAAAAGCCGTTGCGTCAACAACGGCAATTACAAAAAAGATTTTACAGAATGAATCATACCCAAAATCCACGCCGTTGTCAATAAAAATAGGCCAGTTGCTTGAAACAAATCTTAGAAAATTTTATGAGGCAAAAATATGAATATCAATCGACAACAGAAACTGGCGCAAATCCCCAAGGCATATAGAGCAAATTATAAAAAAGCCATACATGGCAAGAGCCTTAGAGCTTGTGTGAATGCTCAATGTTTGGAATGCGTTTGCTGGCAAATAAAGGAAATACGGCTCTGCACATCGTTGGCCTGCCCTCTTTACGCAGTTAGACCCTACCAGAAAATTTTGCAGAACCCCCATAATGAGGGTTTTAGCGGCGTAGAAAATGAAAACTCAGGACAGGGGTACATCGGGTGAGGTTATGACAAATAAAGGTCAAAACATCTTTTTTGAACGTATGTTACTTGAATCGAAGGCTTACTTGGCATTAAAAACTCCCACTGCTGTTCAAGTGTTGTCGCTATTCTTTACGAAACGGCAATTAGAGCCAATAGGCCGTAAAGGGAAAGATGGTTGGCGGATAAAAAATAATGGTCAAATTGAATTTACTTACTTGGAAGCTCAAAACAAGTATAGATTTTCTGTTGGTAAATTTCGCACTGCGATAGATGACCTTATTGATAAAGGCTTTATTGACATTGAATCGTCCGGCGGGGGTACTTATAAGGTTAAAACCCTCTACAGAATAAGTAATCGTTGGCGGAATTATGACACAACGGATTATGAACAGCCAAAACCAAGACCGAAAAAACCAATAAATGGCGGCTTCAAGAAAGGGAATCAATATGGCAGAAATTGTAATAAAGAAAAAAAATCAACCGTTGTACACCAACATAGCGTAACTGTTACAAACCAACATGGTGAGCCCGAAAATCAATAAGACCATGTTAGTCAAGCAACATGGCTTTTTAGGGCAATTTTCAGTTAAGCCCTTTATCAGTAAAAGATTTATGTTCTTAAATTACCTATTTTGCCGCCATGTTAGCCCACAACAACGTTCTATAGATAGCCAGTATCTATGACTTTTATTTATCACTTAAAAATGAATATAAAGATAAAAAATAAATTTTGGCTCAAAAAAACAACATGATGCTTGACAATAAGAAAGCATAGGTATATAATGTCGATTATGATTTTAGAAACATTAAAAAGAGAAATAAAAAAAAGTGGCAAAACCCGCTATCTAATCGCCAAAGAATCTGGCGTTTCCGAAAGCCAGCTTTGCAAATTATTCGGCGGTCAATCGCTTTATTGTGAGACAGCAGATTTATTATGCAAGTATTTCGGGCTTGAACTTTTACCCAAAAAGTCAAAGAGGCCGAAAAAATGAAACTTTTTAAAATGGATAAAAAGTTTTATCTTGATTTTCGGTTCAGGGACAAGAGGGTTAGGTTTAGAGCCTTTGAAACTGAAAAGACAAGTCAGCGGCTTGCCGATACAATCGAACGGCTCTTAGAGATTTATCACGGAAACGGTGTAATATCCTTAGACCTGCAAAGGGCTATTGACTGTATGCCGTCAAGGATTATCAGGAAACTTGAAAAAAACGGCCTGCTGTCAGAGACAAGGACATCCGGTAAAAATTGCCTGTCAGACCATTTAGACAGTTTTATCGGCAGTTTAAAAGTTAAACGATGTTCAGAGCGACACTTGTCCCTTGTCAAAAATATGATTGAACGTATTTGCGAAAAATGTAAATTTGACGTTATATCCGACCTTGACGCTAACCGCTTTACTGCATATATCAATGGACTAAATATCGCAGTTAAAACAAAATGTCATTATGTTTCTGGGTTCAAACAGTTCACAAAATGGTTGCACGATACAGGCAGACTACCAAAAAATAATTTTATGCTGATTAAGACCCCAAAGGCACTACAAAGCGACCAAGTCCACGCAAGGCGGGCTTTAACTGCTGATGAGGTTGCACGGCTCATAAAGGCCGCAGAGGCCGGAAAATCGTTCAGGGGTATATCTGGTATGGAGCGGGCTTTGATTTATCGCTTAGCGGTCGAAAGTGGCCTACGATTCAATGAAATAAAAACTCTCAAGGTATCGGATTTTGATTTTAAGGCCGGAACTGTCGAAGTCAGGGACGAAAACGAAAAGGCAAGACGGGGAGCGGTTTTACCACTGCGACAATCGACCACTGAGAAAATTAAACAATTCCTGCAAACAAAACCCCCCCTGTCAGCAGCATTTACACTCAAAAAAGGCTTTATGATGATTAAGACCGACCTTGAGGCGGCAGGTATATCCTATGAAGTTGACGGCAAGTTTGCTGACTTCCATAGTCTAAGGCACAGTACAGCCAGTCTGTTGATACAAACCGGAGCAAACCCAAAAGTAGTTCAAACCATAATGCGACATACCGATTTGAATTTGACAATGGCAAAATATACCCATTTATTTTCTGGACAACAAAGGGAAACTATCGAAAATTTACCTGATTTTATTATTCATCAGGACAAGGCGGCTAAGACCGGCACTGATGATTGTATCGCTGAAAATCACTGCCCAAAAACTGCCCACGAAAGCGCAAACGACAGCAAAAATCCGCTCAATTCTTGCAATACTATAATGGTGCAGAATAGCGGTTTTAATGCGATAAACTGTAAAGAACTCCCCTTTTCAGGCAACAAATCAATACTCGCATTTTCAGCGGAAAAATCGGGGCGACAGGACTTGAACCTGCGACCTTTGGACCCCCAGTCCAACGCGCTAGCCAAACTGCGCTACGCCCCGATAGGCGAAAATGATACTGCCTAATTACTATAAAAACAACTGCTTTTATATTTTGCGACAAAAAAAAACGTTTTCCGTGCAGCTTTTCCCATTACGCAAGCTATTTGGAAATTTTATCCTACCATTTTCCAATTAAATTCCTATAATACTTCCCATACAATCGGACATAGAGCGTCAGTTTTTTTGCCAATTCGGCATTTATGCTTTTGGAAAATGCTTGGCATGGCTTTCGATAACTATTTTAAATATGCCCACTTAAAAATTTAAGCGGGCCCGTAGCTCAGCGGTTAGAGCAGTGGACTCATAATCCATTGGTCGTAGGTTCGAATCCTACCGGGCCCAATTTGTAACTCATTTAAAGATATATAGTTATGTAATTTGGTATGTTTTTGTAACCATCCGAGTTTGTCAAAAGTTCGTCAATTTGTCAAAATACTTCCCAAAAAAATCACGAGAACAACTTATACTTTGTTTGTTTTTACTCTAAAAATCGATTTAAATTATTAAAATCATAGAGTCAAAGGCCACAAGTCCGAAGGTAGGTTATGCTTAAATACTAGGCTGGAAGAGTTCGGCTAAACAGGTATGTACCTATACAGCCAAATACACCTACTATAAATATATATAAATAACTGCGTGAAGTGTTTTTTTTATAATCAATAATAAACTATGGATAGAAAGGTGCCTGCCTTACAGGCCTATTCCTGCATGGCTTATCAAGATACTTTATTAAAAAATAATTTTTGTCCCTGCTGCTGCCGAAACATATTTTTCACCAAAAACTTTTTTGATTTTTTCTACAGCTTCATGGCCGGTACAATGCAAAGGTATGATTTTCTGAACATCATATTTTTTTAACGCTTCTACTGTCTTTGTAATTCTTTCCTGATTTGCATTTAACAGGTGCATACCGCCAATAACAGCGTATATTTTATCTTTGCCGGTTATTTTACTGATATAATCAAGAATATTTACTACGCCTGAATGGGCACATCCAAAAATAACAATCAATCCTTTTGCAGGAGCTTTCTTCAATGTTTGATCGTCCAAAAGCCCATCTGGTTTTTGAGCGTTTTCATCAAGGAAGAAAGCTCCTCCGGTATCTTCAAAGTCATTTGTTCGCGGCACTTGTCCGGTTACTGACATTCCGGGAAATATCAAAGTGGGTGTTGCTGTCCATATAGTCTTATTATTTTTAAGAGACTCTTTTACAGAAATTGACATACCAACTAATTTCATTCCAGAAGGCTTTTGACTGAATTTAAGTTCGGTTGCCGCAGGATGTAAATAAATTTTAGCATTGGGAGCAATCTTAAGAACCGATGGCAAACCTCCTGTATGGTCATAATGCCCATGGCTTAAAACGATTGCATCGGCACAGCTTAGATCAATACCAAGCAATTCTGCGTTTTTTAGAATCATATCTGTTTGGCCAGTGTCAAATAAAACTCGTTTCTCGCCGAAATCAAGCCAAAGAGACAATCCATGTTCAGAATTCAGGTTTGTATCCGCAGAATTATCAATGAGTATTGTAACAGTTAGCGTGTTCATTCTGACAATCCTTTTGATACATAATCCAGAATAGCTTTGCGGAGAGCTGAAGCTGCAAGATTAGAACAATGATACTTATTCTCTGGAAGACCGCCAAGAGTATCTGCCACCTGTTCGTCTGTCAGTTCACCCGCATAGTCAAGATGCTTTCCAATAGCAAGCTCGGCCATCATACTACAACAGGCAATTGCGGCTGGACAGCCAAATACTTTATATTTGACATCTGTCAAATATTCATCAGAAACCTTAATCCATACCCTAATCATATCGCCGCAGACTTCAGAGCCAATCGTTCCAACACCATCAGCGTCTGGAATTTCACCAGCATGTTGCGGGTTCATAAAATGTTTCAGTACATTATCAGAATATTGCATAACAGAGAATCTGCTTAATGGTCGCAGATATTTTCTCCACTTTGCAGTGTTTTATTTAGATAAGCTGAAACTAAATTTCCCGGAGTATCTACAGGCGCACCAATAATAACAACCTCAATTTGGTTCTGATTAAATAACTGCTGGGCGCGCTGCCCCATACCTCCGGCAATAATTACATTTACACCCATCTCGTGCAGCGATTTTGGCAATACGCCGGGTTCGTGAGCAGGGGGAGTTAAATCTTTTCGGTTTGTAGTTTTTTGGGAATTAGTATCAGCATCGATTACTGCAAAGACATCACAATGACCAAAATGCTGGCACAATTTACCTTCAATTACAGGTATAGCGATTTTCATCTGATTGTTTCCTTTCTGAAATTGGTTAATTTTATCTATTTGTTTTTCATCAAGCTCCAAAATAGGCTTGATTGCATCGTTAAATGATTTAGCTGCCTGGCTTTGACTGTATAGCTGGATGTAAGGTTCTCCTGAATCGCAGGCATTTACTATTTGAGGATCGATGGGAATTCGCCCCAGAAATGGTATATTCATTTCAAGTGCCATATTCTCGCCGCCGCCTGATTTGAAAATATCTGTTTTTTCGCCGCATTTCGGACATACAAACCCGCTCATATTTTCAATAACACCAATAACAGGCATATCCAAACTCCTACAGAAAGAAACACCCTTTCTGACATCAGCCAGGGCAATCTGCTGCGGCGTGGTAACAATAACAGCGCCATCCGGTTTTTCCAGAAGCTGAGCGATGGCCAATGGTTCATCTCCGGTTCCCGGTGGAGAATCTATAATGAGATAATCCAACTGGCTCCATTCAACATCTTTTAGAAACTGCTTTATCATCTGATATTTCATAGGCCCTCGCCAGATGACCGGACTGTCTCTGCCTTCAAGCATAAACCCTATTGACATTACAACAAGATTATCCGAAACAGATACAGGCATAATAGTATTACCGGAAATTATTAGTTTTTTGTCCTCAAGGTTCAGAATCTTGGGAATGCTCGGCCCGTGAATATCAATATCCAATAATCCAACTTTTTTACCTGCTAATGACAAAGAGACGGCCAGATTTGCCGCAACGGTACTTTTGCCTACGCCTCCCTTGCCGGATAAGACAAGTATTTTGTGCTTAATCTGACTCATTCGATCACGAATCTGTTCTTGTTCAAGTTCCATCTGTTTATTTTGCATACTGCAATCTGTCATATTAAAATATTCCTTAAAATTAATTTGGCTTGTTTTACTGACAAGCGGTTAAGTAAACTTTCGCATTTTTCATAATGTTTTAAGCGGCTGGAGCTAAGGCTTCCAGCAGATATTGGAATTTATTATCATGTACGGCAGATTTACCGAACATACTATTTA
>Ga0209417_1006758_pt1 | contig 11521 bp, 13 predicted proteins | sample RifGroF2_FD_184002 | JGI IMG/M metagenome (GOLD analysis project Ga0209417, IMG submission 184002) | Groundwater microbial communities from Rifle, Colorado, USA - Groundwater F2 (SPAdes) (version 2) | ecosystem: Environmental > Aquatic > Deep subsurface > Groundwater | place: Rifle, Colorado... | reverse complement strand
GTTCATATTGTGGTTTCGAATTGGCAAGAGCAATAAGCGAATAAACCGGCTTAGAACCGGCGGAGAAATAGTATGGCATTAGATTGGAAACAGGCAATAGATTTAAAGCGTGAGCAGGTTGTTGGTTTGGATATAGGCAGCGCGTCTGTTAAGCTTGTCGGGCTTGGCGGGGGTAGCGGGCATTATACGGCGCAGTTTGCTCAACGGATCGAGACGGGTGTTTTGCCGGATGAGGATGACAAATCCAGGCGGGACAAGATGGTATCTGCGATCCGGGCGTGTTTTGAAATGAGCAGGATGCAGACGAGGCAGGTAGTGTGCGGGGTGAGCGGGCCGGAGGTGGCAGTTCGGACGTTCTGCTTTCCGTCGCTGCCGGCGGAGGAAGTGGCAGAGGCGGTAATGCTGGAAGCTGAGCAGGTGTGCCCGTTCGATGCGCGGAGCAACGTGGTGGATTACCAGATAGTCAAATCAAACGGCAAATCAAAGGCCGCAAACGGCCAGGATATCACGGGGTTGATGGTCGCGGCGACGAAAGATGTTATCCGTCGCAAGATCGAGCTTGTAAACGGTTCATATCTTAACTGCGCGATGATGGATGTTGAAGGGCTGGCGCTGGCGAACTGCTTCGGGCAGACGGAGGAGATCGAGGATGGGCAGGTTGTGGCGATAGTCAATATCGGCGGGGCAAGCACGAATATCGTAATACTGACAAAAGAAGGGCTGCCGTTCGTTCGCGATATAGCTTACGGCGGGGATATGATATTTAACCAGATCGGCCTGGAATTCAATACAAGCAGGGGGCAGGTGGCGAGCATATTCGCAGGCGGCGAAGGCAGACGTAAGGAAGAGATACTTGCGGGGCTTGGCAAGGCTTGCAGCAAGCTTATTTCGGATATCAACGAATCGCTTCGATATTATGTTATCGAGCGGAGGACGGCGGCTATAAACAAGGTGTATATCTGCGGAGGATTTTCGCAGGTGAATGGGTTTAGTGAAATGGTGGGGTCGCAGATCAACTGCCCGGTGGCGGTATGGAATCCGCTGGCGAAATTTCCGGCGGCAAATGCTGGTGTGCGTGATGTAGTTGAGAGGAGCGGGCCGGCGTTTGCGGTTGCGGCTGGGCTGGCGATGAGGACGATATAGGACTAGGGAAGAAGAGAAATTGTTGCGGGTTGCGAGTTACGAGTTGCGGGTTAAGAAAACTTCACCACGGAACTCACGGAACGCACGGAAGTTGATATAGAAAGTTGAGCCACGGATTACGCAGATTAGGATAGGATAGTCATGTATACAATAGATTTGCTCAAAGGGCAGGGTATTCCGATCAAGAACAGGCGAGGGGGCCTGATGCTGGTGCTTGCGACGTTCGCGGTGCCGCTGGTGGTGGCGGGAGTGCTTTACGGGTTCTATGTCAAGGGCACAACCGAAGTGATGCTGCTTGAAGGCTCGATACAGGATCGAAGTGATAAGATCGCGGCGCTTGCTTCTGCGGTGGATGCCAAAAAGAAGATGGAAGCCAAGTGCTCGGCGATGAAGAACTGCCTTGGCGATATAGCTGCTCACATGAATACCAATGAGTGCTGGAGTGATATAATCAAGACGGTTGTGGATAATATTCCAAAGGAGATGGTGGCCAGTAACGTTGAGATCAAGATCAATTCTTTCGCCAGGCCCGAGGCGGATAAGGCAAACTCAAGCGTGATGAAGAATGTGGAGTATATCGCGCGGACGCTGAAGATAAGCCTGCTTGGCGATCCAAAGAGGAGCGGCATCGACGCGGTGAGGGGTTTTGTGGCGTCGCTTGATCAGGATGCGATGCTGTCTGCGAGGATCGAAGATGTGCGTATTGTGGGCCAGGAAGAGCAGACGGCCGATAAGTATAGCAGGATGCGGTACGATATAGAATGCGTTTTCAAGGCACAAAGAAAATAGGTTAAAATATGCAGCCGATCTACAAAAGATATATAGCGACGGTAACGATCATCTGGGCGGTTTGTTTTATACTGCTGATCATGGCGTACCTGTTCATACTGGTGCCCCAGGATATGGTGATCGCACAGAAAGCACAAGACCTTGCGGTGAAAGATATGGAACTTAAACATGCTATCGACGCCGATAGTGAGGAGACAAAGGCTAAGCTGGCGAGCCAGTTGAGCGGGCTTTGTCAGTCGGCGGGGAATTACGCGCTTTCGATAGACGCGGCTTCGAAGCTGGCGTTTGATGTGGGGCAGATAGCGGCGGAACTTGCTGTGGCGGATTTCGCATGCTCGGTGAACAGCCAGGAGCTGGTAAGCTCGATAACGGACTGCAACGGTATCGGTATGATGGCGCTAACGGTAAATTACAAATCCAGCTTCAATAAATTCGCGATGTTCGTCAACAAGCTTGAGCGGAACAGGCCGGCGATCTTTGTTGATCGATTTTCAATAGACAACAGGAGCAGCGACGGCGACTTGCACCAGGTGACGATGCTTATAAAGGTGTTTGTGAGCAAAGTTCCTTTTACAAGCGAAATGCCCGGTGTCAAGATCGCATCGAGCGAGGTTTCAAAATAGGTTTGAGATGAAAGTAATAGCGGTATCAAATCAGAAGGGCGGATGCGGCAAGACTACTACTGCCGTTAATCTCGCGGCGGCACTGGCGCAGAGCGGCAAACGTACGCTGCTTATCGATCTTGATGCGCAAGGCCATGCTACGCTGGGCACGGGCCACAATCCGCATAACCTGGCGATGAGTACCTATGACGCTCTTACGAAACCGGATGTGCCGCTAAGCAGCGTCGTGCTGCGGACGCGCATAGAACATCTTGATGTGAGTCCCGCGAATATATTGCTTTCGGGCGGTGAACTTGAACTGGCAGGGCTTGAAGGCAGGGAATATGTGCTTACACGCAAACTTGCGGCTACGCAGAACCGCTACGATATATGCGTTATCGACTGTGCGCCATCGCTGAGTGTGCTTACGCTTAATGCCCTTGCGGCGGCTTCGAGCGTGCTTATACCGGTGCAAGTGCATTATTACGCGATGGAAGGTCTTCGCCAGCTGCTTGACACGATCGATATCGTACGCGAACGCTACAATCCGTGGCTTAATATTTCCGGCATACTGCTTACATTTGTCGAGCGGACCACTTTGAGCAGGCAGGTGGAAGAGCAGATGCGGGACTATTTCAAGTCGCTGGTTTTAAAAACCGTTATACATAGAAATGTGAGATTGGCCGAAGCCCCCAGCGCGGGAGAGCCGATATCAACGTATGCGCCCGAAAGTGCGGGTGCCCGTGATTACGCGGCTTTGGCCCAGGAGTTATTCGATGAAGCCCAGAACCGGACTAAGCAGGAATGTATCGTCAATCTTTGACGGGGCTCCCGTCCCGAACCCGACAGCGGCTTTAAACCCGACTGCTAGCGGAAGTTCCCTGTCCTCTGCCGGGCAGGATTTGAACAAGACCTCGCTTAAAACGCGGTATGGTGATGTTGCGCAGAGTCTTGGGCACAAGCTGTTTACACCGCCTGCGGGGGTTAGTGACAGCCGTCAAAAGACAGCTACGATAATGATGTTGGTGCTGCTTGTGGTATTTTTGGCGGTGGTCTATTACGTTTTCATCAGTTCGCCGTCAGCAAAGCCGGTAGTCGCGGCTGTACCGGTTAAAGTTGAGGCGGTGCCTGTGGCTGCCAAGGAAGAAGTGATACTCTGGAAGACTCCTGATGCGTATCCGCTGAACATGTTCGATCCTATGGCGCCGGGCAAGAGCGACGAGATGGTCATTATTCCCGATTCGAATATTCCAGCGGCAATTTCGCTGGCGGTAAAGGGTATCGTTTTCAGTGAAGATAAGCCATCGGCTATCGTAAATGGCGAAGTTGTTTACGAGGGGCAGACCATAGATGGGGCTACAGTAACAAAGATCAATCGCAAGAATGTGGAATTTTTGGCCGATAGTAAGACATGGACGCAGGAAGTTCAACGCTGAGTAGGGTGGAATTAAGAAAGGATTATAAGATATGCTTATGAAGTACTCACCGAGCGCGATTGTAACCGTGGTTGCATTGACGCTCATAATTGCTGGGAACAGTGGTTACGGACAGACTGTTACGGTTATTGACGCAAATACTGACGGCAGCGCGGCGGCCAAGATGCAGGTGCTTACGCCTATTGAACAGCGGATGCGGAAGACTGTAAGCATAGACTTCAAAGAGACGCCTATTGAGGACGTGCTGCGTATATTAAGTCAGCAGGCTGGGGTGGATATTGTTAAAAGCCCTAAGGTGACGGGGCCGGTAACGGCGACGTTGACCAATGTGCCGCTTAGCGAGGCTTTGCAGAATATTTTGGCTGTGCATGGTTTCACATACCTGGCCAGTGATAATATGATCCGGGTTGTGCTTTCCGATGAAGTGTCCGTCGATCAGACGAAGCTTACAAGCAAGGTTTATCGAATAATGTATGCTAATGTGAAGGATGTCGCGGCGGCGCTAAAGGATTTTATTTCAAAGAAAGGCGAGATATCATACAGTCAGGGTACAAATAATCTTATAGTAACCGACAGCGAAGATAAGATTCGGGCGATAGATACATTCATTAAGGAAATCGACAGGATCACGCCGCAAGTGCTTGTAGAAGCAAGGATTTATGATATTTCATCGGATGAGAGCCTTGACCTTGGTATCAAATGGCAGGCAGGGAGAGTGGGTGCGGATATACAGCAGACGGTAAGCAGCGGGAGCTCAACCGGCGAAGGCGTTATAAATAATCCATATAATAATGCTGATATTGGAACGGTCGGCAATACACTGGTGGATTCGACTGGCAAGAGCAAGACAGATCCGCATGTTACGGGGCTTTTCGACAGCGCTACAAACAAAACAGGCAGCGGCGATGGGTTGCTGAGGTTCGGGTTTTTGAATAAATACGTCAATATTGATGCTTTATTGAAGGCTGAGCAGAAGACTTTGAGTGCGAAACTGCTCGCGAATCCCAGTGTGCTGGTTCTGGATAACGAGGAGGCATATATCAAGATCGTTGAGGAAGTGCCTTACCAGGAACTTAGCCAGACTTCGGCGGGCGGCAATATAGGCACGACGCAATTCAAGGAAATCGGAGTGGATCTCAAGGTAATTCCACACGTTACGGACGATGGGTATGTAAGGCTAGCGCTTAAGCCGTCGTTCAGCACACAGGTTGCGACGTTTGGACTTGCTGTGCCGGGTACAAGCCAGCTTAGCCAGGTTCCCGTAATAAATAAACGCGAAACGAATACTGTGGCACTGATTAAGGATGGCGAGACAGTGGTTCTGGGCGGTTTGAAGAAGAAGGCAATAAACAAGGAACTGCATAAAATACCGCTGCTGGGCGATATACCACTGGCTGGTTGCCTATTCAGGTTCAAGGGCGAACAGGTTATAAACAGCGAGCTGGTTGTATTTATTACGCCCTATGTTCTGACAAGGCCTGTACTTACACCGCATCAAATTCGGCGGCTGGAAGAGACCAACATAATTCCGCCTGAGGCGAATTCGCCGCTGATACTTGATAAACTCAAGAAAAATTAGTGGCACGCTGGCGAAAATCAGACCCCTGGGAAACCGGGGGTTTTTTGTTGGCGGGCCAAATTGTTACGGGTTGCGAGTTACGCGTTGCGGGTTTGAAAGAGAATGTAATGACAAAACGCGGGGATAAATTTTCGGCGAGGAGCAGTACTTAAGACGTAGAGTTTGGATGGGAAAAATGCGGTTTTGGGATGGAAAATTGGGTTTTAATGGGCGGGTGCTGTGGGTTTTGCCAGCGGCGGGGTTCGTTTTGTTCTCAATTTTCGCGTTTTTGGCGGCTAGAGGTGGGTTTGAGGTGGGAAGGTACGCGGGGGTTTGCGGGTTTTATCAGAAATATCAGCGGCCTTGCCCTGGGTGCGGCATGTCACGGGCGGTAATAGAGTTATATAAGGGTAACGTGGGCGGGGCGATTTATGAGCAGCCTGCGGCGGTCGTTTTTGTTGTAATGGGGTTTATCTGGGCGGTTGCGGGGCTGATCGCGGTGGTGAGGGGGAAGAGATTAGGGCTTGCCGAGAGGATTAAACTTAAGTATATTGTTTTGCTGATACTTACGGTGCTGCTGGCGGGGTGGGCATGGCGGTGGATTATAGATTTATAGAAGAAGAAGTCAGGATTCAGGATTCAGGAGACAGGATAAAAACATTCATGCAGAGGAGCGGAGAAAGCGGAGAAGAAAGATTAAGCACGGATTTCTAGGGATATATATCGCACAAACCCCCGATTGCCATCGGGGGCTGGTTTTTGGAAAGGTTTTAAAGTGAGTACTAAGCTGGTTTTGGCGCTGGTTGGAGTGGGGATTTTGGTTTCGGGATGCGCGATTTTTGGAGTGGCGGTGAGTCCGTCGGCGGCGGAGGTTAAGCTTAAGGCGGAGTATAACCTGGTCGACAAGGAGCCTAACAAGATACTGATCCTGGTGGAGCAACCGCCGACAGATACAAGTACTTCAAATATAAGGCTTTATATTTCGCAGTTCGCGGAGGCGATGCTGGTTACGAAGCTCAAATTAAAGCAGGAAACGATAATTCCGTACCAAAAATTGTCGGAACTGCGGGATGCGCGGGAGGATTTTGCGATGCTAAGCCCGGTTGAAGTAGGGCGGGCGCTGGGGGCGGAGATGGTTTTATATATCACGGTGGATGAATTTCGACAGGCGAAGCTTGGATCAGAAAGCTTTTATGAATCAATACTTACGACGCGGAGCGGGCTTTATGACGTTGGGCGGGGAGAACTGGTTTGGCCGGAGGATGGGAATTTGCGCAAGATAAAGGTCGGGCTGGATATGGAAAAGGGCGAGTTCGACAAAGGTGCGTCGCGGCTGGCCCAGGCGAGCGTAAAATGTGTTGTACGCTACCTTTACAATGTAAAGAAGATCGATTCGAGGGTTCCGGAAGAAGTGAATTATAATTTGGAGTGATTAGAGATTAGTGAGTAGAGAGTAGAATAAGATGTACTTATATTAAAAGTGCTTCTGAGGGTGGGGCGCGGGGATAGTGAAGGGGGGATCTGGGGGTAGTGACGGGGGATTAAAGGGAGGTTGAAGGTGGTCAGAGGAGTTGTGCGGGGGGTAAGTGGGGGCATGCCACAGATGGCACTGATTTGAACATGATTTCACAGATTTGGAAAATATTGCGAGTTACGGGTTGCGGGTTTTTAAAAATATGCCAACTTTGCCATCCTATGCCACTTGTTGATCTTTCTCTTCAAAAGAGCTTGTGCCCTCTTTGCTGCCCTGTGCTTTCCTATTGCTTAGAAAATCTTTTGCTACTTTCTCAAGGTATTTCTGCAACTCAGTATCTTCTAATGCACCCGAAACACTTTCTGGTTTTGATAACTCAGGGCCATGGTCATCTATGCATGAGCCGACGAGCAATTTTGGCTCCGGCTTCATTAACTGGCGCGGATTGAATATTGTGAATTTCTGAATTTCAGGTATAGTAAGACCAGCGTTTGCAAATTTTGTGATCGAGGAGACGACCTGCCGTTTCAGAATCTCAGCCTTTTCAGGTTCCAGTTTGCCATCGCCGTTCATTGCTTCAATTTTTTCTAAAATAGGAAGGGAATTAGCAATTAACTGCAGATGTTTTTCGGTCTTGTTCTCATGGTAGAACACCAGTTTATTCCAAAAGCTCAGAATGATCTCTTTGACACATTCAACAACCTTGGCCAAACCTAGGAAATCAAACGTTTTATCACTGCCAGAATCGCAAGCGGTAACGCAAAAGTCTCCAGCGGGTTCATGCAAAATATCTGAAGCTGCCTCATAGAGACCTTGAATGGCTTCAAACATCATGATTAGCCTTTGAGGAGACGATTGTTTTTGTTCTTCGATTACAGTCACTGTAAGCTTCTGGACATGACTTCGGGTTTTCGTCTTACCTGGTTCCTTTAAAGCAGCTTCATCGGAGGATCGAGAAAGTAATCCAAGAAGTTGGGGAAGATGCTCTTCTGTAAATTGAAGATTCCATAATGTTACATGAAAAAGATCTGATCCGTGGCGTGGATCTTCATTCGTAATTATTGCTGCCCAGAAGCCAACGTCAAGAACAGCCTCAATTTGTAAAATTTTCATAATTTGGCGCTCTGCAGAACCAAAGTCCCTTGCATGCTTTATGAAGCAAGTGTATGCAGCAAGCGTAGCAATACCATCTGACTTTTTATCTGATCTGAAAGCAGACCGTAGCGCATTTGATACTTGACTGTCTTTGAGTGCGTTAACTAAATTTTGCACGGCAGATTCTATGTCTCTTCTCAGCATTGATTTCTCCGCAAAGAAATTGGATTAAAAAAGAAAAAATCCGAATATATCTGTTTATAAGAGTATAGCTTAAAAGGTAATTGAGGACAAGGAAATTACTTTGAATTGATTAGCGACTTTATTTCACAGCCAAATGTCAGCCTATAAAGAGCAGGAATTGTTGTTTGGTAGTGGATTCCTTTCGCCCCTGAAGGGGCTTTTAGAATACATAGCATAATATGGAATCGCTGCGCGATGCTGTTTATTACTGGAGCCCCGCCTTCGCGGGGATGACAAGTCGTATTTGAGTGCTATGTATATCTAAATTGAGAAGTGAGGAGGCAGGAGGCAAAATCTACCCTCCTAAGGGTTCCGCTTTAAAAAGTTTTTCGATCTCATCATCAGATGGATAGGTGATCAGTAGGGTTTCTTTTAGGATGTAGTCGGTGTTGGGGTCAGGCTTGTTGTATTTTTCGATCTTTCGGGGCAAGTGGGTTTGCGGGTCAATAAAGTAACGCCATCTGTGATCTATTTGGCCATTGCTGTCGTTGGTTTGCCAGGTGAGGTCGTAAATGGTGAGGCGATTATGTTTATATCTGTACTTACAAAAAATTCCGGCAGCGAGCATTAGAATCACAACACACCAAAGAAACTTATTTAACCTCTCAATGCTGTACATAGATTGCCTTCCATTCAAGGTTTCCGATCTATATACGGCAGCGCAAAAATAGAGCACCGCCGCAATGCGTCCGAACCAGGCCCGGAAGAGCCTTTGGAAACGCAAGCAAACGGTGCTCTCTGCAGACATACATTACGTTAACTCCCGCTTATTGTGCAGAACCCGCGATAACCAACGCACAAAAACAAAGAGTAACGAAGCACATATACAAGAGAACACCGAGCCTTTCATCGCTTTCCATGCAAACTTCCGGTTTGGTTCGAAGCGTCTGAAATCTCAGTGATTTCTTTTATTTAGTTGGCCGATTTCTCCCGGCCAATTTAGATAATAAATGGTTTTAATTATGTTTCAAGATAATTTTTTTCTGTTGGGTTGAATTCTTATTCCGTGCTGAAAAAAGCTCAAAAGTGCGAAAAGTGTAAAAAGTGCGAAAGTATTCCGGTGGGCAAAAAAGAATTTTGCCCACCCGACGAAACTGAAGGAGCTTTTGAATACAAAGCTTAATATGGAATCGTTGTGCGATGCTGTTTAGAGAGGTCCTTCGGCGGAGCCTCATAGATGACGAAAGGGGGAAACACGGCCTAGCTGCGCTAGACCGTGCCACTTATTGGGTGGATGGAAGCAATATGTAGAATGTACTGCCTTTGCCTTTTTCGGAGTTTAGCCAGATCTTTCCGTTGTTGCGGTCGACCATTCGTTTTACAGTATTGAGGCCCATGCCTAGTCCGCCGGCGGCTTTTTCGTGGAGCTGCTGGTAGATGTCGAATATTTTTTTTTGGTCTTGAGGCGCGATGCCGATGCCGTTATCTGCAACCCAGTAGAGCGAGTTTTGACCTTGAATTCTGCCGCTAACAGAAATTTTGCCTGGGCGATCTGGATCGAGATACTTGACGGCGTTATCGAGCAGATTTGTGAAAATCTGTGTTATTTGTGTTTTGTCGCCATAGCAGGGGGGCAAGTTATAATCTTTGTCATATGACACATTAGATTGTTTGAGCTTGAATTCGATGCTGGAGAAGACATTGCGCATGATCTCGTTCATGTCCAGTTGTTCGGGTTTTATCGCGGCAAGGCCGGCGCGGGTTACCTGAACGAGTGAATCAACCAGATTGTTCATTGACTGGGCACTGGAATCTATGAATTTTACCGACTCTGGAATGCTTTCCTCAAAAACGGGGGCAAGTCTGCTTAAGGCTTTTTCGCATGAGGTCTCATTTTTAAGAGTCGATACAGCCAGCACGCAATCCCTTTTGATCTCACTGGCGAAACCTTTTACATTTACGAGCGGGGAGCGGAGGTCGTGCGAAACGATTCCGATGACGGATTCGAGTTCCTTGTTTTTTTCTTCAAGTTTATTTTTGAAAGCGAGGAGTTCTTCCTGTGCTTTTTTGCGTTTGGTGATATCGATCACGATGGAAATGGAATATATCGGCACGCCTGCTTCGTTGCGCTGCAAGGTGCGGTATAGTTCTACCCAGATGAGGCTGCCGTCTTTACGCATGTATCGTTTTTCGAGAAAGTAGCTGCCTGCTTTGCCGGCGATCAAGTCCTTGAATCGCTGTCGGTCGGCTTGCATATCATCGGGATGCGTGAGTATGGTGAATTCGGTGCCGATCATTGCGTCGCGGGTGTAGCCGACCATTTCGCAGAATTTCTGGTTGACTTCGAGCCAATTGCCATTGAGGTCCAAATGTGTTATGCCGACGGCGGCGTTTTCGAATGTGCCGCGAAAGCGTTGTTCACTTTTGGCAAGAGCTTCTATTCTCTGCTGGTTCTGGGTCACGGAATCATGGAGTCTCTGGGTGAGCGAACCAGCGAGGAAACCTGTCAGGATAACTATGAGGGTGCCTGAAAATGCCGTAAAATTCAGTTCTGTAGAGAAAAGGTATGTTGTGAGTATTCCGCCAATAACGGCGTGGAGTATGGCTGGGCCGCGACCGGCTAGTATGGCTACGACGACGATCAAAGGGAAAACGGTGACATACTGGTAGCCGGGGCCAAGGAGCGGCATGAGGGCATATCGCAACAGTATAGATGCAGCAACCATTGCCAGCGCAAAGGCATATCGCAGCGATGGATTAGTCTTATGCAACTGCGGCATCTGCATTTTGAACCCCCGTTAGTAATGGAGGCAATTGCCGATTGGCTTTGCCATACCAAAGTCATTATATTTTAAATCAAAGGGAAACTCAATGCATTAGCGGGATGGCGGGGTTGTAACAACAAAGGTTTGCTACGAAAGTACGATCAGTTATTGGGGACTGGAGCGGCGGAGGGATTTTGTCTGGCTGTGTTTTTTCTTTGATTCGAGGCGGCGGGTTTTTGAGCCTAGAGTGGGTTTTGTTTTGCGGCGCTTCTTTTGGGGTGTGAGGGCGGTGCGGAGGAGTTCGAGGAGTCTGTCGATGGCTTGGAGTTTGTTTTCGTGCTGGGAGCGGGAGGACTGGGCGGTGATCTGGAGGAGGCCGGCGGAATCGATGCGAGAGGCGAGTTTTGAATAGATGAGCTGCTTGTCGGCGGGCGAGAGGTTTGCGGAAGCGGCGGGGTTGAAGGTGAGGGTAATGC
>Ga0209417_1006756_pt1 | contig 11526 bp, 12 predicted proteins | sample RifGroF2_FD_184002 | JGI IMG/M metagenome (GOLD analysis project Ga0209417, IMG submission 184002) | Groundwater microbial communities from Rifle, Colorado, USA - Groundwater F2 (SPAdes) (version 2) | ecosystem: Environmental > Aquatic > Deep subsurface > Groundwater | place: Rifle, Colorado... | reverse complement strand
CAAAATTATTTTGCCCTGAAGGGGCAGGGTATACTCCGTCCCTACAGGACGAATCATTTTTTCATATATGTCCTGTGGTTGAAACCACAGGCTGTATTACTCAATCCCTTCAGGATTCATCATCAGGTGCCAGCCTGGGCAAGTAGCTAATGACGATTGAATAGACTGTTAATTGCTGTCTGAAAATCCACCTCGATCATCTCCTGCAACGCGCAATTATGTCGCCTCTATACAAATTTTTGAATCTGTTTTAAAGCTTTATGATGAGCAAAGCGAATCCGTTGGAGTGCGCAGACGGCCTGCCAGCCGTAGCCTTGGCGAAGGAGGGAATCCCATGTAGTCTGCGCTTTTGTTGTTTGCCAAAGCCATGAATGACTTAAAGACAAAGCGGTGACTTTGTCACACGCCCTTCGACAAGCTCAGGGCTCGCACTCCACACGGTCAGGCCGAAGCGCCTGACGTAGAAATGAAAAAGGCAGGATATAAGATTTAACAAAACTGTTTTCGATTCAGGGCGGCGACATAACTTAATGGATCCTGCAAAATGCCACCCATTGACTGTTTTTTAACCACATCGATGTATATTAAGGAAACAAAGAAGGTGTTATCATGTCTCCCGAAGAAACCAGGAAAAACCAGATCAGGAAGTTCATGAAGCTTACCCCGATGGACAGGCTTTCATGGTGTCTCAACACCGGACATGAGATCTTGTCCCTCCTTCCAGAAGCGAAAAGGAAGAAATATCTGGAATTCAGAAAGGTTGCAAGACGAAGTGAAACAAATTCATTGGGCAGAAGTTCTTAATTCCCTTGCCGGAGCCGGCATGGAGTTCGTAATCATCGGGGGCGCAGCCCTCAGCCTCCATGGCATCTCCAGGACAACATTGGACATTGACATAAGAATTTCCGCGAAAGAGACGAATATCCGGAAGCTGATCAGTGCGTTATTTGACATGGGACTGAAACTTGATAATGAGGATTTTACTCTGCTTATAGACAAGCCTGAATTGCTGTATGGCCAATGCATATCCTTCTCCGTTCCCAAAGGCCCCCAGATTGTAGATGTTTTTCTGGACAGCCCTAGCGATTTTAAAGATTTGGTGAAAGGTTCAGTGAAGCTAAAGATAAAAGGCAATGATGTCCGAGTGGCCTCACTGGACCATATCAGAAAATTAAAAGTTGAAACAGGGCGTCCCCTAGATCTTGCGGATGTGGCTCTCATCGATGAATTCAAGAAGCTTACAGGATTTTGAGGCCTTCGATCTCGGAAAAATGCTTGTCAAAGGAATACAGAGCCAGCCCATCCCTCATTGCATTGGAGGCGATCCATATATCATTGACAGGAATCGGACGTCCCTTGGTTTTCAGGCATTTCACGATCAGGGCGTAATAATCAGTGGTCTCCATGTTATGATGCAGGACGTCTACCCGCGGAGTGTCAAGGAACGATTCAAGTTCCGCCCTGTTGGCCTTCTCCCTGCTACCCATCTTGAAACCGGAGAGGAGTTCAGCTATCACCGTCACGTCAACACCGATGTAATCGCAGTTTCTTAGAGTATCCAGGACCTTGGCATCATTATTCTTGAAAGCCGCATATATGTTTGTGTCTATGGCGATTCTTCTCATTTCCAGACTTCCTCGTCGATTTCCTCGAATATCTTGATGTTCTTGAGGAATGATTCGGTCTCTTTCCTGTCCCATCCTCCGGCAAGGCGGTCAAGATCGTCGTACTTCCTGAAAATAGGCTTCTTGTCAATGCCGCTGGCCTGTTTCAATGTCTTTATGACCCAGAGGTTGACGCTCAGGTTCTCCATGGAGGCCCTTGTCTTGATCGTCTTGTCAAGGTCGGGCTCAATACCGCGTATTGTAATAGTTTTCATGGCAAACCTCCATCTTGTGATTGCATAATTAGCATACTATATGATTGCATTTTATGCAAGCACTATTTTGATTGTCATATTTTTTATTTTTGCTTCTTGACTTTTGAAACGAAAGCATTATGGTTTCGTTTCGTAAGCAAACAAGGGACACTTTGATGAACGAGCGTTTTGAGCGTATACTAGACATACTTCTCAAGGAGAAGACGATTTCGGTCGGCGAACTCAGCAGCCGTCTTGGCGTCAGCGAGGTTACGATTCGAAAGGACCTTACCGAGCTTGAGAAGCAGGGACGACTCCTCCGCAGGTACGGCGGCGCGATCCCCGCGGAAAATCCCCAGCAGGTCGTCTCACACCTCAAACGCATCTCCCAGCAGCAGGACGAAAAGCACAGGATTGCGAAATTCGCAGCTTCAATGATAAAAGACGGTGAGAACATCCTCCTCGATGCCGGTTCCACCATACTTGCCCTTGCAAAGGAACTGCATGGACATGAAGTCCGGGTCGTCACCAACAATCTCGCCGTGGCCAACGAACTCCTCCCCGATGAAAAGATAGTCGTCGAAGTGATCGGCGGAACTCTCAGGAAGGCCAGCGGAGCGCTTGTCGGCCCCTGGGCATGCAGGGCGCTCGAAATGATCCGTGTCGACAAAGTCTTCCTCGGATGCTCCGGATTCGATCCGAAGCTCGGGTTCTCCAGCGAGAACGCCGTCGAGGCCGAGACAAAACAGAAGATGCTGGACTGCGCCCCGGAGATAATCGTCCTGGCCGACCATACGAAGTTCACCCGCCCTGCCTTTGCGAACTTCGCAAAACTGGACGAGATTACGAAAATTATTACTGACAGGAAGCCAGACGACTATATCTTTAAGGCAATTAAAATGAAAAAGAAGGAATTAATAATAACTTGATTTTTCTGACAGGATAACAGGATTTTCAGGATGAATTGAAATTATTTCTTAATCATATTTAAATCCAGTAAATCCTGTTATCCTGTCAAATATTTCGTGTCGTTCGCCTGTCCTGAGCTTGTCGAAGGGTGTGTTTCGTGGTTAAAATTCTAATTATAAGGAGAATCAATATGGTACCGTTCAAAGTAGATCTGAAGAACAAGGTTGCAGTCGTCACCGGCGGCGGTGGAATCCTCTGCGGAGCAATGGCTGAAGCGCTTGCCGAATGCGGTGCGAAAGTCGCAATCCTCGACCTCAGGCAGGACGCTGCCGACAAGGTTGCAAAAGCTATTACCGACAAAGGCGGAGTCGCCATTGGTGTTTCCGCAAACGTCCTGGAACTCGCCAGCCTTCAGCAGGCGGAAAAGATCGTCTGCGACAAATTCGGTCCCTGTGACATCCTCATCAACGGCGCCGGCGGAAACCATCCCAAGGGCACGACAAGCAACGAGTTCCTCACAAAAGATGATCTCGCAAAAGTCGGAACCAAGGATTTCGTGTCTTTCTTCGACCTCGACCCCGAGGGGATCAAGTTCGTGTTCAACCTGAACTTCATTGGAACACTTCTCCCGACACAGGTATTCTCCAGGAAGATGGCGGAAAAAGGAAGTGGCGTCATCATTAACGTCTCCTCCATGAATGCATTCTGTCCGCTCACCAAGATTCCGGCATACAGCGGAGCAAAGGCGGCCGTCAGCAATTTCACCCAGTGGCTTGCTGTCCATATGTCCAAGCTCAACATCAGGGTCAATGCGATCGCCCCGGGATTTTTCCTGACCGACCAAAACCGCGCACTTCTCACTAAACCTGATGGTTCATATACCGCCAGGGCCGACAAGATCCTCAACATGACGCCGATGGGCCGTTTCGGGAAGCCTGAGGAGCTCATAGGTACCCTGCTCTGGCTTGCCGACGACAAGGGTTCGGGATTTGTTAACGGAGTAGTCGTGCCGGTGGATGGAGCGTTTTCGGCTTATTCGGGAGTTTAATCAAATAATACCTGAACGTCGAACATTCAACTTCGAACGTCCAACTTCAAAATAAGGAATGTTTGAAAAAGGAAATTTATAAAGAGAAGAAAAACATGGATTATGTCGCACAACTGAAGGATCTTCCGAAGAAGCATGATTTCTTCATCGGCTTTGACAGCGATGGCTGCGTGTTCGATACGATGGAGATCAAGCACAAGGAATGTTTCTGTCCTGCCTTCATCAAGCATTTCAAGCTGCAGGCCGCAAGCAAATATGCGCGGGAAGTATGGGATTTTGTGAACCTGTACAGCAAGGATCGTGGAAGCAACAGGTTCATCGCAGTCCAGAAGGCGTTCGCGTTGATGCGCAATCGAAAGGTCTTCAAGGACCGCGGAATCCATATCCCGGAAATGAAATCACTCGATGCCTGGCTCAAAGAGGAGACGAAGCTCGGAAATCCAACCCTTGAAGCAAAGGTGAAAAGCTCCCCTGACAAGGATCTCGAAATACTTCTGGGTTGGACCAAGGAGGTCAACAAGAGGATTGAGGACATGGTCTATGGCTGTCCTCCGTTCCCGGGAGTAAAGACTGTGATGGACAAGGCAAAGTCAAAAGCGGACATGATAGTTGTGTCACAGACCCCTCTCGAGGCACTTCAGCGCGAGTGGGTTGAGAACAAGCTGGACAAATACCTCTCCTGCATGGCCGGACAGGAGCACGGAACGAAGACTGAGCACCTCAAGTTCGCCACCGACGGCAAGGGATACAGTACAAACAAGATCCTCATGGTCGGTGACGCACTTGGCGATCTGAAGGCCGCCGAAGGAAGCAATGCTCTTTTCTTCCCGATCATCCCCGGCAACGAGGAGGCTTCATGGAAACAGTTCGCGGAAGAAGGCATAGACAAGTTCTTTAATGGTACATTCGCAGGCGGATACCAGAAGAAGCTGCTCGCGGCCCTGGACAAGGCGCTGCCGGCTACGCCGCCATGGAAGGATTGAATAATTTAATAATTTGAACGTCGAACATTCAACATCGAACGTCCAACTTCGAAGTAAAGAATGTTTGAATAAGAAAATTAAAGAAATCATGGTTCGACGTTCAAAGTTCGATGTTGGATGTTCGATGTTTATGAAATTATAGGATAATATGAAAATCGTATGCGACAACAAGATACCGTTTCTGAAAGGCGTGCTTGAGCCCTACGCTGAAGTCGTCTATCTGCCGGGTGCGAAGATCGCCAAGGCGGATCTGGCAGACGCCGACGGGCTGATTGTCCGCACCCGTACGAAATGCAACAAGGAACTGCTTTCAGGAACCAAGGTGAAGTTTGTCGCCACGGCAACAATCGGTTTCGACCATATCGATGCAAACTACTGCGAATCAAACAGGATATTCTGGACTAATGCCGCTGGATGCAATTCCGCGTCGGTAGCACAGTATGTAGCCTCTGCAATACTCAATCTCGCCGTGGAGAACAAGTTCTCTCTTTCTGAAAAGACACTCGGTATCATAGGAGTCGGAAATGTCGGCTCAAAAGTTGCGAAGTTCGCAAAGACCGCCGGGATGAAAGTCCTCCTGAACGATCCACCGCGCGCCCGCAAGGAAGGCGACGAAACAAGTTTCGTTTCTCTTGAAAGAATCTTGGCTGAATCAGATATAATCACGCTTCACGTGCCTTTAAACATGACTGGACCTGACAAAACTTACCATCTTGCAGATAAAATATTTTTCAATTCCATCGCGAAGTGCGCATGGCTCATCAACAGCTCCAGGGGCGAAGTATGCGATACAATGGAATTGAAAAATATTTTAAAAACGTCCCGCATTGCTGGCGCAATCCTGGACGTGTGGGAGAACGAACCTGAAATCGATCTTGATCTACTAGGACTTGCGAAGTTCGCAACTCCGCATATCGCCGGGTATTCGACTGACGGAAAGGCCAACGGGACCTCGATGAGCGTCCAGTCGCTGGCGAAATTCTTCGAAATCAAACAGCTTGAGAACTGGTATCCCAGGGAAGTACCAAAACCGGAAAACATTACGATCAAAACCGGCTGCAAAGGAAAAGCCAAGGAGCAGATTTTGCTGGAAGCAGTAAAATTTACATATGATGTCAGGGAAGACGACAGAAGGCTGCGTGCTTCTCCTAGGACATTTGAGAAGCTTAGGGAGGAATATCCATTGAGGCGTGAATTCAAGATCTTTAAAATCACTTCCCATGATCTTCCTGGCGACTGCCTGAAGATTTTTAATGAGCTTGGATTTCAGATAGAATAGTAATTTTAAATCTAACAAGGAGATAGAAAAATGGCGAAAAGTGCAAATGGAAAACTGGCGGACATCGGTCTTATCGGGCTGGCTGTAATGGGAGAGAACCTCGTATTGAACATGGAAAGCAAGGGATTCACGGTGGCGGTGTTCAACCGTACCGTCAGCAAGGTCGACGATTTCATGAACGCCCGTGGCAAGGGCAAGAAATTCATCGGATGCCACAGTCTCGAGGACCTCTCGAAGAATCTGGCAAAACCCCGCAAGCTGATGCTGATGGTCAAGGCTGGAAAGCCTGTCGATGATTTTATCGAGCTCATCCTGCCCCACATCGAGAAAGGCGACATCATAATCGACGGTGGCAACAGTCATTTTCCGGACACCGTCCGCAGGACGAAATATCTTGCTGAAAAAGGAATCCTCTACATTGGGACAGGCGTTTCCGGCGGTGAAGAAGGCGCTCTCAGGGGGCCTTCCATCATGCCTGGAGGAAATCCAGCCGCATGGCCGCATGTAAAGCCCATATTCCAGGCGATCTCCGCGAAAGTTGGAGATGGCAGTCCGTGCTGTGAATGGGTCGGGAACGACGGAGCCGGACACTTTGTCAAGATGGTCCACAACGGAATCGAATATGGCGACATGCAGATGATCTCGGAGGCGTATTTTCTCATGAAGAACATCCTTTCAATGTCGGCCGATGAAATGCATGATGTCTTCACGGAATGGAATAAAGGTGAACTCGACAGCTATCTTATCGAGATTTCGAGGGACATCCTGAAGAGGAAGGATCCCGAAACCGGCAAATATATCATCGACATAATCCTTGACACTGCAGGCCAGAAGGGAACAGGAAAATGGACAAGCCAGGCGGCTCTCGACCTGGGTTCCCCTGCCCCGACGATCGCGGAAGCGGTTTTCGCGAGATGTGTTTCGGCGATCAAGGAGGAACGTGTTGCGGCAAGCAAGGTTCTCAGGGGCCCTGCAAGCGAATTCAAGCATTCCGGCAACAAGAAAGAGATGATCGAGGACATCAGGAAGGCCCTCTACGCCTCGAAGATCTGTTCGTATGCGCAGGGATACCAGATGATGAAGCTGGCCGCCGCAGAATACAAATGGGATCTGAAATACGGCGAGATCGCCCTCATGTGGAGAGGCGGATGCATAATCCGCGCGAAGTTCCTCGGCGACATCAAGGCCGCATTCGACAAGAATCCGAAGCTTGCCAACCTTCTGCTCGATCCTTTCTTCAAGAAGGTGATCGACGACTGCCAGACTTCCTGGAGGAAGGTCATTGCGACGGCTGTCCAGCTCGGAATCCCGGTTCCGGCTTTCTCTAGCGCCCTTTCCTACTACGACTCATACCGTTCAGCACAGTTGCCTGCGAACATGCTACAGGCACAGCGCGACTATTTCGGCGCGCACACGTATGAGAGGATAGACAAGCCACGTGGCCAGTTCTTCCATACAGACTGGTGCGAACTCGGTGGGACGACAACGTCTTCGACGTATATCGCATAATAAATTTCTATGAAATTTATAACAAAAACGGGGCCGGAAACGGCCCCGTTTTTTTAAGTAGGGACGGGCTTTAGCCTGTCCCATCTTAATTAAGAATGGTACATGCTAAAGCACGTACCTACTTGTTAAAGCGGACACAGACGGGCTTGCCCACTTTTATCAGCTGACCTGTTGGTTCCAGCAGTCCTGTTTCCTGATCGATGCGGAAGACTATTACGGAGTCTGAGTCCTGATTGGCGACAATACAGAATCGGCCTGTCGGATCTATGTTGAAGTTCCTCGGGTTCTTAATTCCTTGATTCTGGAAGCCCAGCAGGGACAATGTCCCTTTTTCAGGATTGATCCTGTAAATGGCGATGGAATCATGTCCGCGGTTGGAACCATAGAGGAACTTCCCGCTGGGATGAACTTTTACTTCGGCACATATGCTTGTTCCTGAAAAGCCCTCCGGCAGTGTGGAGATTGTCTGGATTTCAGACAGGTTTCCAGTTTCCGGCTCATGGATGAAGGTGATTATTGTTTCATCAAGCTCATTAATCAGGTAGGCAAACTTTCCGTTTGTATCGAAAGATAAATGCCTTGGTCCTGCTCCGGGCTTGATTCTTATCTCCGATGAATCGTCTTGCAGAAGCCTGCCGGATTCGGAATCAAGCTTATAGACCATAATCTTGTCGATGCCCAGATCTGCGACATACGCAAACCGGTTGTCCGGACTGAGATTCACGCTATGGGCATGCGGCTCCCTCTGGCGCCGGGGATTTACACTTGAGCCCGTGTGCTGGATGGAACTCGCCGGTTCAGCCAAAGAACCATCCTTATTTATAGGAATTGACGCAACGCTTCCGCTGCCGTAGTTCGCGACCAGCAGGACTCTGCCGTCCTGGGAAATACAGAGATGGCAGGGTCCTTTTCCTTCGGAAGACGTCTTGTTGATAAATTCAAGTTTCCTTGTCGCCTGACTGATTGCAAATGCACTCACCGCCCCCGGATCCCGTTCTGAGACTGCATACAGGAACTTGGAACTGGGATGTATTTCCAGAAAAGTCGGATTCGGTGTCGCACAGGCAAGGTCAGTTCCAGAAAGCTTTCCCGTTTCAAGATCAAGAACGGCGTGATAAATCCCCTCGGAAGAATTAGGGCTGGTATAGGTTCCAAAGTAAACGTCTATTGACTTAACTTCCATGATATTGTTCTCCATTTAATTCAATTGTCGAGTTCAGATTTTAACCTGTACGGTAGCCTGAAAGTCAAAGTTCCCATGTCAATTCCTTATTTGCAAGATCATGCAATAAAGAATCATTACTAAACTGTAAAATCAAGCTCATCTGTGTGTTCTTTCATTTTCAGAATGGAATTCTGCTTGCGTCATCAACAGACCCGTCCGCATACAGGGCATTAAATGCGCTTTTCATTCCCAGTTTGCCATGATACGGGCCAGCATCGATCATTATGGCAAAGTTCTCCGGAGACACCATGCCTCCGAACGGAGTTGTGTCATATTCTCTTAGGCCGGCCCGTTCATTGCCGGGAAGTTCAATCTGCGGCCAGTTCCATACGTAGCTGCTCCCTTCCGTGGCATAAAGATTTTCGTTTTCGTCTGGACATTGGAATATCTGGGTATGGTTCTCCATGGTAAGCGCTGTGGAGATAAGGGTGCGGGTGGGATTCGCAAGCTTCTGGGACGTGCAGTTGAACGGATAGAAACCGTTGTTGCTCTGCTCGTATACCTGGATTGCAAGCCCGACCTGCTTAAGGTTTGAGACACAGTTTATCCTCTTGCCCGACTTCTTCGCACGGGTGAGCGCGGGCAATACGAGCGCCATCAGGATTCCGAGAATGGCTATCACTACCAGAAGTTCCACCAGCGTGAATTCAAACGTCCAGTTCTTGCGTGTCCCGCCGGCATCCATAATTTCACCGAGTCCCTTTTTTCTTAGCCTGGTTCCTTACAATTTCGTACATCGCCTCAGTCAACGGAGCTGACTCGGACTTCTGTTTCCCGCTCAATCCGAGCAGGAAAAACCTGGATGCACCGCGCAATGCCCCGTTACCGCCTGGGCTGTCAAACAATTCCGCTATTTTCTCGGGGTTTTCCAAGGCCTTCCTGCGAAGCTCATCGGCAGATTCCCTGATGATCCTTTCCCTGATTGAAAAGGGCAGGGTGAACAACAGCTTGAAGGATTTATCAAGTTCCTCATAAGTCGCAGCGGCAATTTGTTTTTCCGTAGCAGTCGGATCCTGCAGCAGTTTCTTTTTTTCTGCTTCAGGCATGCTCCTGAATGAAACGTCAATCTCATTTAAAAGCTGTTTGGGATCGATATGCTGTGGATTCGCTATCGCCTTCTGGATGGCCTTGGCTTTTTTTATTCTTTCGTTTGTCCATATCCCCGCCAGCATTACGGCAAAGAATACTAATATTCCTGCCGTTGAAAAGATGAACTTCTTTTTCCTCATATATCCTTAATGACTTCAAAGGTTCCCTAAATTATTCAATGATGGAGTTTGCCTGTGGCGTGACATTGAGGCGTCTGGCATTGAATTTGTCGATAAGTAGATTCCCGCTTCCGGCAGGAGCGGAGCCAGGGCTGACAATCTGCATTCGGACCGCAATCCGCCATCCTTGCTTCAACGCCATCTCCCCGTCCCACTTGAATTCAGGAGGGAATCCGCCATATCCGTTTGCGCTGTTCAATTTGAACTCACCCAGATACCGGTACTTTCCCCCTTCGGCATCAAGCATGTAAATGGTGACAACAACAAAGCCTGCACTTTCAGAGATGCGCTTGCTCAGTTTTCCTGAAATCTCCATTTGATACCATCCATCACTTGGGGCATTGAAGAAGACGACGGAAGAAGGACTTCTCTGGCCGCCACCGGAAGCCTGTGCCGAGATTTCAGCGCCCGGGGCATTGTCATTTTTCAAATAAGTTCCTGTAAAGTCCGGATTCACCCCTGGTTGTCTGGCTGCGGTCCATAATCCGGCCGGCCGGGAATTCATGCCGGCGAAACTGAATGACTCCTCAACGGAAGAATTTTCAGGTTTCAGAATGTCATTCGGCTTATGCAGATATTTTTCATAGTTGGCGATCATGCTTGTCTTGAATTTTCTTTCCGCCGTCTGGCATCCACCAATTACCGGCCAGAGCGTAATGGTGTTCTTTCCGGACTTGAGATTCTGGAAAGGGCCGGGCAGCCGGTGGTCCGCCGGTATGGCATCTCCGTTGTAGTCAATATCGACAAGATCGATCTCAAGAGATTTTGCCGCGAGGAAGGCGTCATTTATCTTGATGCTGATATTTGGGATTCTGGGACGCAGCAGAATGGTGAGGTCCTTGGTAAATTCAATACTTTGCCCATCCTGTTTCATCAATAGCCGCCATTGGATCATATCTAGGAACGGGTGCGCTGGCCAATTTGAAAGGTTTGGCCGGCTCTCATGGGGAATTCCGGCTTCCTTGAGCTTTGTTTCAAGCGCTGAAACGACTTCCTTGCCGGGCGGGCATTCCTTGAACTCGTTGATCACAAACAGTTCCCCTGGATCCCGGGCAAGTATCAAATTGTTATCGGAAATATTCCCTTTTGCATATTGTGAAGGATAAGGAAGCCCTATCGCACCCCGTCCGTTGTCATAGAAGACATTATTGACTATTCTCTCATTCGAAGTTTCAACATGTTTCCCGCCATATGACCTGTCCGTAATGGTTCTCATGAAGACACCGGTTCCGGAATTGGAAAGCAACATGTTGTGCGCAACTATCAGATCAGACGCATCGTGCGCATATATGCCGAAACCATTGTAGAAATCGCCGCCCGCCCGGTCGACGAAACCGAGAGGTCGTGTAAACGCGACGATGTTGTTGTCGATCAGAACCGGACCGGCGCCAAGCTCAAGGAATATTCCGGCCATCCTGTTGTTGACTACCAGGTTCCTTGTGATGCG
>Ga0209417_1006753_pt1 | contig 11530 bp, 6 predicted proteins | sample RifGroF2_FD_184002 | JGI IMG/M metagenome (GOLD analysis project Ga0209417, IMG submission 184002) | Groundwater microbial communities from Rifle, Colorado, USA - Groundwater F2 (SPAdes) (version 2) | ecosystem: Environmental > Aquatic > Deep subsurface > Groundwater | place: Rifle, Colorado... | reverse complement strand
TTCACTATGAATTTTATGTTCTTCAAGCGTCCTGGTTTTAACCGGCAGAAAAGTCCCTTCGCCGACGTGCAGCGTAATTTGCGCGACTGCGATTTGCTTTTGGCGAATTTGATTTAAAATATCCTGGGTAAAATGCAGACCCGCCGTCGGAGCGGCAACCGCGCCGGCCTGACGAGCATAAACCGTCTGATAACGCGCCGAATCGGTCTTATGCTCAATCGCAGGCTCAACCCTCTTTATATAAGGCGGCAAAGGCGAAAAACCTACCCTGACCAAAATATCTTCAGCCGACATCTCCGATTGCGGCTGTAAAAGCCACTGGCCGGCATCTAATTTTTGAAAAGGAACGGCAGCGCAGAATGTTTTTTTATCCCTGTCTAATAAATCGAGCGTTTCACCCTGTTTTATTTTGGCCGAGTTCTTCAGCATTACGAGCCAGCCGGTCTGATGCTGTTCGAGAAAAAGCCCCTCGATTTTCGCGCCGGTTTTTCGGCGAGCGAAAAATTTGGCTGGCAAAACCTTTGTATCGTTTATAACTAAACAGTCGCCCTTATTGAGATAATCCACAATATGGCTAAACGCAGTGTCAGTGATGCAGCCGACCTGCCGATTCAATACCAGCAGTCTGCTTGCGTCTCTTTTTTCAGCGGGCTTTTGAGCGATAAGCTCCGCGGGCAAGTCATAATTGAGTTCTTCGATATCCATAAGCGACAATTTATCAGACGTTGGGATAATTTACAGAAAAATTTTCTCTGCCGCTGCTCATAATAATTACATTTTTTGCATTTTAGGCTTTTTTTGGAAAGTCATAAGCCTTTTGTCCCGATAAAACAGGCGTGAACTGTTTTAATTTGGATTTATACAGATGAACTCGGCTCGGAATTTTGAACGTTTGGCTCGCAGCATATCGGCTCTCGACAGAGGCAATGTCGAGAAGAAGATTAAGACTTTTAAAGGCAGATTCAAACTCGATTTTACCGAGGAGTACATGCAAAGCCTCACTGTTGACCGCCTCCGGCACATCCTCTTTGCTGCGGTAGCCACCAAACGCAGAAAAGCAAACTAAAACATTTTAACGCTACTGCTCAATTCTTGTCAGCGTCAGAGTATCCGGCGAAATTATCCCGCCGGAAATAAGCATTTTAAATGCGTCTTCAGTTGTAAGATTTGTCTGCAAGACTTCATTCACAGGGACAAGTTCAAAAAAACCTGTCGTAGGATTCGGCGTGGTCGGTATAAAAATTTTGCAGAATCTTTCTCCCGTTGAGTATTGAATATAGCCGGTAAGAAAACCAAGAGCCTTTATCCCCGAACGTGGAAAGTCAACGAGTACCACCGATTTGAACGCTGCCTTGTCAGGAAGCGAAACAGCGCTCATTACCTGTTTTGTCGCGTGATATATAGTTCCCACGACCGGAATTTTTGAAAGCAGAAATTCTCCAGCCTTAATAAGTTTTTTGCCTAACACATAATGCCCAAAAACACCCACCAGATAGACAAGTATAAGCAGCGTCAAAATCGATAAAATGGACAAGACTATACTGACGTAATGTTCTGGGTCAGTCTGCATCTCTGGGTTGTTCAGCAGTACCGAGGCTGCTTTTAGAAATGCCGGCCGGAGAACTCCCGCCATCCAGCCGAACAGCCATCGCATTACCAGAAGAGTAACGCCGAACGGCATTATCAGCAGTACGCCCGCGAGAATGTGATTGCGGAATTTATTTTTTGCTCTTTTCCAGAATCCTGCTTTGCCAGTGGTCATAAACAACCCGCCTTTCCGCGACTATTCTAAAGCCCTGACAGGTTTTTGCAAGCGGATTACGATTCTTAATTTCGCGCAATAAAAAAGGCTCAAGTGGGGGACACTTGAGCCTTACCGAAGCAAAACCCTTCGAAATTTTATTTTATAGAGCTATTGGGTTATAAAAAAACATTTCGCTTCAGTTAAACCAAAACCTTATATAAGAAAAAAAAGAGCATTACTACGCCAGTTATTATACCACAGAACCTATATCCTGCAAGAGGAAAAATAAAAAAACTGCATATTTTTATAACTATCTGCAAATACTAATGTTATATAACATCACCGCTGCCGTCCTGCCGAATTATTGTTTCAATTCCGACAGATTATGTTTATTATGCTTTCTATTATACTGGAGAAATTTATAAATGCTTAGCAAATTATACAGCGTTACGCTCGAAGGTATCGAGGGAATAATCTGCGAAGTCGAGGTGCATATAACCCGCGGCGGATTTGAAAAATCCCTCATCGTCGGTCTGCCCGACACCGCCGTGAAAGAGAGCGTTGAACGAGTCCAGTCGGCAATCACAAATTCCGGTTTTAGCTATCCAAAAACAAAGTGTGTTGTAAATCTTGCGCCTGCCGATGTAAAAAAAGCCGGCCCTGCTTTTGATTTGCCAATCGCGCTGGGCTTTCTGCTCGGCCAGGGTGCAATCACCTGCAACTGCGAAAAAGATTTCGTCATCGTCGGCGAGCTTGCTCTCGACGGCAGAATCCGCCCCGTTCACGGCGTACTAAGTATGGCAATGGCCGCCGCGGAAAAAGGCTTTAAGAAAATGATTGTTCCGCTCGAAAATGCCGCCGAGGCCGCCGTCGTCAACAGTCTCGAAATTTACGGCTCCGGCTCGCTCGCCCAGACAGCGGCGTTCCTGTCCGGCAGACTTTTGCTTGAGCCAACCAACATCAACATTGACGACATCTTCAGTCAGGCCGCCGTTTATGACGTTGACTTCGCAGATGTAAAAGGACAGGAGTCCGTCAAACGCGCCCTCACTATCACCGCCGCGGGCGGACATAACATCCTAATGATTGGCCCGCCAGGCGCAGGGAAAACTATGCTCGCAAAAAGACTGGCGACTATTTTACCGCCGCTGGGTCTGGCTGAATCGCTCGAAACAACGCAGATTTATTCGTCCGCAGGCCTGCTCGATGCCGGCAAAAGCCTTATGGCAACCCGACCCGTCAGAACGCCTCACCACTCCGCATCAGGCGTTGCGCTGGTCGGCGGCGGAACAAACCCGAAATGCGGCGAACTATCGCTGGCGCACAATGGAATACTTTTTCTCGATGAGTTTGCCGAATTTCCGCGCAGCGTCCTGGAAATGATTCGCCAGCCGCTTGAAGAACGAAAGTCTGTTGTCTCGCGTGCCAAAGGCACAATAACATTTCCCGCAAATTTTATGCTCGTCGCCGCGACTAATCCCTGTCCGTGCGGGACGGAACTACCACACTTGAATTAGCCCCATTATCAAGGTAAATCTGGATGTCAATATCTTCCTCTGTAACCTTGATTTCTTTCACAATAGCCCTGATTTTGGACACTTTTCCTTCAAAATCGAGGTATTTCCAGTTCAGACCAAAAGACGAGACTTCTTCGAAAGACGCTTTTAGAGCAGTTTGCACAACGTCGACATTGTTCATAAACGAACGCAAATGTTGCTGCATTGACCGGTTATTTTCAAGCTCGATTTTGAGTTTGTCATATCTTTCCTGAAAATCTTTATCATCAACCAGTTTTCGTTCTATGGCATCAAGAAGATTGTCGCGGCGGGATAATAGGTCTTTTTCGGTTGAGACAAGTTTTGCCAAGTCTCCTTTTACTTTTGACTTCTCCGGGGTTGCTTCTTTCTCAAGAGTTTTCATCATTTTTTCTCTATCTTTGAGAAAAACTTCGTCTTCCGAAAGGTTGGTTAATGTCTTGACAACAAAATCTTCAAGCCTATCAGCAGGAATTGTCAGACCTTCGCATTGAGAAGGAACCTTGAAGCGATTAGCACATTTGTAATAGATATATGTTTTTCCACCTTTTGTCTTGTTATGGGTATGCCCGTTCATCGAGCCGTTGCATTTCCCGCATTTTAATATACGGGAAAGAAGATACGGTCTTTCAGCATTGGTTTTTTTCAAGGAAGTATTTGAGAGAATATGCTGAACAGTTTCAAAGGTTTCGTCCTCAATCAATTTTTCATGTAATCCATCAACAAATGTTTGATCTGACACGTCAGCTTTTTTTAATTTGCCGGTTTTTGAGTCTGTCTTCCTTACACCATATAGCAATTTTCCTGTATATGTTGGATTTCCCAGGATACGTGAAATGCTTGTTGGTGCCCAGAACTTATTTGATCTTGTTTTATGGCCAGTAGCATTGATTTGCTTTGTTGTTTCTCTGATGCTTTTTGTCTTAATATAAGTCTTGAAAATCTTTTTTAGGTTTATAGCTTCATCCTTGTCAACATAAAGCAACTTTGGTTGCGAGGCTATCTTGCTTGCAATTAACATAGCTTCAGATTTAGATTTTTTATCTTTAGATAATCTTTTATAAATTCGCTGTTGGGTTGTATAGCCATAGGGTATAACTCCACCATTCCATCTGCCATTCGATGCCCTGTGATGCATTACTTCTGATACACGTTCAGCAGTCATTTCGCGTTCCAGTTCTGCGATTGCACCGAGTAAATTTAGCGTAAACCTGCCCATGTAACCAGAAGTATCAATGTTTTGGGTTACTGCAATAAATGCTACATCGTGCTCATGGAAAAGATATATCATATCAAGCAGGTCTTTCAATGACCGGCTGATACGGTCAATTTTAGCTACAAGCACAAGTTGCACTTTTTTAGCCTTGACTGAATCGATTAATTCTTTTAATGCTGGTCTAAAATTATCCTTTTTAGCGCTTAGCCCTGCATCTTTAAATAGCTTGACAACTTTATGCCCATGGGTCTTGCAGTAGGACCGGAGCATTGATTCCTGCAATTCCAGTGAGTCTTTATCTACCTGTTGGAGGGTTGAGACGCGAATGTATAATGCCGCATTCATTAATTTGTCCCTTAAAAAGTTAATAGCCGTTACTATAACATATTGTAACGGTAAGAATTAGGTACGCAAGTAATAATTATCTTGTTATAAAAAATAGACATAACTCTTTATGATAAAAAATGTTGTATTTATACCATGTGTAGGCGTAAGCGATCGGAATTTTTGAAAATGAATGGTCTTGAAGATTATGAAGCTGATTTTGATTACAAAGTCGAATATTAGTTGGGCTACGATTATTTATTTTGTCTGGTGAGGCTTTCTTCTTTTTCGTGGTTTGTTAGATAATCCCTTGAGAAATGCCCTAACCCATGTAAGATAAGCATAATTTCTCTGTACCTCATTTTCAAATGGACAGTATGATATCTTGACTTTCCAGTTAGATTCAGTATTAAGTTTTTTCTTGAGGCAGCAGCTCATCTTCTATTCTTATTTGTTTTATATTCTATATCTAAAATAATCATTTCATCCGCATGAACTATATCCGCACGAACACACATCACATCCACTCTCGTACCTGAGCGGCTGGCCACAGTCAGGGCATTTTTTAGTAATATCTGCAATAGCTATTTTGCACGTTTCTCCTAAGCTTTCTTCTATGGCTCTGCCGATTGCATCAGGGCAGGAAAGTACATTGATCTCTTTGTTTAGGCTCTTACGTGCAATAGTCGACAGGCACCTTATTCCCTTAAGTTGCTCAATAAGAACATGTGGTTCAACTCCACTTCGAAGGGCAATTGATAATAATCGTGCCGTTGCCTCGCTTTGTGAAGGACAGCCTCCTGCGCGTCCAAGGTTTATGAATATCTCAAAAAGGCCTTTGTCATCCTTATTCAGAGTGCAAAACAGGCTTCCGCAGCCTGTTTTGGCTTTTATTGTAGTTCCAGCAGTTTTTCTTGGCCGGGCACGAGGCGAACTTGTATTTGCTGGCAATTCAGGCCGTTCATTAATCGCTGACATTATTTGGTTCTGACGGCACTTATCACGATAAACCGTAATTCCTTTACAGCCCATTTGGAGAGCGTAACGAAAGATTTTATCAACTTCATTAATATCTGTCTGTTCGGTGAGATTAATAGTTTTTGAAACAGCGTTATCTACATTTTTCTGAAAGGCAGCCTGGATTCTTATATGTTCATCCGGTTCAATCTCATGTGCGGAAGCAAAAACATCAAGCAGCCTTTCAGAAATTCCTGGAATGTCATATATTTCTTTGCCCTCTAATAACATCATTTTAGCTTTTTCATCGAACCATCCCTGCTGTTTGCCGAGTCTTTCCAGTAATGGATGAACCTGAATAAATTCTTCACCATTCAGGGCTCTTCGTTTGTATGCAAAACTGAATACCGGTTCTATTCCACTTGAGCATTTGGCAATAATGCTGATAGAACCTGTCGGTGCTATTGTTGTACATGTGGCATTTCGCATTGGGCGTTTGTATTTTGTATCCCAGATACTCGATTTCCAGTTAGGAAAAACGCCTCTCTCTTCTGCCAATTGCTGGCTTGTGTTATGAGCATGCTCTTTCAGGAACGCTCCCAATTTGTGGGCAAATTCAAAAGAATCGACATTGCCATACGTTATTCCGAGAAGAATAAGAGTATCCGCAAAGCCCATAACACCAAGACCGATTTTGCGGTTATCTAAAGTCATTTCTTTTATCTTTTCAATTGGCCAGTAAATTGTTGCATCGATAACATTATCTAAAAATCTGACCCCAAGATTTATTACGTATGCCAGCTTTTCCCAATTCAGATCACTGCCATCTGGCAACACAAATTGACTTACATTAATCGATCCCAGGTTACAGGATTCATAATCCAATAATGGCTGCTCACCGCAAGGATTGGTAGTATCTATTTGACCAAGGGCTGGCGTAGGATTATCCTGATTTATGCGATCTATAAAGCATATACCAGGCTCACCTGTTGCATGAGCATTATTGACAATCAAATCCCAGATATCATGGACGGTAAAACAATCAGAAGTCTTTTTATCAGGCTCCTGCAAATCTCGAATTGTGTATGAGCTGATAACAACATTTTTAGGAATCACATAGTGTTTTTTGTTTCGAGGATTGGTAACAACATGTACTCTGTCAGGAGATTTTCGCAGGCTATCCATGAAGCTATTTGTGACTTTGATGGATATATTAAAATTATTAAAAGTATCTTTCTGCTGTTTTGCACAGATAAACTTCAAAATATCCGGGTGTTCCACACTCATCATAGCCATATTTGCCCCTCTCCTGTGAGCGCCCTGCTGAATCGCATTGGTGGTTTCTGCAATTACCTTCCAGAAACTAAGCGGCCCAGATGTTGTACCTCCGCTTGAAGCTACTATATCACCTGTGGGTCGGAGCCTGTCGAATGTAAAACCGGTTCCTCCCCCACCTTTTTGTACAAGGGCAGTTACACGTATCGCTTCAAAAATATCTGCTATACTATCGTTGACAGGTATTACAAAACAGGCGCTCAGCATCGCATCTTCCCTGCCGGCATTCATGAGTGTTGTGCTATTTGGCAAAAACAGTCCTTCTGCCATTAGTGCATAAAACTGCGATGCCAGTTTTTCTACGTCGGATTCTGATGCTCCGTATTTTTTATCAACCGCGGCGATAAACCTTGCCACACGCCAGTACATCTGGTCCGGTGTTTCAATAATACTGCCCGTTGCATCTTTCATCAGATATCTGCTTTTTAGTACCTCAGAGGCAATATCATGATTATTTTGATTTACTGTTGTAGTCATCTGATTATCCTCCGTTTTTACGTGAAGCTAAGGGACAGTTATGATCACAGAAACTTGCTATTACCGTCTCTTCACATCCGCAGCCTCTATAGTCATTCTGGTAGGCATATTCTGCCTGTGACTTGATTTCCTTGTCGGTGATTATGCGTTTACCATCTTTAGGTTTGTTTTTCTGTGCCCAGACTGTAAGAGTTGTTATTACCAGATCCAAAGGTAGTCCTGTTTTTTTAAGATGAACGGCTAATCTGAAAGTACAGACCCTTTGATCGAATGTAACACCTTCAGTTAATATCTTTCTTATGCATGGAGGCAGGCCAAAAGAAGGTTCCGGCATATCATGGCTGGTGTCCTCAGGTTTTTTTGGGGCAGGCTCTGTATTATTTATTTCGAGACCGCAGCTTTGAATTATGGCATCCAAACGGATGGCAGGAACTCTCTGGACTCTCTGCAGAAGCTCCCACTGGTCCTCGCAAACTTTTACAGGCTCGCCCGGCTCGACAAATACGGTTCTGCCTTTCGGAACAAGTTTGCCAAATAAGGGTGCGTTTATGAAATTGCCGTAAGAGAGATTATTCAAGCAGTCCTGTTTGGGAAAGATTTCGGTATTGGGTTTTCCCATATCGGCAAGTATTTTCTTTGCGACAATTCTTGCCTTTCTTGCCTCTACCGGCACTTCAAAGAACAGCCACACATGAAAGCCCTTTGATTTGCTGCGTTCTATATATGAGAACATCCCAAACCGTTTGGTGCCTGCGACAAAGGCTATAGGCACAGCCAGTTCATCCTCATCAAAATCCACCGCCAGGGCTTTTGTGTTATCACCTGTAAGAAGATAAATGCCGTAAGGCTGAATTCCTTTCAGGTGTGCCAGGATAACCTCATCTGTTACCGGCTCTTTGGCTTGCCTTACTGTACCGGTATTCGGGTCATATGTTCCGTAGACATTGTCAAGGCCGGTAAAAAAGCTCTTGTACAGTCTTATTTTCTCAATCGTGTTTAAATTTGACATTTAACCTGCTCCTATGCTTTTATCTGCTATTTCCTGTTTTCACAGAAATAGCGGATAAAATCGGAGACAAGTTTCAGGAAGAGGGGTTTTTTTACAGCGAATCTATGGTTTGCTGTAAAGTGAAGGTGTTGCTAATAATAATACTCAATAGATAAGGAATTTCATCTACCAGTTGTGCAGGAGGGTATTTTTGAAGAGCTGGTATCAGGTGGGGTTCATATCTGGCAAGTAAGAATTCGGCTATCCGGCACCTAAGATGCCAGTCGCTTATATCGATGTTTGTTTTGAAAATGCCGCTGATATATTTTTCTCGCTCCGTTGTTTTTATAATCTCTGCCATGCGTTGAAGGACTATCTTTACATCCTCTTCTTTACCGTTTGCTGCATCCAGTATCGCGGCAGTGAATCCGTTCGAGAAATTACCCTGGTAGTATCTGTCCAGCAGGGATATCGTAAACGGCAGGAAGTCATCCTGGGTTAAGCTGGATTTGAGGCCTTCTTTGTAGATATGTGCAGCAAAACCCGAAAGTATTTTCTGTATCTGCCGGTGATCAATCTGTTCTTTATTTTCATACTTAAAATTCTGTACAGCCTTGTCAACAGGCTCATCAATCAATCTTTTCAGGACTCTCTCATCAAGCCTGTCCATTATAGCTTCGATTATTTCCTGCGGCTGTTTAGAGGGCTGTGAACTCATCGAATACCCTTTTCTTTGCCTTATTTTTAATCTGTTCGGGATCGGTTTCGACCAGTGGTGTGAACGGATGAGCCGCCCTTTCCATTCTTTTTGAAATCATCTTCCGTACATCTTCGGCAGGTCTGCAGTAAAGCCGTCTTGAGTTATTGATAATCTGTTCCTTGAAATTCCGTTCGGGTACTGCAATTGGACCCGGAGTTTTGATCTTGGTTATTTTATTTGCTATCCTTACAATCGCATCTCCGACATCCAGGTTCAGAAAGTCTTTAACCTGTACTTTCTCCTGAAAGTCCTTTAATAAATACGAGGCATCTTTGGTGTCAACACTAAACGCTATTGTCGTACCGACATTTGTCAGGGCATCTATCTTCTTTGGGTTAAACTGCTTTAGATACTGATGGGCAAGAGTAAGGCCCACATTGTATTTTCTGGCCTCCGCAATGATTGCTTCCAAGGAGTCAGTGACAAATCTATAGCCCTCGTCAAGATACATATAAAAGGGGCGTCTTTTTTCTATCGGCATTTCACTTCTACCAAGGGCTGTCATATGCATAGTGGACACAAGAAAACCACCTACTACCTCAATGACCTCAGAGCCCAGCCCGGCAAGGTTGGCGATGAATATGTATCCTTCATTCATTATGCGTGTAAAATCAATGAAACTGTGCGGCTGGGATAACATAAGCGATACGGTGCCGCCAACAAGTAGTTTGCTGAGCTTATGCTTCGGCGGTCCAAAATCACTGGCTGTATATTTTGAAAAATCATGCTCCCAGAACTGCCTTGAGACTTCATTGTTTATGACTTCCATGATAAGTTTTCTGTTTACTTCACTGGCCTTTGAATCTTTCTGTAAAAGCTCACATACATCCAACAGCGACGTTCCTGCGATGTGCTTGAGGCCAAATATCCCATGGCGAAGCAGGTGTTCCATCCTGTCGCCCCAGCCGGTAACAAAGCTTTTAAAGACCCCTATGAGGTCATCTGTCGTTCTTCCTATGTCCTGGCCGGCTATCGGAGACATCGGGTTCCAGATGGGAACCCAATCGGGATCTGCGGGATTAAAATATATAACTTTACCAATTTTTTCTTCTGGAATATGCGTAAGAAGCTCTTCTGCCAGATCGCCATGAGGATCAAGTAATGCGATACCGTAACCATTCTTGATATCGTTCAGTGCCATATGTTCTTCGAGCAGGGACTTGCCCTCGCCCGGTTTGCCTATAATATGGGTGTGACGCAATCTTATTTTATTAGGTATGCAGACCGGGTCTTTGCGATTTGCTATAGAGGCATAGCCGATTAATGTGCCGCAGCTTAGATTGATTTGCTCTTTAGCCAGAGGCTCCAGCATATCGAAAGTTAACTGATAGTTTTCAAATATGTCAGCCGGCGGGATATGGGCAAGACCGACCAGTTCAGAGGAATTGAGCAGAAAGCCATTTCTGAAACTAACTCCAAGGCTGAACATGTCCCTGATATTATAAATTGACAGTTTGTCTTTATAGTCGAGGTCATTAAGATAATCCAGTGCTTTGCCGCCATGCTGAAACAGACTGGCAAATACCGAAAGCTGTCTTAAATGTCGTAGATTATGTTCTGTGCCCAGCGCCGCTACCCGTAAGGCGACAGCAAAGAATGGTTTATCGTTATGTGCCTTGGTTTCCATCCTGGCTGCCATGTTGTGCAGATCTGCCGATGGCGACTGCTGGGCATATCTCTGGATAGCGCCTAAATTATTTATCTGGCCTACCACGTATTCCAGGTCAGTTAATATTTTGACGTTGCGATACCAGTTGTTCTCAGACATTGTCGGCTGAAAAAGAACCTGACATATTCCGAGGCCTTCGGGCGGGATTTTCGATATACTGGCGATAAGGCTCTCGAAGGGACTGTCTCTTAATTCATCCGAGCAGGTCAAAAGATGAAAATATGGACCGGCTGGATAATAATCGGATAACTGTATATTCGACCAGTCGGCTAAACTTATATCTGAGAAAATATCCTGTTCAAGGAGGCTTAGTCTGCAGTTCTGGAGCTTGCCGGAAAAGGATGCCTCTATTATGTCAATATCATCACGCCGGCAGAGAAGATTGATGCAAATCGATACCTGATTGCCGATGATTTCCAGGCCTACCCTGTTTTTCATGGTGGCAAGCTGTTTTAAGAAAAGCTCTGCCCTCTGCCATTTGAGCGGTTGTTCCGGCGAAATCCACACCTTTAATCTGATAATATC